>Ga0126338_10003678_pt1 | contig 10788 bp, 5 predicted proteins | sample OrbCmetagenome_2_FD_92529 | JGI IMG/M metagenome (GOLD analysis project Ga0126338, IMG submission 92529) | Coral microbial communities from Petempiche,Puerto Morelos, Mexico - Orbicella C C metagenome | ecosystem: Host-associated > Invertebrates > Cnidaria > Coral | place: Petempiche,Puerto...
ATTATTATTATTATTATTATTATTATTATTATTATTATCAATCGATCCAGAATCCATGGTGCCCCTAAACCCACTACACGGCCATGTCAATTTCCAGTCATGCTGGGTATGATAACTTCAAATACAATTATTTTCTAAAGATCCAGAATGGAACATTGACCTGGTGTAATGTCCTCGGTCAAGACATTTTAATTTATTAATTATCAATTCTGTAATTAATTATTGACAGAACTGCATCACATTCTGCTTTTTTTGTCTGCTCTGAGATTAAGTATGTAATACGTAACCTGATGATAACTAGTAGTGAACTGGCATCCTATCTTGGGAGAGAATACTAATATAATTATAACTTACATATGATTTCAAATGAGTTTGTGTATAAATTATCTGACACACTGTACATCATGTCACATAATAATATTTTGATATTGTTTTGTTTATCTAGGGCTATGGGCATCAGTGACAGAGCTCCAATCTTTTCATCACGGACGTTCTTTTTGTTCATGTTGCCGCCGTAAGTACCTGTGATTTGACTTGAAAGTCTCTTTTCTACATGTATGTTTATCAATAGTTATAAATATTCTTACAATATTATTGCATCTCAAAAGTATACCCTTAGTAAATATTGATCAGCATCAGCCTGACGTTGCTGGACTGTGTTCTTCAAAAACTGACCTGGCACCAGTTGGAACAAATTTTCCAAGTACATGTAGAGTGCATGTACGGGTCAGGGAAGAATGACACCTGGGGAGGGGGGGACACTGTGAATTATGGCCAAGGGATAGAGAGGGGACTTTTATCAGCTTTTTTTCCTATGGGAATTTGCTCCGAACATGTACTGGTACTAGATGTTAATACATGCAGCAATTATCTGGAAAGTCCATAATCATTCCCAACACCCTACCTAGGTATATATATACCTGTATCCATTCAGTTATACATGCATATTACATGTATTATGATATGATGATCACTGAGAGGTTGGCTTCTGCCTGACCTGCATTTCTAAAGTTTCTCCTGGTTGTACTTTTAGAGGTGCTTGATGTCTGTGTTGTGTTGTCTTCCTGTATGATGGACATACATATGATTCACCAAAATTATCATTTTGGTCATGGCATATTTAAGTTTACACAATTCATTCAAATTAATTGTTTTGTTTCATAACTGTCCTTTTTTTTCAGAATTGTTCTAGAGGCTGGCTATTTTCTTCAAGACAGAGCATTTTTTGACAATATAGGAACAATTTTATTGTATGCAGTTGTGGTATGTGTAGGTTTAATAATGTTGCCATAGAATGAGTGCTTTCAAATTAAGTTTTTTGAATTTCTTTTATTTACATTTTGCCCTTTGTTTTCTTTCTTTCAGGGAACAATTTTTAATACATTTACAGTAGGTAAGTACTGTAGTAACTAAAGAACCATTTTCCATTTCGTTTTTAGATTATAAATCATATTTAAGCAATTAATATGATAAGTTCAAGATATTTTGTACATTCATTTGTCAAAAAGAGAATTGATTAAAGGTGTTTTCCAGTTTGTACTACATACTCTCAAGAGTTCTTTTACATTACTTTTTGTTTTGATTCATGTAAGATGTCACAGAATGTAACCTTTCACACTACTTGCATGGAGTAAATTTAAAGTTTCATGTCAACTGCCAATATGGATGCAAGCTCTAATTTTATTTTTCGTTCTCTCTAATATTGCATGATGAAGCAACTTTGTACATGTTTCAAAGATAAGTCAATATCATTGATTTGCACTCCATCTTTTGAGACTCACAAACATTGGCATGCTGAGACCCTATTTTATAATTAATGTCTGGATTTTTGAAAACTGTGTCAATTTCAACACAACCATCCTGCCACTTTTCCAAGAAAATATATACTCATGAGTCAGGCTTTTTCAATCAATCAGTCACAGGCTGCCAGTCTGTCACTATGCAACCTACTCACCCACCTTGCTTGTGTGTGGTGGGCTTCTGGCCCCTACGCCTGCAGAGCAGCCCCTAAGCCTGTAGGGCATGGTGGGCCAAGACTGTCCTGCAAAGAAAATGACTAGTTTTACTAACAAAAATGCCTCTCTCTGTGACCCACCCTGGGGTTTACGTCCTTGGGGCCCAGCTTGGTATCAGATGGTAGCAACAGACCTGGGCTGTCTGCCCCAACCCTCCTTGACAGAAGCACAGTGCTCAGCACCCTGACTGCTGGCTATCGCTAATAGTTAGACAAAAAAGTTTTGCCCCAATTTTGACACGGTTTTCATAAATACATCCATATAATTATGTGATTTAATTAATAGACCAAAATGTGATCCTCATTAAAATTGTATGTATTCAGTTTTTATTTTCTTGATCCTCATTGATTATTTGTAATTTATTTTCTTGATATCCATTTATAAACAGGTCTGTCCCTGTTTGGAGTATCAGGAAGTGTGGGATGGGACCTGAAATTGATGCATGCGTTGACCTTTTCATCACTCATAGCTGCTGTAGATCCAGTTGCTGTAAGTTAACTCGTACAGTCACTGTTAGAAGGATTTCAAGAGCAGTTGTCACTTGAATGTGGAAAGTAATTTGCGTCTGCCTCCCAGGTTTCACAGTACTATGCTTTGTGATTGGACTCAAAATTTTGTGCCACTTTTCCATCCATTGACTGAAGTAAAGCCAAATCCAGTCGTGACTCGCTCTGAATAATTCTTTTCCTATGCTTTTGTGCCAGCTAGAGGACTCTATTGTATTCAGTTTGCATCTTCTTTGGTTCACTGGTCAGGATTGTCTGCATCCTTTGTGATTGGCCAGAGTAATTACTTTCATTTCTTTTGGTTTTTTGACATTCATTGGAAGACCGCTCTAAAGTTACTGCTATGTAATGTTGTAATATTATACATCCACCAACCTGAGAGAACTGAACTCTGACTGTAGTTCTAACAACTTAATGTCAAAACATGCAACAACATTGCTCCCCCAGAGAAGGGCAACTTAGACACTGAGTAATTCAACTAAAGACAACTTGGTCCTGGCTACCTTCTTAAGGATGACACTGACTGAGGGGAGAAGCAAGCTTTATAAAGCCTGGTTTTCACTAGTAACGGAGTCATATTCGGAGTTTTAATCATTATCGTCAGAAGCATACGCAACACAATCTAATGAAATCAAACCAACAGAGTGCGAAGCAGAACACCAATTCTACTTAACCTAAATGACTCTTTTGATTATAATCTAGTGAAAACTAGATTGACAGATTACAAGGAGAAGCAGAAGAATAAACCAGGCCTTGTGATTGGTTGGTTTTTCTGCTTCCGAATCTGGCAATCCAGTTTCCACTGAATCATAAGGGACAGCGTCATAAACGGAATCAAAAGAAATGGAAATGTTCTGATTCTTTGCACTCTGATTCTGTCAAGCTTATGACTTAAAGCCCTCTTATTACTCCAACTGCGACTCTCACTCCATTGCCAGTAAAAACCTTCCTCAAGGATTTTTTGGGTGGGGCTGGGGGAAGGCAATGGTATTGGCAATAAACTGTTATATTTTTAGGGAGGCAAAGGCTCATTCATGATCTATTTCCCTCTTGGACACTTTTTCGCTAGTAACATTTTTAAAAAAAATATCCTTTAATTTACACAGGTGCTGGCTGTGTTTGAAGAGATTCATGTTAATGTCATGCTCTACATCCTGGTGTTTGGTGAATCACTTTTGAATGGTAAGAATTCAGTACCCTTTACTTGTTCTATTGTATAATAATTACTAAATAAAAAAGTAGAAATTATTTTTACAGTAAAATATGGAATGTTAGTATTTATGGGTTACTTGTTAAGTTGATTAGTATATTTTAGATTGTATTTGTGTTATTTAGATTATTTGCTATTAGATTATTTGATTTGTAGTTTAGTCGGGTCAGGGAAGGGTTTTTTCGTGATATTTTTTAGGGGGTTGGGTCTGGGTGTATTAACCAAGTAGGGGACTTATGTCCTATTGTTAAGCACCTGTACTTGTACGAATCCATAAATAGATAGATAGATAGATAGATAGATAGATAGACAGACAGATAGACAGATAGACAGATAGACAGATAGACAGATAGACAGATAGACAGATAGACAGACAGACAGATAGACAGACAGACAGACAGACAGACAGACAGACAGATAGATAGATAGATGGGTTATTGACCCAGTGTGAGGTCAAGATGGCTGAATATTGGCCAAGTGTGAGGTCAAGATGGCTGAATATTGGCCAAGTTCTTTTTTTGCGTGTTTATGGACCGAGACGGAGTTACTGAGTTGCTGAGTTTCACCCAGATGGTACATAATGCTAAAATTTTCTTTTTTTCACAGATGCTGTGACTGTGGTATTATATCACCTTTTTGAGGCCTTAGCAGGTTTTGATGTAGTCGCTTATAAAGAGGTATAACTTGGGGTCAGAATGAAAATGTGAAATTGATTGTCATTATAGTGATAATGTATGTAATTAAAGAAAACTATTTGTACTCAACTAGAATTTAACTTAACAACGACTAGTCCATGTACATTGTACAGCTGATCTGGCTTACTTCTAATAGCTTGGAATTGTTTTCAGGTACTGTTTGTTTTGGAAGTGATTAATGAGCTCATTTTCAAAATTTATTTGTTGAAACTTTTCAGATCCTCCTTGGGTTTGCATCATTCTTTGTGGTTAGTATTGGTGGAACCCTAATGGGATTGCTTTGGGGATTAACCACAGCATTTGTAACCAAATATACTGACCATGTCCGAGGTGGGTACATCACAGTTAAATCCATAGTTTGATAATTTGCTAGAAAAAATTACACAACATTTATTGGAATTGGTATTTTTCCTCACTCTGCCACTAACAGTCATCTTAAATACAATTATTTGTAATGTTTTGTAGGGTTTGAAGAATAGACCCATCAGTCCTCATATTTCAATTTGTTTCTTGTTAAGTTGTGGTTTCTACTTCAGTAGATCATAGTCTAATTCTTGGCCATCCCAGCTGAAAAATCCTTGCAGGAATTTAAAGATCTTCAAAAACCTGCCTAAGATAGTTCTATAAACATATGAATGATCTTCACACAACACTTTGCACTCATAATTTTGACACAACTTAAACAACTTTGACAATGTTAAGACAGTTCTGTCAAGAGAGGGATGTTTAATATAGCTTTAAAATTCCTAGCATGGCAGCAACCTTAGCAAAGAACTTTGTAAGATCCATGAAGATCTTGGCAAGGATTTAAAGAACCTTGATTATGCTCTTTTTCAACATTAATTTTTTTTCGCTCATCTCTCACGGGGGCCCATGTTTGTGTTCTTGGAATTCTTATCTCATTTGTGCGATGCACTATAACCTTTAAGGTAGTCCATACAACAAGCAAACATTTCATTTTAACTGGTTAAATTTGTGGGTACAAGATAAAAATTTCCTTTAATGCATTAATTTTACTTCGTTAATGGAATGTTTGTTTTATTTTTTCAGTGATTGAACCCATCTTTGTGTTTGTTATGAGTTACCTCTCATACCTGACAGCAGAAATGTTCCACTTGTCTGGAATCATGAGGTAACCAAAACATGTAACTCTAGTTTTGCCTCAATACATTGCACACCACCTTTTCCCTCTCTGTTTTCTAAAATCCCCCAAAACATAATTGTTTATCTAGAGTATTACAAAACACAAAAATAGCTGCAGTATTTACTGTTAGTAATTCTACAATCATGTCATTTAGTACTTGTTCTAAGCTAAGACACAGAGTGTGTGACAAAACTTGAGGTCGGGGTCACACACTCCCACCGCCATTTTGTGACCAATATGTATAATTTGTAATCAGTAGCCTTACTCCAAGGGACACTACACAGACCACGCCATGTGTAATGATGACAGGTACATGTACAGTGTAACAGTGGGTTGTACGATGTGGCAATCTTCAAAATATGAGGTTCTCATCCAGTGGCCGATCTAGACCTTGAGCTAAGGGGGGGCCTGGTTTTTGTTGTTTTTTTTTTTTTGCTTGCCCTGCCGGCTCTTCTTCCCTCTGCGATTTTTTTTACCCAAAGTAAGGGGGTGGCTGAGGCCTCCTGGGTCCCTCTCCTAGATCCACCACTGTCATCATGAATAGGAATTGTTATTAATAACAGCTTAAAGGTAAAATCAAATTCTTTGCCCAACTAATAGCATGCAAAATCTATGGAGACCAACAAGGAAAAGAGTGAATTAAAAATTATAATTATTGACATCAGGTCTTTGGTTTCACTGTATACAGTATTGTGACCTGTGCTATCATCATGAAGCCCTATGTGGAGCTAAACATATCAAGAAAATCTCACACAACAATCAAGTATTTTCTCAAGATGCTCAGGTAATTTTGTCAACTTTCTTTGTTACTGGCTCTCTAGTGTGTGATTTCATTTCTGATCTCAGTAGAGGAGACATCTCCTACACAGCCTGCCTTTCGGGGCTCATTACGCCATGCTTCCATGTGCATGTGACAACCCCAAATGACGACTGTACGGAGACTAAGCTGAAGATCATCTGTGGTGATGTCATGTCTTCGTCATATCTCAAATTTAGCCATCAGAAAGACACACCTTTAGGCTTGTGCAAAACACAAAATGACGAAAAAGCAGTTAACAATGTGGGATACCGTTAGCCCATAAAACTGTTGAGAGCTATCCACCTTCAAGTCAGTGATATTGAGGTTAACCTGGGTGCTATTATTTTAGTCTAAGTGGTACACTAGTTAGGTCTATTTAGTCTAACTGTAGTGACATTTCTTCATTTCATCATTTCCTGTTTTAAACACAACCAAGGCAATCCATAACTTAAATGAGCAATTTGTTGTAATCATCATTTTGCCTTATATTGTAGCAACTTACATGTAAGATGTATTTAAAAGGGCTACATGTGATGAAATCAAAACTTTTGGCATTTCTCAATTTCTATCTTTATCACAGAGTTTAATACTTGTATGAAGTAACTTGTGTGTAAATGTTACACATTGCTGCTTTTTATTTTCATATCCTGATCTGCTAATTTTGTGCCTGTCTACAGCTCTAGCAGTGAAACTCTCATCTTTATGTTTCTTGGAGTGCGAGTGGTTAGCTGGCCACACGTGTGGAACACGTCTTTTGTGTTTGTTACACTGATATTTATCCTGCTCTTCAGGGCTTTGGGTGAGTTGTTCGTATTAGTGAGGCAGACACATGGTGATCTAAGGGTTAGTGCATTAGTCTCCAGATCGAACACCCTGAGTTTGGGCAAGACCCATGGTCAATGCATTGTGTTCTTGAGTTGAAACTGGTACCAAAAACCTATCAGGGCAACTTGGCATTTGAAATGATCTTGGGGTAACATGGTTTCAGACTCAGTCAAATCCGATCCCGGAGGATACGAAGTACTTCTAGTTGCTTCAAGCAAGAAAATCTGGTATAGGCCCCAACTTTGTGGACCAGGTTGGATTCAATATGACGTTACAGTACATTGCCCTTATTTTATGGGGCATTTGTAAATGAGCACTACCTGGTTTTCCAACGTTTGGACGATTAGTCTGTGTGTATCTTAGTGTTTCACTCTCTGAATGTCTCTAGTAAAGTCTTTTACCACTTTAAACATTTTTCCTCAGAACAATTTACAAGCCTTGTACACTTACAAGAGCAAATACAAGCCTTGTACACTTACATTGTAATGTAGGAATGATACACGTATCTGTTCATCTTCTGTTTTATTTCAGGTGTGGTTATACTGACATTCTTTGCCAACAAAAATCGGCTCAACAAACTCAGTGCTGTTGATCAGTTTATCATGGTAATTATTAATTTTAGTTGTAGTGCATGCATAGATTGCTTTTTGTACAACTTACCGTGTTTTTGTCCCTTTGGTCACAAGTAAGTAAGTAAATAAGAACTTTATTTAAGTGTCAATGTATTTAGCCCATGTGAGCTAATTGGGGACACTGTATTAACTCTACCTAAAAATCAATTCACAGTGAATTGAAAGGATTGCATCTCGAATGACTAGTTACCTTACCTTACTAGCAATGCTGCCAAGCATAGTGGTAGGGTTCCTTGTTTTTTACAGCTCAGACTCAAATTGAAGTTGCTGTTCTTAGTACTTGCTTCATTAAGCCTGAGCAGGCTCTTCAGTGGGCGTACAGGGTGAAAACTACTACGCCACGAGTGAAACGGGTCAAAGGGAAATAATTTCTTTTTCTTATCAAGAGTTTGGTGACTCTGAATTTAGCAGTTTTTTCGAAATTTGACATTTTTGTGATTTTAGCTCACACTTAGAAGTTTCTGAAGTTTTAACTTTCACTTCTCGTGAAACTACTTATAAATTTGCTACATCACAAAATCTGGAACCGCAGTTAATATATAGTGAAAATTCACAAACATTAGGTACATACCGCGCACTGGGAACCACCTAGAAGTGTAACACAAATTCAGTTGAACCAGTTGAAGGAATTTGGTTGTCTTATTTTCACTTTCTTTCTTTTCAGAGCTATGGTGGTATCAGAGGAGCTGTGTCGTTTTCTCTGTCCATTTTGCTCGTCGAGGATCATTTTCCTATGAAGAATATGTTTGTCACAACCACGATTGTGATCGTCCTTTTCACGGTTTTCTTTCAGGTAAAGACTTGTCGAGTTACGTTGACAAAGACCATTTGATTTTAATGGTAAATTTCGGGACTTTTAAGCGAACTTGGTTAACACTTTGAAATGATGTACAGAGTTTCTAGTGAATGGTCTGGTGGTATATCATTTTCTTCTTTTATTTTCAGGGAATGACCATTAAACCTCTTGTGCGGATTCTTCACGTCAAGTTGAGGGGGAAGGAACAACGCAGCATGTATGCGGAGCTTAATGAAAAGGTACATACATGTAAGCTCTTCTCGCTAGTATTAGTTGTTAGTGAACGAAGGGAAACAAGAAAAATGATGTTCAATCTCGTAACACAGGAAACCTGCTACGCAGACGTTGGTGTTGCTTGCTTGCACTCCTGCTAACAAGAAGAATGTCTGCGTGCCTCTAACCTCTTTGAGGCGTTTAGTTAGTTGGGGCGCAACCTCTCTCTCGGCTTTCGCTTCGCCATTTTTTCGCGCTGCGCAGCAACTAACTGAACGCCTGGTAGAAGCTAAGCGTTCCTTCTGCGCATTTTTTTTCTCCGGTTTTATCAACCTCGCGCTGGTTATTGAAAAGTAACTCTGCGAGTGCAGGCGTGCAATAGGAATTTACAACGTTCATGTTGAGGTTGTATCAGAAATACAGACTTTGTAAATTGGCCACACCATACCCATTCATTCCGTTGTATGCGACATACTGCAGAATGCAATTTTCTGGAATCAACAGTGCAGCATTTTTTAAGTTTTGTAATATTAGTCCATTTCCATCCTTCCTTTGTCCTTGCTTCGTAGATGTACTCCTGTCAATTGTCAAACGCCTTAATTCTAAAGTTGCGAGTTTTTTAATGGTCTAGATCGTGTTTTTGATTTTCTTGAACTCATCCTAAAAAAAATGATATTGATGATTTGCAAAAGCACCTGAAAAAAATTTTCTCGTACAGAAATGTTGTCATTCTTCGTCCCAGATTCAGTTCTGATAGCCCTTTCTTTAAGGCCAAGTAATGCAGGCAACATTTTCCTTGCAACTTGTCGCTGAAGAATGTTGCATTACAAAGTGATTTATGGAGAGCGTTTTACTAACAAGAACATGTTGTTCGAAGTACACATGAGTTCAACTTTGTGCACAATGTTGCCGCAACGTGGAGCTCAGGAATAAGCGGCACAGGTTGCGAGAAAATTGTTGCCCATATATTTTAGTTGGCCTTTAAAGGTTAACAATCTTGACTCGACTTTTTTCCATCGATTGTTTTAGTTTTTAGACCACCTTGTGGCTGGAATTGAAGAAATCAGTGGTCAGCGGGGTCACGGATATTACTGGGTAAGAATTCCTCGAATGACGTAAAATACTGTACGCTTTTGAGATCCTAGTTTACTGTTTAAAGAAAACGTTAGCAAATTATGTGAAACATTACTGTATTGGCATCCATTTGAACAGCGCACAGAACTCCGTCATCACGTGAATCGCACTGAGTGCTGTCAATTGTTGCTTAGTAACCTAGCTGACGCATCGCGTTGACGTAACAGCCTTCACCCTTCGCACCATTACTGACACTAAACTAACCATTTTGACTACAGTAACTTCTGTTTCTCCACCTGTAACTTCGTTCCTTATTGTTATTTATGCAGGAAATGATAGAGTATTTTCACACGCATTATCTCAGAAAATGGCTAATACGTGACAGCTATCGGTTCGTCCATGATGAAGATATTTTGCTGGCTTACAGAAGACTGGCCTATAAGTAAGTAGAGAAAGGTGTTGGTAGTTGATGTTCATCTCCGGTTTAGACCAAGGGCAAAAGTTGACCCTGTGGGCGAAAGTGTATCACCGCAAGACGTTTTGTATGCAAGACTTGATAAACAAGACAAATAGCTAACATATACCATGTCCACCCACCTGTTGCCCGGCTAGCTCAGTCGGTAGAGCATGAGACTCTTAATCTCAGGGTCGTGGGTTCGAGCCCCACGTTGGGCGCAATTGTTTTTTGTTTTTTTGTTTTTTGTTTTTTTCCTTTTCTTAACTTTATGCCATTTTTAACATTTTTCTACTCTCAGTTTATTCTAATCAACAATGATTTAGATAAACATATACAGGCAAAAACTAACGATAGATAAATCCGACGTTTCGGCGACATCTTGGCGCCATTGTCAAGGGAAACTAATTAAATATGCGATTTCA
>Ga0126338_10003679_pt1 | contig 10788 bp, 4 predicted proteins | sample OrbCmetagenome_2_FD_92529 | JGI IMG/M metagenome (GOLD analysis project Ga0126338, IMG submission 92529) | Coral microbial communities from Petempiche,Puerto Morelos, Mexico - Orbicella C C metagenome | ecosystem: Host-associated > Invertebrates > Cnidaria > Coral | place: Petempiche,Puerto...
AATATTCTAGAGCCAATAAACCAGCCAAAACTCGAGAACGCAACTCTATTTTAATTCAAGCGACTGACAACGTGTTTCATCTGACCGAACTACTGGAAAACTACTGGAGGAGCGGTTACACAGCTCACAACATTCTACACTCCCCCACTAAGCCATGGTTTTGTCGGTACCTCGTCGCCAGTGTAATATTCTAGAGCCAATAAACCAGCCAAAACTTGAGAACGCAACTCTATTTTAATTCAAGTGACTGACGTGTTTCATCCGACCGAACTACTGGAAAACTACTGGAGGAGCGGTCACACAGCTCACAACATTCTACACCGTAACAAATTTGTGACTTTTGACAGCATAAAAAAGATTTCAATAACAAAAATCCCACCATGTTTCAAGCACTATCCCAGGATATCTCTAGACGATATAAATTATGAAGAGTTTTGATATTCATCATGTGCCACATATTTGCAATTAGGCAAGGTCTTAGTGGACATCCCCTCTTAATCGGCCAGATCTTTTTAAGCAAGACAAGAAATTTTGAAGCTATTTTAAGAAAATGTTTGTTAAAATTCTGGGTTTCTATCTATGACTTATCATGCGACAGAAACCAGAGATAGGCACTGACCTGATGGGCCACTTGCTTCACATGTGTACTTTACTTTTACCTTGTCATATATCACAAAAAGGCTGATTAAACATGCTATCAGATAAACTACTAGCCAAAGAATAGTCTGATCCACTGGGGACCGTTGTAGACTTGATACAGTGTGTTATCAACTCCTTCTTCCCCCTCAAAGTCAGAGATGTTGCTATCCTCAGGAACATACTCAACAAATGCAAACTTCCTCTGTAGTACACCTTCTTACTGGTTTGTTGCCATACATGTTGTAATTACTCTTCGTTAGTTGTAGTAAATTTGACCCCCAAAATGGGTCAATTAAGCACCAAATGTAAAGCTACGCATCCTCAACTACCCTTCAGTGGAAACGTTCAAAGAAAAAACCAAATTTGGATGAAAATAATTAATAACGTAGCAAATTCAGTGAAAAATCTCAGACATGAGAACTCCAGATAGAAATACTACATACTTCATTGAGACAGTCACTGTCAGTGATTTTTTGTCCATCATGCCACGTGTGCATTGGTCTACGCTTAACAGATTAAAGTGCCAATGAAGTAAAAAATAATTGCTGCTTATTTGAAAGGCTTTTCAAAGTAAAGAAGAATGGCATTTTCCTTTTTAGTGCAGGGTGCACTACTGGGATGGTTTAGGGGGCACTAAGGCACTAATTCACTAACACTAACACAGTAAGGTGTAAACTTTAGTATTTGTTGAATTAATTAATTTCAATTAATTAATTAGCATCATGGTAAGGGGGTGGGGTAGGTACCTCTGTTTACTATGTAAAACATATCATACTTATGTTACTTCTATGATAACATCACGAACCTATATATGTTTCCAAAAATCACTTGCCATCCAATAAGTCACTAATGCAACAACACAATAAGGTGTAAACTTTAATGTTTGTTTAATTAATTAATTTCAATTAGTCGATTAGCCTTGTGGGAAGGGGTGCTGGGTGGGGTAGTTGTAGGTGCCCATGTGCATTACGCAAAACGTGTCATACTTACGTTACTTCTTTGATAACATGACAGAAATATATATATGGTTTTGCAAATCTCATACCATCCTTGTGGTGCTATTCTCTTAAGAACAAAAGCAATTTGCTCTAAACGCACGCACAGATTAGTTAGCTCCAAAGTCGACTGTATGTTAGGTGAAAGATACATTTCACATGGGACTACCCACGAACGTTGAGTTCTTTTCCTTGTGGTAGAACATAACATGTAAGACGCATGCATTCTAGCATTACTAGTGTGATAAATTCTCGAGTTCAGATGCACTTTTTTTTTTTTGTAATGAGTGACACCACACTCTCGTTTTGGCCAGGGATAGCAGCTATATTTCAGGATCAGGTAACCTCAGTTCTCCTTTTTTTGTTGCAAAGAACGCTAGTGTGACTTCGTATCTTCTGGAATCTTCCGTAGCTCAATTCAAGAAATGTCGTCTGTTGTGTGTTTTCCAGTTTTCAAATAAAGACTGGAAACATATGGCATAATCTCCTTGGCAGTTCGTTTGTTTTTTTTCTATGAAAGAGAGCCAAAAGTTCATATTCAGCCGAAACTTTCCTGCGTTAATCACATGTAAAACTAGTAAATTTGTGACAAAAGAAACGTCGTCATTATTGCGGCAGACTCTGTGGCACTTACTGAATCTGCCAATTGATTTTATCAGTCGATGAGGTGACTTGCTAACCAATGTGGGATATAATTTCGGTCAGGTAAAGATCTCTGCCTTCAATTCTTCTTGTTGAAACGTTCCTCAGTGGTACTACTTGATAGCATTGTGTATTAGTTTGATGTGGTTTTATTGTTAACACCAAAGCTGGCAACAGAATAAGAATGCACTATTCTGTGACTTGACGTGAGTATTTGATAGTAAGATTAGTTCTTGTTTATCGGTGAAATGAAAATTTGCGTTTTGAATAAAATAAAATTGTTCCTCTTCGACTTTTCAGCAGATATTTAACTTTTATATTCCATTTTTCTCCAGCAGTGAGTAAAAAAATAGACATCTTTCTTATATTTTCGTGGAAACAAAGGTATCTTGTTGCATACATTGGCAAGGAAAACAAAAGTATCAAATTACAAACACTGGCGTGAAAAGTAAAATTGTCACATTTGCTACAAAATGAACGAAACTCAACATGAAATACCACGATAAATTTAAAACCGTCTTGATAAACAGTAATTGTAAGTTATCTTTGGACCTTGAAAGAAAACACAAACATGAAACACACACTGCTAAGATTATGTCTTACCAAGTTTTTGTCCGTTCATATTCTGCAAAGGGGAAAAGGCCTAGTTGACTACCAAGGGAGAGAACGACAGGGGTGATACCTGTGTGACTACTGTATCAGAGCCGTAAATTACACTCTGCACTATCTGAGATTGTCTCACTAGTTTGTTTTAGAGATGGTGTCATAATTAGTTCCACTTAAACAGCAAAACACTGAATTGAGAATATCTCTAGAAATATTGTAGCAGTGTTCTTCCAACTTGGCACCAGAAACGTGCATCACAAAAGAAACAGAATGACACCTTCTGTGTTGTTGCCATGGCAACACTCTTGTCTCCGGTCTCTTTCTGTGAAAAACAAATATGCTCATTTTAACCCTTTGAAGTGGGACAGAGGGTCTTGCTCGGAACACGCATGGTTCTCAAATTGTCTTAACTCTCCCCATTAGATTGTTGGGAGTGGATGATCCTTGTTTAAGATAAATTCTGGGAATTCTAGTTTTAATTAAAACAGATCCAGCTGCATAACTGTTGTCATGGCGACAACACAACGGGTGTCATTTTGTTTCCTTAGTAATGTACATTTCTGGTGCCAAGTTTAAAGAACACTGCTGTAATATTTAGAACTAGGGATATTGAGTGTTGAACTGTTATAGTAGAAACACCTATGACGTCATCACTTTCCTCATTTGCATGATACAAATTAAAATGTAATATCTCTAAAACAAAAAAAGATATTCCAGAAAGGAAAAGGCCACTCTTCTTTACTTTGAAAAACCTTTCAAATAAGCAGCAATTATTTTTCACTTCATAGGCACTTTAAGGGTTAAGTGGAGTACTGCCTAGGAGTGACTCCTGGGGCCCGTTTCTCGAAAGCCCCGGAAACTTTTCGGGCCCGTAAAGCCATTTATAGTTCATCTGCATCTAAAAATGGAGAAGTGTATAGGCCTGAAACGTCTTGTATGAAGAGAACCTCTGTTCACATTAAGAATATGTGAATAAAACAGCTCTGTAATCGTAAGGTTTGAGATTTTGTTATGGCTTTCCAGGCCCAAAAAGTTTCCGGGCCTTTCAAGAAACGGGTTCCTGGTGTCTACTTATTACATGTATGTATAATCATGTGGTATACATGTATGCTTGATTGATTGCTCAGTTAATTACTACTACCAGTAATAGTTCATTTCGTCTTACTGTGGAATAAATAGATATCCTGTAATGGAATGTTTGCTGTTATTTTATTTTTGTAGTTGAATGTCACAGACGAACAAATTGTGAAAAGTCTTTGCAATATATTTCAAGTCTCTTTGAAGGTACTGTGACAGTCTTTTAATCTTGAGTAGTTCTGGCCTGTATAACTTATTGAATTCTCAACCTTGTGTAATGCATTTCAACCTTTCTGATTGGTTCATGGAATCTCAGTTATCCAGTACTGGAAATGACAGTTGGTCATCGGACATTGTCCGACCTAATTTTGAATATGTCTGACCAATTTCAAATTGATTGGACATGACGTCTGAACATTTCACCGACACATTTTCACTCTTTCTTTTGAAGTTATTGGTCATCCATAAAATTTGGCAAGATACATTGTCAAAGGGCTTAAAATTGCGACTGATATTGTTACCAATGCAGCTAACATTTCATGTTTGGCGACCACAAATTCTGGTTTGGTGGACATGTAAATGGCAACTACATTTCTCTGTTTTGATGATCAATAACGGTTATTTTCTCAGACATAACCTTTCAGAAACACACAGTATAAAGAAAAGGAGTAAATCCATGCTTTTGCTTTGCTGTAAAGGATTCTCTTATATCGATAAACTTCCGGATGGCTAACCATGTTTGAAATCACCCTCTAATGTATTGCAAACCCTTGAGCATTGAGTACATCATGTATGCCCAAGGATTGTGTCTCATATAAATTAGTAATGCATGGATCCTTTGTAATTACGTCAGCAGACATTAGGTATGTATACAGAATTAGCGGCCAAAAAAGTCTTGGAAATTTTTTCTTTACAGATTTTATGCATAGAGTCCTTTTTAGTCCAGAGTGCACTATTGGGATGGTTTTGGGGGCTGTGTGCCGCTAAGGCACTAAGCTGCGATGTCGCTATGGTGCTATGGCACTATGGCCCTATGGTGCTAAAGCCCCGGCTAAACGATTGCAACATGCCAACGCAACATATTGCAACATTGTTGGGCGCAACATGTTGCGTGTGTTTGGCCACCGTGTTGTGACATGTTGCGACATGTTGGGTGTTGTCTGAACTTTGACCATTTTCAAACTTGAGCCAACAACACCCAACATGTCACGACACATCGCAACATGGTGGCCAAATGCACGCAATATGTTGCGCCCAACAGTGTTGCAATATGTTGCATTGACATGTTGCGATCATTTGGCCAGGGCTTAAGGTGTAAAACTTTAATGTTTGTTTAATTAATTAATTTCAATTAATTAATTAGTCTAGAGGCAAGGAAGTGGTGGGGGTGGGGTGGGAAAGGTTCATGTGTACTCTACGTAAAACATGTTCCATCGCTGTCAGTTAGGTGTGAACATCGCAAAGCTATATATTTGTTTCAGGTAACCCCTTGCTCTCCTTGTGGTACCATTCTCTTTAGAACAAAACTAATTTGCTCTAAATGCATGCGTAGATAAGTTAGCACTTGTGGCTTCTATATTAGGTGGAGGATACATTGCATACGAAATCGCGCTCAAATGTTGAGTGGTTTTCCTTAGGGTAGAACTCAACATGTAAGACGCATGCGCTCTAGTATCGTTAGTGTTATACAATATCTTTCCATGCGGTATTTTATATGTCGTGTCATGTGACCAAGGACCGCAGTTATGTTTCAGGTAGCGCCAATTATCCCTTTTTTATTTCAAAAGTGAAACGTTACTTTGGCTGTGTAGCTTTTAGAATAACACACAGGTTGGTTCAACAAATTCAATCTACAATAGTGTGTTTGTCAGGGTTCAAATGCATTGCTTCTCCTTAGCAGCTTGTTAATTTCTTGCCTTCATTGTGTCTGTAAGACAGACCAGAAAGTTCCCAAGTTAGTGGCTTTAATACTCCGCAAATTGTAAATTTGTGACAAAAGAAACCAGGAAAGTGCTCAAATGTTGCTGCAGACTCCGTGGCACCTAATGAAAGTGCAAATTAATTTAATTGGTCTTTGAGGAGACTCACTCATATCGGCCAAGTAGCGTTGTTTATCTTCAATACTTTTCGTTGAAATGCTTCTCAGCCAACAATATTGTTGTGTGTTAATTTTGAATTGTTTTATTGTTAACAACAAAGGTGGCAACAGAAAAAGAATGTGGTATTTCGTGACTATCTGATAATTAAATTAGTTCTTGTTCATTGGTGATAAGGAAATTTGCATTTTTAGTAAAACAACATCGTTTCTGTTCCGTTTCTTCATCATTACATCAGATATTTAACTTTCTTTCATTTATCTCCAAAAAATAAGCACATCTTCAGTGTGTTTTGGAGAAAACAAGGGTTTCATATTATGTGCCTTTGTGAGGAAAACAAAAGTATCAAGTTGCAAAGTTGGCATGAAGAGCTAAATTGTCATGTTTGCTGCTTGAAAGTGTTATTGAATTTAAAATGAACGAAAATCAATGTAAAACACCAGTGGTAATTTGTACGTAATTTTTGGAACTTGAATGAAAATACAACCTTGAAACAAACACATCGCTAAGGGGAAAAGCCCTAGCAGACTACCCAGGTAGACACAAACCAGAAGTAAACCGAGCAGGGACTACCATGCCAGAGCTATCAACTGCGCTCTGCACTATCTGTGATTGTCTCACTAGTCTGAATAAAACTCCTACTTGATTTTCAAAATATTAATGGTGACTCAAGAATTTTTTTAATGTTGAGCCCTGGCCTTTTGAAAGGTGGATAAGGCTATCCACTGGATAAATCAGTCTCCAGTGGATAGTGTTATCCAGCCTTTGAACAACCGGGGCCTGAACTCATAACAGTTTGAGCCAAATTTGATAGGTAACTCATAAAGCAGAAGTGGTAATCTTTCCCATACTTGCCATGTAAAGTATTCTTCAAAAATCAACCTATAATGCATTACGTGCATTGCGATTTGCTGTTGGCACTTCATGTATGTAAAACCAGGTTTGCTTGAATAACATATAACCAGGAGAGATCAATGCGGTCATCTAGTAGATAAAGTCATCTAGTTAACCATAAATGATGAATAAGTCAATTTTAAATGCAGTTTTGAACAATTCGTATTGAAAATGTTTATGCTAATGAATTTCATTTCCCCTCAGAGACTGATAAAATTTATGCTTTCAGTAGGTGCCAAGGAGTCTGCAGCAATATTTGAGCAGTTTCCTGGGTTTCTTTGTACAATTTGACAAGTTTTAATGCCACTTACTTGGGAAAGTTTCAGTTGCGGGTATGAACATTTTGGTCTGTTTGATAGAGACAATTAGAGGATGAAATAAATGCACTAGTGTGGTGTGGAAACATTGGACGACATTTCTTGAAACAAGTAAGGTATAGTTCCAAAAGACACACAGTCACAGTTACCTGTTACCTATCTTCTTTGTGCCATGTGGCACATAAGGCCTCAACACAATCCCGCCAACCAGCTCTGTCAGCTGCTGCGATTTGTACCTCACTCCACTTCTTCCATCCAGCTTTTTCCCTTTCTCTCTCTGCTGTCTTTTAGTGGTTTGTTCAGCTCCTGAGCATCCTCTCGGCTTTGGCTCAAGGGCGTCATACTTTGCCTACCTAAGCAAGGTACCACATTAGCCCCAAGAGAAGGTTGCCTTCGAGTGTTTAAGGTTTCTGTAATCTGCTTTGTTTTAAGGGGGCGGGTGATTGACCCACCGCCCAACCCCCAACCTGAAGGACCAGGGGCTGTTCTTTGTCTGGTCTCTACCCCTCGACCAATCCGGCATGGTTAGACCTGCCAGGGACTATAGTCCCAGCCAGCACAGCTCCTAGGGTCATTGAGACACCCAAGCCTCACCACCACTACAAGGTGACAGCCCAATGTGAAGACGCAGTCACAGTAGCATTCTTGTATCAATGCTAGAACGCATGCATATGACTTGTTTGGGTTATACCACAAGGAAAAGTGCTCAATGTTAGTGTGTGATCTTGTATGAAATGTATCTTCCACCTGATATATAGTTGACATTAACGCTTATTAGTCTGCGCATGTGTTTAGAGCAAATATTGCTTTTGTTCTAAAGAGAAAAGTACCACAAGGAGAGCAAGAGGTTTCCTGAAACAAATATATAGCTTTTGGAAGCGACCAAAGAAGTAGTGTAGGTACACACTCATGTTACATAGTGCTCACAAGGACCTTCCCCATGCTACCCCCCTTACTGCAAGCCTTATTAATTAATTGAAATTAATTAATTAAACAAACATTAAAGTTTACACCTTATGGCCATAGTACCATATTGCCATAGTGCTTTAGTGGACATCAACCCCCAAACCATCCCAATAGTGCACTCTGCACTGAAAAGGAGAGAAAAAGAGAAATGCAAGGAACCAACGAGGAATATTGTCGATAAAATTTAAACTAATCACTTGGTGAGTAGATCGTTTCACCTCCATGTTGAATTTAACTTGGACTTTGCCAAGACTGCAAAAGCCCTCACACATTGGTCAGCAGATTCACAAAAAGTCTAACAGAAAGTGAAGGAGCAAAGGAAGGATAAAGTGAATGTCCAATCCACACCTACAACTTGGAGAATACTTTTTTCCAAGTCAGAAACAATATCAGGCTCTTAACATGTAATAATCTATATGTATCCACTTGTTGTTAATATACTTATCAGGTGCAAAATTATTAATTGCAAACTAAACAGCTGTACTACTGTTTTGGACAGTTGTCAAATTGAGTTCCATTATTGGTCGATATTACACACTTAGCTTAAGCTACTATTTTGTGACATGGATTTTAATAACTACAAATGTCTTTCAACAGATGTCAACAACTGCCAGCATTTTACAAACAAATTAATAATTCATGAGATAAACAACAGAATGACTTAGCTTGGGTTACAATAGATAGATTGAAACTTACATGTACTAGAGATATAGAACTGACCAACTGATGAACTTTACAAGTTCCTTACAGCTAATAACATCAAAGCAAACTGACCAAAAGTTCAATATACCAGACTGAAAAAACACCATTGACTGACGGACATTCTTTGCTCTGGTTTTGAAAATTTCAGTCACCAAAAAAAAACACAGTTCTGCACTTGCCCTCATTGTTACACCACATGAACTAATAGTTATTCCTGGGTTTACTCTTACCTATGTTCATTTTATTGGTTTTATTCCAAAATAGTGTACTTTAACATGTGTAAATTTACATGTATATCTGTGCAATTTTGCAAAATGGCCTGTTAGGTTTCAGCTTGGTCTTCGATGCAAAGCCTAGCTGACTGTTGTAAACCTGGGGTGGGGGAGGGGGTAGGGGATCCATCAAAGCTTAGCTGGGAACATGGCCTAGGCATTGCCCTATCTGCTGGTGGTTTGGTGGCGGCCAGCCATCAAAACCAAGGGGGAGAGGAGGGTGCCTTAACATAGCTAGACCAGAATATTCAGTAATAAATGACATTGATTTTGACTGTGTGGCTGGGCGCTTTGCTCAGTTGTTGAACATTGCTTGAGGTTCCCATGTTGACAGGGGACCATGCTGGATAAGAGGTACATGCCACGGGGATACGTGATAGGCCAATTGCCTAGCAAGGAGGGTGGTTTAGGCCCGTGGGACTGTCTTTGAGCCCTTTGGGGTCAAGTTTTTGTGAAGACGGTCAGATATATGATGTTACAAAAATTTTGCTAACTACATGATTATTGTATTCTGACTCTTTTCTCAGAGCTCTGAGGTTTCTTGTCAAACAGTTTACTTACCATCACTAGCAGGAGATGTATGTGACATGAATCTCAATACAGGTAAAACATTATTAACTCATGAATTGGGTATTTAAGCAGGTTAAAGGCATAGTAAGGGGATAAGATTATGCAAATTAGAGTTTGGTCAATCGTCTGTTAACTTTTTCTGCAGTTCCGTTGTCTTTCAGGTGTATGTATCATTAGACATCTCTTGGGCAAAAAGTTAATAGTTTTATGTAGATGTGAATGTTGCAACGAGAATGAAACTGTAAATCCAGATAACTCAAATTAAATGGTTGTTAAAACTTCTGGTTAATTAATTTGTTGATCAGGGAAAATATCGATGGCAGCTTGTTTTAAGGTAATTCCTCTGAAATAAAAGTGACAATAGATTTTTGTTCAAACTTTGTCCGCTGAATATTTGTTATTTTATAACTTCAGTTTTGAAATAAACTAGTGAGACAATCTCAGATAGTGCAGAGTGTAATGCAGGACTGTCATTAAGCTTTGAGTCATCCTTTGTCTGTATCTAGTGACTCTTAACTTGTTGGTTTGAGTGAATTGTGTCAACAGCAGGCAAGTTCACCCATAACGTTAAGAGCCCAACAAGCATACAACACCGGTTTTTATGGGTTATGCCCTTTAATGTCAGCTCGGTAATGTACAGCAGTTGTAATCCAGTCATCTACATAGGTGACGAGTAGTGATCCCAAAGACATCTTGGGCTTTGCCCCTTGACAAACATGGGTGTATACTGTAGAAACCTTGATTTTAGTCATTCATGTAATGTTATCATTGTGAGTGTGTGCACTTATCAGAGAAAAATAACTCGAAATCACTTTTTTCAATGCAAACTTGTATTTCTTAATCTTAATCTTTTAATGGATAAACAGCAAGAACAACAACTGTCATGGATAATTGCCATGCTTTCACGCATCTCAACATCCCAGTGTTCCTAGCAGGCCCCATTATTGGCAATTTCTGCCGATTGCAATACTACAAATGCTATGCCTTGTTGTTTACAAATGACACATAAACC
>Ga0126338_10003680_pt1 | contig 10786 bp, 4 predicted proteins | sample OrbCmetagenome_2_FD_92529 | JGI IMG/M metagenome (GOLD analysis project Ga0126338, IMG submission 92529) | Coral microbial communities from Petempiche,Puerto Morelos, Mexico - Orbicella C C metagenome | ecosystem: Host-associated > Invertebrates > Cnidaria > Coral | place: Petempiche,Puerto...
AGAGAGAAATTGAAAACAACTGTCATAAAAATGAAGGAACGATGCATTACTCAAGCCTTATAACAACAGCGGTTCAGGTACACTTGTAAGGCCTCAAATTCAAAGAGAGTTTACAAAATATCGGCGTTGTTTACAACCGTGTAATTTGGCATGATGAAACTTTAACAACACTAGAACCAGTAAAAAATATACACAGGTCAATGAAAAATAAGTAAATCCTAGAAAAAAACGCGTACACTTTACTAACCTTAATATTCGGCCACAAAATCACGTCTACATCGTCGCTTGACACCAAAAAAACTCAATGATTAGGAGACAGTCAACGTTTTCCCACTACCAAAATGGCCGCTTATTCTTCTTCTCAACGTTTGGTCGCAAAAAGTCCTGGATAATGCTGGCCAGACTTTGTGCGAGACTGGAAACAACATATTTTCTTTGTCCGCATGAAAGGTCCGCCATTTTCCCTGCTAACAATAGCTTCATGACGTCATGGCCGTCCTAATTTATCGGGATATTCCGGACTGGTACTTGTGGATTTCATATACAAGCAACACGCACGAGGTCGATAATTCGGCTAAGTTTCCAAATGGCCCTTCTGCATACACATTTGTTTCGTTCTTTGAGTAACGAAATATATCTCAATTCATACAAACTTAAAACAAACCAAGCAATAATAAATATATCAGGAAAGTAAAAAAAAGATTTAGATTCTATTATATCGACGAGAGATTGTCGCGCTGAAGGAAGAATGACAAAAATACAGTGAAGGGGAATTGCATTCATTTAACTGACAGTGCACTGAACCTTTTGTAAAGACGTTTGCAACTAGTAAACTAGTAAAGAATTTGTGTAGCTTGCCGGTTTCGCTCCCAATCGAGTTCGTTACATGTTTGCTACACACAACTTCCAGTTCGCTACCTATTTAATTCGAGTTTGCTACTATCGATAAACTAAAACTGCGATACTTAACTGTATCAAAAACCAATCCAACCGTACCCACCATACTCCAGGCTTCTGGAGGACGCTCCTTCAATGCCGAATAAATAACCGGTCACAGCTGAAACGTATGAAACCGCTAAATATGTCTGTGCTTAACCTTTCTTCGACGCTTCTGCCGCTAAATACTGAGCGATCTCCACTAACGTATGTTTGTTATGACTTTCAAGTGCTTGTGTAAAATTAAAAAGGATTCAAACTTCATTTCATTAGGTTGTAGAAGTTTTAAGACAGTGGCAAATGCATGTATGCTTAAGGATGTCGCGCTTATAATGCTGACACATCTTTATAGTGTTCCCAGGTTTCTTTTGGGAAAGCTTCAAATTACTCCAGGCTAAATTTTACATATGTTCAAGTTCAATAATTGTTTTATAACATATTATAATGAAGTTTCCATATAAAGCGCGCTTTGCTTGGCCGAGACAGCGTGCTTTTTCAGAGAACAGATGTACAGTAAGTTTAATTGGAATTTTTTGCTTAAAACACTTTCATGGAGCGTAATAACGCTCGTTCCCTAAAAAGCGATCTCTGGTCATCTCAGCGAAGTGAAACTCAACAATTACAACACTAACCCGACGAGTAACCAGTTAAAAGCTTGCTCTGATATTCTCTCCTGTACTCGGAGTAGAACCAGTGGGAGCAAAGTTTCCCCCTGGGGAATGTTGAAGAAACATGATGTCAGTAGCCTTTTAGCGTCGGCGAAAATTGTCGTAGCATCTCAGCACAAAAGCGAAAGTTCAAAGGAAGAACTCTCTGTCTACCAGGCGCATATACAACCTAGTTATAGAGCACTAAAGCAAGCTGTAGCACCACAGCAAGCTTAGGAGAGAGTATTCCCCTTAATTCAATACCTCTATCTCGATGGCATTCTTCCAGAAACAAGAAAAAGGCGAAATAAATGAGCTGATCTGTGCGAAATCATATCGAAAGATGGAGTCGTCGAGGAGTTATTCCACGTCGGTTTCACCGTTACTTTAAAAAGGTCTCAAAAACTAGCAATTTTCATCTCCCGTATATTCTACTTTGACTTTAAGTGGGAAGCTCGACATTGCCAAGGTTGATAAGACATGAATTTGCGATTAGCCGAGAGCCTTCTAACTAATCAATTTAAACGATTCCCCGAGTACTAGACCAGAATAATGCGGAAATCATGACACGGCAAATTAAACCGGCGGATGGAGTTTTTCTGTCGTCGAAAGAAATACTTTCAGAAACAAATAGTAAACGAAACTTTCGTCTCACAACGAGACGATTAAGATTACGGATGAGCTAGCTATGTATTAACTGTTCATAGCCATTTATTTTCTCGTATTTCTATTCCATCATTGAACGCGCGGATAGAATCGCGAGAGAACTGGGCGTCAGCTCAAAACGACTTGACCGGGGTGACTCGGCTCACTTACCTTCCCGTCCCCACCCTCGCTTGCTTCACGCTTGCCTCGCTCGCTTCCTTTTTCGCGTGCGGTGAAAAATAGATTGGTTGCGAATAGTCTAGCTATGTATTTGTGGATTTCATATACAAGCAACCACACAAACACGAGGTCCACAATCCGGCCAAGTGTCTAAAAGGCCCTTCCGCATACACAGTTGTTTTGTTCTTTGAGTAACGAAATATATCTCAATTTATACAAACTTAAAACAAACCAAGTAATAATAAATATATAAGGAAAGTAAAAAAAACGATTTAGATTCTATTATATCGACGAGAGAATATCGCACTGAAAGTAGAATGAAAAAAATACAGTGAGGGAGAATAGTATTCATTTAACTGACACTGTAATGAACCTTTCGTCAAGATCCTGTCGACGGACTTTGGATAATTTTAATACTAGTAGGAAATATGCAACTTTGTGTAGCTTGCCGGTTTCGCTACCAATTGAGCTCTACTGTCTACGTTCGAGTTCGCTACACGCAACTTCTAGTTTGCTACCTATTTAATTCGAGTTCGCTACTAATGATAAATTAAAACTTTGCGAAACTAAAGTGTATCAAAAAAAGCAGTTCAACCGTACCTACCATACTCGACGCGTCGGTAGGACGCTCCTTCGATACCGCTTGAATGACTCATGGATTACCACTGAAACCTATAACGCCGCTGAAATGTCTGTGCTTAACCTTTTTTCCACGCTTGTGCCGCTAAATACTGAGCGATCTTCACTAACGTAAGTTCGTTTTGACTTGCAAGTGCTTGTGTGAGATTAAAAAGGATTAAATATAATCGAGATGCAAACTTTATTTTATAACGTTGTACAAGTTTTAAGACAGTATCGAATGCATGTATGCTCATGGATGCCGCGCTTATAATACTTACATACATTTATAGTGTTTTCGGGTTCCTTTTGAGAAAGCCTCAAATCACTCCAGGCTAAATTGTGCAAATGTTCAAGTTCAATAATTGTTTTATAACATATTATATTATAATATAGATAGGACCCTGTGTGCGCTCTGATTGGTCAAAAACCCATGTTTTTATCAGATTATAAAACATAGAAAAAGTGTGTTTAGTTGTTTTTCGCCACATTGCCTCTATGTCATAAAGCAAATGAAGAAGCTTAAGCCTTGTGTTACAGTGTAATAAAACACTTCTGACATTTGAGAACACTCGAGAAATGTTGAAAACACGAGCCGCAGGTGAGTGTTTTTTACATTTCCCTCGTGTTCTCAAATGCCCGTCGTGTTTTATCACAGTGTAATACACGGCTTAGGCTTCTTTATTTGTTAAATAAAAACTGATTTGTAACCAGGTGGTTTCTGCTATGCCGTACAAACTAGTTCCCGGATTTTGGTATTACTACATGCGCACGCATGCCACATGCATTCTTGTCCCCAGAGCTTCCGTTTCTTTTGGTCACTTGGTCGGCGAAACGGAGGACATTGGTAGCAGCAATTACTGGATGTCCGTAAATCACGGACATCCGGTAACGCAGGCGTAATTTTTGTCCGCATATCTGCTCATGCTCAGAAACTAATCCTGAGGGAGAGGTGGAGTGTGTTCTTCAGTGTTGACAGATCGGACTTCAAAGAAGGGTAGACAAAGGTTTTCACTTCGCTGAAGTTAGGTGATTTAGAGTTAAAAAGAGAACAGAAAGCCTCCTTGAATTCCGTCGCTTCAAACACGGTTGCAAGCTTGTCTCACGTTACCAACGGGTTTCGTTGTGCATTTTGTGGTGAACCGTCTAGAAAAATTCAGGGATCGGTAGCTGTGTCCTTGTTGTTTCTTTTCTTCGTATTCGATAAAAAAAAGAGATGTTTAAAAGAGCGAAGTGCAGTTGTTAAAGCAAAGCAATCAGGATACTACATGTAATACGTCTATCGATGACACCGTGAAATTTGTGTATGGATACATGGAAGATTTTATGGAAATCAGCCTTGGAAATTTCATTACTGACCGGAGCATTTAAATGTAAGCCATGCTGATAGATAAAGGGAAGATTTTCTAGTGGTAAGAACTATTTACTTCCTGGTTATTTACATAGGTTTGTAAGGAGCAGCAGAATAAAGACCTGTTGAACTCAGGATAGTTAAGACGATGTTTACGATCGAGAATGGCATCGTTGAACTGCTTTGGTTACGCGGAAACTTTTACAACTCTTTCGGAACGATTGGGAATGGTCGCCAATTGTTTTGCTCTTTTTTTCGTAAAAGCGCGCCAGCGAAGGTGCCGCCATCCGGGCCGGAAGTAAAATGGAATGCGTAGAGCTTTGTAATTTTCATTTCTGCTGCGCATTCATGTTTTTCAGCCAATGAAAAATTCAAATTTTTTGGTGCGTCCAGAGCTACTCGTCAACGACATTTTAAGGCGACTAGCAGTAGGGACGAGAATGGCCGTTATGTTGAGTCGCCATGTCCAGCCAGATTATTTCGTGAGACACAACAGATTGGCGACGAGAATTCAGATCCCATGCCATGAAAATAGAAATTTCGAATCTACGCCACGGTGCCGATTGACTGGAATACCTACGTCGAACGAGTAGAGCAATACTTCATCGCCAACGAAATTGAAGAAGAGGAGCAAGTGGCAGTGATGCTCAGCCTAATGGGAAACAAAACATTCGGGCTACTGACGGTCTGCCTGAGCAAAACCGTCCGACCTGTCCTTTAAAACTATTGCAGAAAAACTACAGAAACATCCATCACCGAAACCACTACTCATAGCAGAGTGATTCCGCTTTCACAAGAGAAATCAACTTGAAAGTGAGCCCGTAAGTACTTACCTTGCTGAATTAAAGAAGTTGAAACTGTATTGTGAGTTTGGAACGAACTTAAATGACGCGCTAAGGGATAGACTTGTGCCGGTGTAGACTGCACAACGAATTTATCCAGAAACGGTTGCTCTCGGAACCAGAGTTGACATTAGCAAAAGGGACAGAAATTGCATTATATAGCCATGGAAGCTGGGGCGAAAGATACCTTAGAGTTACAGGGCACTAAAGAATCAGAAGTTAACAAAGTACCCAATGGAAGCGACAGAATACCAAATGTGAAACTGAAGTCCCGCGATCATTGTTAGAGATGTGATGATACTACACATGAATCATAGGAGTGTTACTTCATTAACGAAACGTGTCGGAAATGTGGGAAACTGGGCTACATCCAATGATCGAGTTTGCGGCTCAAGAAAGAGTCAGAACTTCAACCGACGAAGAAAGGATGAAAAGCCCAATCTGCCTTCCTTTGAGGTGGATGATGAACGCGATGATGGTAGCTTAGTTGCACTACTAGAAGTCAATAATGTTAACCAAGTGGCAGCTGGGGATGTCATCTGGGTGAAAACAAAGATTAATGGTCACATCCTGAAAATGGAACTCGACACAGACTCAGCAATATCCACACTCCCATTGCAAGAGTACCGACAAGGGAACATTCCCAAACACACCACTGCTGGACACAACTTCTATTTTGAAAACCTACTCAGGAGAGAAGATAAAACCAGAAGAAAAACTGCTTGTTCGTGTGGAACAAAACGATCAACTTAAGATGGTGTTCAGTTTAGACGGATAATCCGTCTATTTTTATCCGTCCGATTATCCGTCTAAATACACGGATAATCGGACGGATAAAACTAGACCGATTATCCGTCTAAAATGAACACCGTTTCGTTTTCACACTAAGGTGGATTATCCGTGCTGGACGGATAACCTGTCTTAGACGGATTATCCGTCTCTAGTGTGAAAACGGCCAATGTCTGTGCTTAACCTTTCTTCGACGCTTCCGCCGCTAAATACTAAGCGATCTTCACTGAGGTAAGTTTGCTGTGATTTGCAAGTGCTTAATAGGATTGAAAAGAATCGAGTTGCAAACTTTATTTTATTACGTTTGAAAAGTTTTAAGACAGTGTCGAATGCATGTATGCTGATGAATGTCGCGGTTATAATGTTGACTTACATTTATACCGTTCCCGGGTTTCTTTTGGGAAAGCTTCAAATTACTCCAGGCTAAATTTTACATGTGCTCAAGTTCAATGATTGTTTTATAATTAAGAAATAGAAAACATGTACCGTGTTTCCATCGAGTTTTAGTATAAATCTACTAACGTTCTATCACGAATGCAGTTCTCTGATTGGCTACGCTACTCACTATCTATTCTGCGATAGATAGTAAGTAGCGTAGCAGTGCGCCCTTGTTAACAAAATAACGGCGGCTTCTTGGCGTTTTCGAAGTGTCTGTGTACAGCAGTTAGATAGAGTTTTGAACGGCTAGTAGATTTCTACTAAAACAATTAGATTATTCGCTTTCGATTTTTATGCGTGATAGTTGACTCGTGCTGCAGCCTCTCAACTATCACGCGATAGAAATCTCGAGCTCATAATCTAATTGTTTATTAGTATAATTTCAGAGCTGAACAAAAAGTTTCCAGCAATCTAATTGGTTGAACGATTCCTTATATGACGCTATATTCACCGCACCAGAACAAAGGAGACTTTTGTCTGATTGCCTGATTTGTTACCCTGGTACTCAGGCTCTTACTAAGCGCGCGCTGTCGAAATCTTAAAAACAAAGATGGCGTCCGAAAGAGCGATTTCACCGTTGACTTTGCTTCATCGCTTGTTCTAGAGTTTTAGGCAAATGTTGCAGTTTTCTTGCTTTGTCCTCTTTTTCATAATGGTAGGAAAATGTAGGGCGGGAAAGCTCAAACTTCTCACGGGTTACCGTTTTCGATTTTACTGGCGAACAACTGTTTTCCTCGTGGCTTTGCAGGCCGGAAAAATGTTCCGCAAGAAGTGCAAAAAACGCAAATGTAAAGTTTAGAGAAGGGGTAGTGTGTAGAAAGTGCTGCTGTAAGTTAATTAACAAGAGTGCAAGGGTGTTACAGTAAAAAAGGAGTTTGTTGTGTCTTTTTAATTAATTCAATACATGTATCGATCTGTAAAAACTTACTTTGATTGGCTTCCTTGGAAATCAATGTGATATTCTTGTAAAAATTGCGTTCTCCACTCTGAATCTTGCTCTGTTTTTATGAGCATTTGCAAGATAGGGAAGTTATATAAAAAATGGCATTGACATATACGCATAAAGTGAGCTTTTGAACTAACCAGTTTCAAGCATCCTTCATCCCTTTCATCATCTCAATGACCCAATGACAAAAGTAGGAATGGCCGTGTAGAGAAATCTTTTATCTGCCTCATGACAATTGACTGGCAAAGAAATGTTTATTTTACTCATTCAATATTTCTGCACCACTTCTGGTTTCCCACATAACTTTGAAGAAGTCAATGCCTAAGGAGAAACTGTTGAGGATCTTTATTACCTTAGTTTCTTTGTACAAATGAGTTTCCATATGTCATGCTTAATTTAATTTTGTTGCCAGTGCACGTACTCTAAAACAGCTGCATCAGCAAGAAAACAATGGCAAAAGACGTTTTTCTCACTGTCACAGCCTCTAAACTAGATACAAAGTTATGAATACCGTAAACTTTCTTCAAGTCGTAAGTTTATGTAAGATACTCGAAAATGGTTCGTGACAAACTGATGTCACGCTATGGTCGAAAGAAGCAAATTTTGGTCGTGGAAGATTTCTCTTCGAGGTGAATTTTGGGCAACCGGGACACCGGAAACATCCTCATTTCTTTACGTTAAACTGTAGCAGAGTAAGTGTAGTTTCACTAGTTAAAGCCGATTCCCATATCACAAATTAGTTTTTCGGATATTCACAAAAACGCCAGCTCAATCAAGACGGACCAACCGATAAAACAGCGTTGCCAGGGAGTATCGTGAAATCAAATGCAGGGATATTTTGTTTGATAAGGTTTATAACAACAAGGGTTGGCTGGAGTAAACTTTCACTCAACTTAAATCAAATGAATGCTTTTCTTCAACAGTATAAAACCATGCCGCTCATTTTAAGAGCTGTAAAACGCGAATCGTTATAAACTGAATTTCTAGAATCTAATTCCGACCTCAAATCACTCACCCGACTAATAGTAAACAGAGGAACACCGGAAACAGGGTACCAAATTTTGCCGGGGCATAGTGCACATTAAACAGTCACCCATTAATGGAATTCACATGTCACGAAGGAGTACAAAAGTCTCAGAGGTTTGAAGACAAATTTTAATTTTGAATTAAACAAAAATTTCATTTATCGATCACAACATTCACTTCACTTGAAAATGAAATGGTTTAACTCAAAAACACAAAGGTACCCAGAATATGAAAAACAACTTCATAGCAATGCTGGACTCGAATTTAGTGAAGGACTGACGAAAAAAGAAATGGTCAGATTTTCTTGTTTAACCACACTTTGAAACCGAAAATGAGAACAACATGGTTTTCTCATCTCCGCAAGATGAGACGAATAAAAATCTAAAATATAAACTCAAGGAACCAGTAATACGTTTTACTTACCACAGTAGCCATGTTCCTTTTGGTTGGCGTCGAATAAGACCTGTGGTACTCTTCAAAGCACTGCAAAAGTGAATCAACGCTTGCTTTGCTTCATCTTTGTTCCAAGGAAATCGCCATCTTTGTCGGTGACATATGTGAACGAAAAGCAGTTTATCGACCCTAAAATTGCCATAAGCGAAATGAAACGGGCAGTTTTCTCTTCACTTTAAATTGCTTTTCACGGTAACATGCCTTACATGATTCACTGAGGACCAATTAAAGAATGATTCTCCTTCGAAAGTTCGGTTGTCAAATTTAGCAGCACCGAAAACCGCGTGTTCAAGCAAAAGTGCGAAAACGGTAAAACTTTTTTTTTACTTTTTCGCTCATGCGCAGAAAAGTCTCCTTTGTTCACCAGGCGATGAATATAACATTTTCTAGGCCTAGTTACTTAGCTCGCCACCTTTGCCATCTCTCAAGTAAACATGGCGTACAGTTGCTGAATGAATTTTTCATTTATTCGGAAGACATCACTCCAAGTCCAGGATATTTGAAAGGATGGAGAATTTTCAAAATGACTGCTGTCGCCCTTAGACCAAAAAGCCTTTCAAGAACTCGTATTCAAGGAATTTAAGAATCGTAAACGCAGTGGTTGCGTTGATCGCCAGTAGGTCAGATTTATTTTTGTTCAAACTAAAGCTACTCATTTTTAGACGATGATGACAACTGTACAAGAACGCAACAACGATGAAACAAAGGTACCGGATAAATTTATTTTTCGTAGTGTTTCGCCTGTTTTACTGCCGAACTCAATGAGTAAATTGATTCGCAATCGATGTGCATGTAAGCTTATTATTAAAACTACGGCTGCATACGTGTATGCAAAGGAACAATTTCCTTTGTGTTTTTACGTTTTAGTCCGTTATTCTGTAGTCCTCTTTGTTCAGCTCTGAAAATTGTACTAAAACAATTATTCGCCTCAGGCTCAGTGAACATTGGTAAATATTCACATCGACTTCGTCTCGGTAAATATTCACCAATGTTCACCTCCCTTTCACGGATTTGAACCAATCAGCGCGCGTATTTGCTTTGGTTTATTTCCTAACATTTTATAATAAAGTTTACATATAAAGCGTGCTCTACTTGGCCGAAAGAGCTTGCTTTATCAGAGAAAAGATGCACAGTGAGCTGAATTTTTTCCTTTTTTGCTTCGCACTGTTTGACAAATTTGACCCCAATTAATCTTTCCCTGTGACTCAAACAGACGTAGTGGAAACGAGCTCTTTGTCTGCGGTAGTCATATCTGCCTGGAGGCTAGTTTTAACAACAGAACAAAGAAGTGCTTTGTTGGATTCCGAAAAGAGACGTGGCGAAATAAACAAATTCTAAACCTAACGAATGCTTTGATAAAAGACATTATAATTAGTTACCAAGGCTGAAATTATACTTAAGAGTCCCTGTCCATAAAAATGGAAAATAACTCGGCAAGGGTCGAAAATTCGATTTCGCTCATATTTTCATGGTAGATAGGCTAGGGCGTGACAAAAACTACTGGATGGTTTTTTTGGCAAAATATTCTTTTATTTCAAAGAAATATGCAAATTACCAACTTCAGTTAAAATCGTCATTTGATGCACCATTTTATTAAACAAGTTTGAGAGCCTCGCATGCAAAACCACATCATTCTTCCGTCTTTAAAACAGTTAAATATTTTTGTGCAATGTTAAATGTGTACTGGGTTGGTTTTAGGGAATGTTGCGTTGTCTTTTTGGATGCAAAATAATTAAATTTCGCAGACATGTATTTCATTTACTTAAAAGTACTTCGTGTATAGAATTAATTTTCACCATGTGCGAAACCTTCAAATGGATTAAGGTTCTGGTGGTTGAATCGCAGAAGGATGATCTACAGATTCCTGTAAAAATTTCTTTGGGCAAATGATTGTGAGCGACGCGAGAGCTTTTCA
>Ga0126338_10003681_pt1 | contig 10786 bp, 5 predicted proteins | sample OrbCmetagenome_2_FD_92529 | JGI IMG/M metagenome (GOLD analysis project Ga0126338, IMG submission 92529) | Coral microbial communities from Petempiche,Puerto Morelos, Mexico - Orbicella C C metagenome | ecosystem: Host-associated > Invertebrates > Cnidaria > Coral | place: Petempiche,Puerto...
CGTTCAGAAACACAGCAGCTCGTAGCCACAGCTAAATAAAACAGACCAGATCGACGACGAAGCAAGACTTTTCTGGGGAAGCATTGGCAAAACAAAACATCAAAGCCTGACTAGCCTCGCTTTCATGCGACTCGTCCCGGGCGCCGACCGAGTGGTCCGCCATATTTGCATTCGGTGTATTATGTTGGTTTTTTTATATATATTTTTGCCTCATTTTATTTTGGGCTATTTCAGATGTTTCAAAATGCCACTACGCACACCATGTTCTCGTTCAAGTATGGGGCCCATCACACAAAGCTTATATTAATTTCATCAGTTCTTTAGCAAACGTTTAGCAGTATTCCATGTCTTTTCTTGTAAAGGTCTTTATAGATAAAACAAAATGTTTACCCAAGCAGTGAAAGATCATAATGCACTTTTCGACCTTCCTTAGCTTTTAAGCCATAATTTGGTCCCACAGAAGAAAACAAGTTGTGCTATTTTACTCGGTAAATCAATAGCTCAGTTTTACCATATCAAACAGAAGCGACAATGTTTCATTACATTTCAAACGCCGATAATCAAGAGTGGGGATTAAATATATTTTTCACGAACTTGAACGAGTTTGAAAATATGATGTAAATAGAGTGTTGAGATATCTCCACAACCGAAACTATTAATTGAATTCTAATTGCTCTTGAGAAGCCTAATTAACTTCATTTGAACACTTCCCGGTATGCTTATTACTGTTGCATCTCTCTATAAAGTAAGTGAACGACCGGGTTGACAGTATTCGTGTATTTTTTTTTTTTTTTTCTTAGACGCGTGCGCAGCAAGAGCAAAAACATCATCAGTGCTGCCAAGAAGTTAAGCAAATGAAGGAATGCCTAGAAGAAAATAACAAGACACTTAAAGCTCTGCTGGCCAGGATGAATGGTACCGAAGATGCTCCATTGTGAACTTAAGTCCCCTAGAATGCTACAGTGATTACGATTCCTCGTGTTAGGACCAAGTTTAAAACTAGTCAAATTATTAATTAGAACTTTTTTTATCAGGAGAATGTGTTTAGTGTGCATATATTACAACACTATTCTCGCCGACTCCTCGTAGGGTTACGTTGTGAGCCTTAGTCCAGTAAAATGCTATAGTGATTGTGATTCAGTGTCAGGATCAAGTTTAAAACTAGTCAGATTATTAATTAGAACTTTATTACTAGCAGATTGTCTTTAGTGTGCAGATATTACAACACTATTCTTGCTAACTCCTCGTGGGCAAAGTGTCAATCAAAGGAGGTTTAATTGCTAGAAAAACTATTTGTCACGTCGACTGCTCAAGGAAGGACTATTTTTTTTATGTAGTTTTATTTTGAAATGTTCGGTTTCAAACATTTTGCTTGTAATGATATTTGCGATATAAATATCATTGGAATGTTTAGCAGGGGCATACACTACAGGATATTTTAAGATAATAGCTTTCCCGATTTAACAGCTCGAATATTAGACCTCTCGATCTGATATTTGGTAAAAAGTATTCCTGAAAGTTTTAGGCTGATTGATTTACAACTGAAAAAGCTGAATGAGCCTTGCCATTTTTTGGTTCTTTTTCTGATAATTAGTGTGTTTTTTTATCGGTATTGTTTTTAAAGGAAAGAGAAGTACTAATGATTGTTTGCAATAGTACGTGAACCAGCTCTAAAATGTCAAAAAGTGAGATTGTTTAGATATCGTTCATTTTGCTATTTGTACCTGCCCGGATCAACCCTCAAAGTTGTTACAAATTTGTTTCATAATGCTCAACAGTGCTATCCATGTGGTATACCGTAAACTGTAAAAAAATCCGTTTGGAAACGAGCTATAGCTGCACATGTTGATCGAAATAGGTTTTTCATTTACTGGTAATTACGACCAAATGTCACCAAAAATCGAGAAAAGTTTAAATTTGGCGGCAAGAAGTTGAAAAATCTTTTGTTTTTCTTTCTTTGTCAACAAATAGCCCTCACCTCTTACGTATGAAATGTGATATAGTTTTTTTGAGCTCGAAGCGCTTTAACTTTGAGAAAATCGAGAAAAACGATTTTCGCCCCAGCGGTCGCCAAAATGGTCGATCGCAAAGATAAAAAATTAGGCATCTAAACTTTATTTTCTTTTCTTTTCTCGCGTGTAAAGGAGAACCAAAACTTATTGATACTGTTTCTTGAAAGAAAAAGTATTCAGCTATCAGAAACTGGCTATAACTAGACTCGCGCCATTCGAGGATTCGAGGAAAACACAAATGTTTAAAAAACTTCCCGTTGTTTACTCAGGTGATATTCCTAATTTAGGAATAAAATTCAGATATATTTTTCGACATGTGCCATAGCTCCAAATTCCTTGAAACTTCGCCTTTGAAACACTTTTATGTTGTTGTAAAATATTTTTTTTTAAATCAGTTTGGGTTATTCTTTGAGTGGTCTTTGAGGCCGATTTTACCTAAAACAACACGAAAAGTAAAGATTGGACTGCTGCGTCTTGCTCTGAAGGCAAGCGGGTATAGGCTTTTAAAGCCCTTTAATTGTTAGCTTTTTTGTATTGAACACTTTCATGTTGTTTTAAAACATGTATGAAAATTAGCTTGGGTTATTCTTCAAGGGGTTTTTCAGGGGCCGCTGAAATAACCAGATTTTAACGAAAACATCCTCAAAAAGGGCCGTCGATAAAACTAGCAATTCCGGACAAAAACATTGGGACACCAATTAAGCTCTCCCGGCCTCCTTCCACTTACAATGTTGATAGCCAGCTGATTTTCTCCCTTTTTTGCAAAAAAAAAATGCGACATTTTTTAACATTGATTAGAGGGGATCGGGGATACGTGATCCAGCTCAAGTGTTCCAACTACGTTTGTCTCGGATTGTCCGAAAGAGATATGCAAGGAGTTTTCCAGTGAAGGTAACGCCAGCGATTGTCATGGCATCATGATATTTTAGCATTCGATTTCGGCTCAATTCTTTCTTTGTGTCTGAAAATTACACAGAATTTTTCTACAGTAATCTAGATTAAGGCTCGGAAATATAACGCGGCGTGAAATATGTATAGGTAATCAAATGATTTCAAGTGCAATCTGGAATAAATAAGCACAAGTAAATTTTCCCAAGACTACAAAAAATTGCACGAGCCCGTAGGGTGAGTGCAATTTGTAGTCTTTGAAAAATTTACGAGAGCTTATTTATTCCAAATTGCATGAGAAAAATCATTTGATAACTTGTTAATAATATACAAGTGACAATTTCTGTCACGCTTCAGTATTTTACGTGACAAATGAAGGGTCAAGCTACTTCAGCTTTAATGGATGAAAATTTGTCATGTGAATTCAAGCGTAAAATTTCATTCACTCTCTTCATGTATGAAAACTGAGCAGGTTCTTTTAACCGTGAAAAGAAGTCTTTTTTCACAGTTGAATTGACGAACTTGACCCGAAAGCAAAAGAAAACTTCCCTGCGGTTTTGATGCGGCCTTCTTTACAACTGTTTTTCGAGTGGTCGAAAAACTCTGTGCCGTGTTCAAGTTTATCTTCGCCGAGAAGAAACTCTTCAACCTAGCACTGGTTGCCTTAACTAAAATGCTGAGAAACAAAGCTAAAATCTACCAAGAAACGGATTTTCTTAGCACCGAAGGACATTTATTAACTTCATCTGGTTGCTTCCTGACTTTAACTTCTTCGCTGGACGTTGTTCAGGTTAGATTTGCGTTTGTCGCGTTTTGTTTGTGAGCTATCTTACCTAATCTCTAAACTTTGTTCTTTCGCAAAAGTAGAATGGTTGCACCTTTCGTCTTCAAAATTAAGACGTGGCAGGTTCTTAGGATATCTAGTTGGGCTCCTCTTCGCGTTTTGCTTCGTATTTACGGACAGAATTTTAGAATTGACTTTCTCAACTGGGACTTTCTCATGCCGTCGCGATCGGCTCCGGCATTTCAATTCAGCCAACTCAAGTTTAACTTATATTTTTCTTCTCGTGGATTTTGTGTATATTTCTTATCTGACAAACTTCGCGATAACTAGTTTGGCAATTTTTGCTGGGCTTTGTATTTTGCTTTGTGATGAGGTCTTTGCATTAAAATTTAGGTAAAGAGTTTCAATCTCCGTCTCATTTTTGTCCATTTTGTTTGTCCTGGCTCAATTTTGTCGGAGCTGTCAATCATTTTTGATTTCACCGTTTTGCACTCAATTTCACCGTTTTGCACTCAATTTCACCGTTTTGCACTCAATTTCACCGTTTTGCACTCAATTTCACTTTTTTGCACTAATCACTGATTTGGGATTAATTGACGTCTTCTCAGCCAATCAGACCGCAGAAATTGTTGCTTGTATATTATTAGACGTGTAATCGCCTGCAGTAAAATGAAATTTGTGATTTGCTTCAAGCAAATGGCATTTAAGGGTATGTTAGAGCAAAGGTGACTATTAAGAGGGATTGAACACTAACGTTGAGCCAGTCGTCGCACATGATGAAAAATCGAAATTTTTCATATTCCTCCTAGAGATTTTTAAACCCGCCAAAAAATCCCAAATTCGTTACGGCCCTACCTCTGGTCAAAAACACGCAAAATTTAGTGACTAATAGGACAATCACATGACTTTTGGAGGGCATGTAGTTTATTTGTGGCCCGAGTAGCGCAAATGATACTACGGGGGACACAAATAAACTATATGCTCGAGAAAAGTCATTTGATTATCATTATTATCAATACACCTTAATCCAAAATGGCAGCCAGTTTATTATTCTTTTGTTTACATGGTAAATAGCCCTTTTTGCCTCGTCAACAGGTACAAAGTACAAAAGAATTTTGCCGTGAAAATGAGGCAAAGAGGGCTAATTAACACGCAAACAAACCAATAATAAATTGGCCGCCATTTTGGAATAAGGTGTATGCACAAGGTCAAATCGTACATATTCATTTAAATTAATGAGAAAAACATGTTTAACAGAGATGTAGCATGAAACTATGATATAGAAAGTTGTTACTACAATACGATCAGCTAAACAAGAGCCAAATAAAATTCCTTTCAGTTTACAATAAAAGTCAAATATAATCTATTTTTAAAAGATTAGTAACAATGATTAGCAAAAATCAAATGAATGCCTTGTATGCTCCCGCCATCCCTCTCTGCCACGGCGAGCAAAATGAAAATACAACGAAAACCAAATACACTAAACTAAGTTCTTCACATCTTTCCAAACGCTGTCCTTGTTCTGCGCTTCCATGCGATATCAATTCAATTTCTACCTGTCTCCTGACTGAAGAGATGATTTGTGTTCTGGTTTCGCATCGTTTTCTTTAGTAAATAGCTTGGCCTTCGCTTCAAACATTTTGTTGGCAGACATGAATTCGCTGTCTTGCAAAATTTTTATGTTTCGGCTGAGTGGAGCACAGGTTAGATGGCGATGAATGGCCGCTCAAATTCTAGTCAATGCACTTGGCCTTTCTCTGTTTTCCCTTTCTGTATTTTCCCTTTAGCGAAGAACTTTCGCAGAATTTCACTTAAATCCGTTGGACTTACTGTTTTGAGATCCACTGTTATTTTTCTTTTCTCACACCATTTCTCGAGCTTTCTTACTCCCCGCTCAGTTGTTTTCTTAGTGTTTTTCGCTTGAACTTTTTGCTCAATTTCATCCAGTTGCTCGTTGTCTAAGTACGAGTTTTAACTAGAAAAAGCTGAAAATTTGGGACTTCAAAATCTCCAAACGTCAAACGTTCACTACAGAACTACAAAGTGAGCAAGTGCAAACTCATTCACAAAAATTCGCGCCAACTATAGCATTGAAATGGTATCCTTAGGATCTCATTGGCCGAGCGAAGTTGTTTGACATCTCTGCAGCCAATCACAATCGGTGTTAGAGATTACCCTTATAAATTAGTTGGTAAAGATCACTCTTATGGAGCGGTTGACATTAAAGATCACTCTTATTAATCAGTTGGTTGTAAAAGTACCCTTATTGATCAGTTGGTGGTAAAGATTACCCTTATTGATCGGTTGGTGGTAAAGATTACTCTTGTTGATCGATTGGTAAAGATTACCCTTATACCTATATTGCTTGTAAACATTACACTTATTGATCGGATGGTGATAAAGATTACCCTTATAGATTAGTCCGTGGTAAAGATTACCCTTATAGATCGGTTGGCGTAAAGATTACCTTTATTTATCGTTGGGTGGTAAAGATCACTTTTGTTGATTGGTTGGTGGTAAAGATTACCTACCCTCTCAGATATGCTGGTGGTAAACGGTACCCATACTGATCAGTGGGTGGTAAATATCACCTTTATTGATTGGTTGGGGAGAAAGATCGGTTGAAGGTAGAGATTACTGTTGTCTATCAGTTGGTAAAGATTACCCTTATTAATCGCTCGCCCAAAGCACAGGGGACCCGAACACTGTATCAGCAATAACATAATTTTTTACATTCATTTAAAATAAATGTACTGTTATTTACCTGCGTTCCAGGGTCTTTTTGAGCCGTTTCGAAGGGATTTGACTAGAAGCAAAGGCACTTTACATTTCAAAAACCATCTTGTCTATGCCACTACCGTAAATCTTCGGATTAGCGCCCGGGCGCTTATTTCAAATTTAGAAGAAGACGGGGGACGCTTATTCGAGAAGGGCGTTTTTTCGAGGGGGTGGGAGCTTATTTAATATCTCCCAAATCGTGGCCTGACATGATTTTTTTTTTTTAATACATCATTTTCTGTTTATTGACATAAAAGGCTGATCCTAAAGTGTAAATCGCGGCACCGTTAGTGCTTAACGTGTTCAACGTGTTCACTTAATGTTTTCACAAACTGAAACAATGTACAAATCTAATACCACATGAGGAAAACTATACATCCTTTGTTGTCTCATTACTCGTCCACAAAATCGGGGGGAGGGGAGGGGGGCGCTTATTCGAAGGGGAGCGTTTATTTTCAATTTTGGCCCATAGGGGGGGGCGCTAATTCGAGGATTTACGGTATCTTCGTTAACCATTAACTCTCATCGGGCGAGTTTTCACTATCTTCATTAAAGGGGCTAGCTCACGCTGTTTAAGGTAATTTCGTTTCATTTTGTTAATTATGAGCTCTAAACGTCAAATTGGCAGAGCAAAAGTCCTTCATTTGCAAAATCACGGCCACATAACAACTGAAAATGATTTTCCAGCTGTGTAAATGACATTTTGATATAAACTGATATAAATTTGAAAAAAGGTGGGCCAACGTTTTTCAAATTTACCCAAATGCAATCCATTTTAATCCATTCCAGTTTTGTCTATCCACGTCCCTTCTTGGCTTTCCTGTGTTTTATTTGCGATCTTCTACAGTTTTGAGCCGTTTTTGTGATATTTTAGTTAATTCTATGGCCATTTGATCAGTGCTGAAATTGCCTAAAATTGCGTGACCTAGCCCCTTTAATTTTTAACTCTCATTGGGGGAGAGATTCTCAGGTCTCGTCACTTCCCCAAACTTTCAATATAATCGACGACTATATGAGATTATGCAATAATCGCATAATCTCACATAAACTTTCGTGCGAAAATGTGAAAAAGTGAAGGAGTGATGGAGTGAAATCGTTACACCACCGCAACTTGGAAAATAATATTTTCCACGTTAAAAACAAACCAAAGAGTGACATGGTTCATTCAGCATTTTCGGTTGCAAATCAAGTGACCGAAAACTTTCTACCAAATACCAGATCGAGAGGTCAAATGTTTGAGCTGAAGTGATAAATCTATTTCATTTAATCTGAAAATTTCATTGCAAAAGATAAACTGGGAAAAATGTTATCTTAAAATCTCCTGTAGTGTAAATATCTTAATCATAATTGTATTGAAAATGTCATTGCAAGCAAAATGCCTAAAACCGAACATTTCAAAATAAAACTCAATTAAAAAATGATCCTTCATATAACAGCCGCGCCAATTTGTTTTTCCAGCATTAAACTTCCTTTGATTGACATTTTGCCCACGAGGAGTCGGTGACAATAGTGTTGTAATATATGCACAGTAAACACATTCTCCTGATAGAAAAGTTCCAATTAGTAATTTGACTAATTAAACTTGGTCCTGACACTAGGAAACGCAATCTTTATAGCATTATACGCGACAAAGGTTCACAATGTAACCCTACGACGAATCATCGAGAATAGTGTTGTAATATATGCACACTAAACATATTCTCTTGATAAAAAAAGTTCTGATTAATAATTTGACTAGTTTTTAACTTGGTCCTGACACGAGGAGTCGTAATCACTGTAGCATTCTAGGGGACTTAAGTTCACAATGGAGTATCTTCGGTACCATTCAACCTGGCCAACAGAGCTTTAAGTGTCTTGTTATTTTCCTCTAGGCATTCCTTCATTTGTTTAACTTCTTGGCAAACATCTGCAAGAGTAGTTTTCAGATTTTGGTGTTCTTGGTAGATGTTCTTTAAGCTAGTGTCCAAATTTTGATAACCTTTTTCCTCTTGCTGCCCACTCATCTAAGAAAAAATAAAAGAATACTGTCAGCCCGGTTGTTCCCTTACTAATACAGAGATGCAAAACCAGTAAACATGTCGGCGAGTGTTAAAATAAAGTTCACTAGGCTTGCCAAAAGCAATAATAATTCTATTAATAGTCTCAGTTGAGGAGATATCTCAAACACTCAAGACAGTCTTACATCATATTTCCAAACACGTCGAAGTCACCAAAAATATTTATTCCGCTGCGCTTCGTATTCACCACTCCTAATTATTGGTGTTTGAAATAGGGTGAAACATTATCTCTCGTGCTTGATATGGTAAAAGCCATTGATTTACCGAGAAAGATGTAACAGAACTGGAAATTCCGTGGGTCCAGATTATGGCATAACAGGTAAACGTAAAGAAGTGCATTAAGATCTTTCATTGCCTGGCTAAACTTTTCGTTTTTTATCGATAAAGACCTTCACAAGAAGGGACGTCGAACAGAGCAAAAGTTTGCTGAGGAACTGAAAGTAATTTAAGCTTTGAGTGAGCCCCGTACTTGAAAGAGACCATGGTGCGTGTAGCGGCATTTTGAAACATCTTAAACAGACAGAAAATGAGGCAAAAAAAAAACAAAATTGATAACATTGAATAAATATTAATATTGGATAAGCTACTGAGGTTGATCTCACAATAAAGCAAGCATTATTTCAGACTGAGGAAACGAAAACACAACATCTTAAGCGCCATGTTGTAACTACAGAAATAAATGGCAAGTGAATGTTACCTTAGCCAACACGGAGCATCCTTTATCCATCATGCCGATGTATGGGAAGAGTCCTTGACCATTAGGGTTGTAATAGGTAAAAAGTTCACCTCCTTGTCCTTCGGGAGTTATTCTCTTGTCGTTCAGTGTGAACACCACTGGAACTCGTACCTTTGTATTGCTGATTTTCTTTGCATCTTTAAACACCACTGTGCAACGAATCAAATCTCCCCGGAAAGCCATAGCATACCCTACATAGGTAAAGGTAAAAGGTCAAGGCTGCATATGAGCCAAGTGGCCCATCAGGTAGGCGCCTATCTCCGTTTCTGTAGCATGAAGTGACTATTTCTACCCAAACCGTCACCCCCCGCCCTGGATGCGATGCTAGTCCATCGCAGAGTTACCCCCAGCATTTAATTCACCGGTACCCATTTATACACCCGGGTGGAGAGAGTCACTGTAAGAGTTAAGTGTCTTTCCCAAGAGAAAAACACAATGTCTCCCGCCAGGGCTCGAACCCGGACCGTTCGAGCGCACTAACCATGAGGCCACCGCGCCTCAGTCACATACCCTGTATGGGGGTATAGGTTTGTTCCGAGTGCTTCTGTATTAATTCGCATAAAAAGACTGAAATTAAGATCATATTATCCGTTTATCTTAATAAAGCGGGAAAGACTAGCTCATAATAAAACAAAGAAACAAACAAACTATACAAAAGCAGTTTTGAAAACTTCTTTATTCGAGCATGAGGGAAAAAAAATTAAACATAGTGTCCCAGTGACTCTTGAGTATTGTGTTGAAAGAGTTACGCTTGGAGATCTTTAATTCTAAATAACCTTTTGAGTTTAAAATTTTTACTGTAAAGAAGTACTCAGGATCCGTTCATTACATGCACAATTCAGCATAATTTTAAAGATATACACATGTAGAACCTAGCGCTATTAAGCGAGAACGCACCAAACATTTAGCAGGCGGAAGAGAGTTACAGAAAATAATTTAGTTCTCCTATTCCGATTATGCACTCTTAATTACCTTTCCTTTGAGACTTCGTTGAGACTTTCAAAAGTTAGCAAAGGAAAACGAGGTTGATGGGTGCTTAGCAGCTATATCAATTGTTATACTTAAAAAAGTAAAAGTACCTTTTGTTTCTTTGCCCGTGGGACTCCCATCGAAGACTTTTCCATGATCAATATGATATCCTACAGTTCCATCCAGCCAGCCAGGCATTAAAGACTTGCTATAAGATTCCATCACTACTCCGATTCCTAGCCGTCTCATTATTCCTGCTTCTAAGATCAAAACCTACAATTATAATGTAACACACAATGTAAAGGGCTAAAATGGCTAGATTTTCACACTAAGGTCAGTGCCGAGATTGAAAAACTAATGCTTTGTACCAGTTTTGGTTCGTTTTCTGATACCCTATCAGCCCGTGCGTAAATAGTGTACACATCTTTTTGAAACCTCCGTCATAAGTAACGTAGATCTCTACGACTCATACGTTCAATACACTAACTTCAAAGCTCGTAGGCAAATTTTTTTTACCTCAAAATGAGGAAATTCCGGGCACAAACGATGAGTATATCTTGCA
>Ga0126338_10003684_pt1 | contig 10785 bp, 3 predicted proteins | sample OrbCmetagenome_2_FD_92529 | JGI IMG/M metagenome (GOLD analysis project Ga0126338, IMG submission 92529) | Coral microbial communities from Petempiche,Puerto Morelos, Mexico - Orbicella C C metagenome | ecosystem: Host-associated > Invertebrates > Cnidaria > Coral | place: Petempiche,Puerto...
GATCATCAATATCTCGCACACGATATCTCCACTGGGTTTTAACCGAATGTTGTCAAATTTTCAACATTGATGAAGGACACAATTATCTAGGTCTTAAACCTCCAAAATTTGCAATTTATGAAAATTTTCCCTGTTATTTAGTTAATATATTTAATATTAGTTAATATTAGTATACTTTTTCAACATTTCACGAGAAAAACCCCCTCAAAACACTGTTTTCTGAGGTTTGTCTCCTGGACGACTTGCTTATGGACAGGATGAACTTAATTCCATACTTCTCGAACCATTCATTATCACGTTATCGTGTTTATAATGAACACCACTTTTTAACATTTAGGAGCTAGTTATTCATTAACTATCGTGGCACGTGACCTGGAAAAGCTCATTTTTGAAGTCAGAGTGCAAAGTCCTTTAACGTGATACCAAACCTGTTCCACAGAGTTGTTTTGCAAAAAAAACAAATTTTTAGGTATAAGACCACCTTAAAGTGAAGTGGGGCTACATTTCGGCCTAGAAGCTCGAAACGGAGCGTGCGATCGTTTTACCTGTGTCCATTTCACTGCAAACAAAGGCCATTAGGAGTTAGTTCAGAGTCCCCGGAACTGGAAAAATTCCCCCAACTTCCTAGAAATCGAGCCGAAGTTGGTCAAAATCACGATGGACGCAAGGCGGTCCCGGCTACTCTTTCAGTCTTAAAATGAGGTGGGGCTATATTTCGGCCAAGAAGCTCGAAATCAAGCCTGCGATCGTTTTACCTGGCTCCATCTCACTAAAAACCAAAGCCATTACCGGTTAGTTTAGAGTCACCGGAACTGGAAAATATCCGCCAAGTTCCGGTAAATCGAGCCATATTTGGTCAAAATCACAATGCCGTAAGGCGCTCTCCGCTACTCTATCAGTCTTAAAGTGAAGTGGGGCTACATTTCGGCCCATAAGCTCGAAAGTGAGCGTTCAAAAAGTTTTGCTGTGTTCATTTCACTGTAAACCAAGGCGATCAGGAGTTTCTTTAGAGTCCTCGGGGCTGGAAAATATCCCCCAAGTTCCGGAAAATCGAGCCATATTTGGTCAAAATCACAATGCCGTAAGGCGCTCTCCGCTACTCTATCAGTCTTAAAGTGAAGTGGGGCTACATTTCGGCCCATAAGCTCGAAAGTGAGCGTTCCAAAAGTTTTGCTGTGTTCATTTCACTGCAAACCAAGGCGATCAGGAGTTTCTTTAGAGTCCTCGGGGCTGGAAAATATCCCCCAAGTTCCGGGAAATCGAGCCAAAGTTGATTAAAATCACGATAAGCGCAAAGCGGTCTCGGCAATTCTTTGAGTCTTAAAGTGAAGTGGGGGTATATTTCGGCCTAGAAGGTTGAAACCGAGCGTGTGATCGTTTTACCTGTGTCCATTTCACTAAAAAGCAAGGCCCTTACCGGTAAGTTTAAAGTCCCTGAGAGTGGAAAATATCCCCTTAGTTCCGGGAGATCGAGCCAAAGACGGCCAAAATCACGATGCGTGTAAGGCGGTCTCGGCTGCTCTTTCAGTCTTAAAGTGAAGTGGGGCTTTATTTCGATCAAGCAGCTCGAAACCGAGCCTGCGATCTTTATATCTGTGCCCATTTCACTTGAAACTAAGGCCATCAGCGGCTAGTTTAGAGTCCCTGGGACTGAAATTTATCCCCCAAGTTCCGGGAAATCGAGCCAAAGTTGGTCAAAATCACGATGCGCATGAGGCGGTCTCGGCTACTCTATCACTCTTGAAGTGAAATGGGGCTATATTTTTGCCCAGAAGGTCGAAAGTGAGCGTTCAAAAAGTTTTGCTGTTTCCATTTTAGTGCAAACCAAGGCCATCAGGAGTTCGTACAGAGTCCCTGGGACTGGAAAATATCCCGCAAGTTCGGGGAAATCGAGCCCAAGTTGGTCAAAATTACCATGCGCGCAAGGCGGTCTAGGCTACTCTTTCAGGCTTAAAGTTAAGTGGGGCTATATTTAGGCCCAGAAGCTCAAAATCACGATGCGCATGAGGCGGTCTCGGCTACTCTATCACTCTTGAAGTGAAATGGGGCTATATTTTTGCCCAGAAGGTCGAAAGTGAGCGTTCAAAAAGTTCTGCTGTGTCCATTTCACTGCAAACCAAGGCCATTACGAGTTCGTCTAGACTCCCCGGGACTGGAAAATATCCCCCAGGCTCAGGGAAATCGAGCCAAAGTTGCTCAAAATCACGATGCGCGTAAGAAGGTCTCGGCTACTCTATGAGTCATAAAGTGAAGTGGGGCTATATTTCGGCTTAGAAGCTCGAAGGTGAGCGTTCAAAAAGTTTTGCTCTCTCGATTTCACTGCAAAACAAGGCCATCAGGAGTTAGTTTAGAGTCCCCGGGACTGGAAAATATCCCCCAAGTTCCGGGAAATAGAGCAGAAGTTGGTTAGAAATACGATGCGTTTAAGGCGGTCTTGGCTAGTCTATGAGTCATAAACTGAAGTGGGGCTATATTTCGGCCCAGAAGCTCGAAAATGAGCGTTCAAGAAGTTTTACCGTGTCCATTTCACTCTAAACCAAGGCCATTAGTAGTTAGTTTCGAGTCCCTGGGACTGAAAAATATCCCCCAAGTTCCGGGAAATCGAGCCGAAGTTGGTCAAAATCACAATGCCGTAAGGCGCTCTCCGCTACTCTATCAGTCTTAAAGTGAAGTGGGGCTACATTTCGGCCCAGAAGCTCGAAAGTGAGCGTTCAAAATGTTTTGCTGGTCCATTTTACTGCAAACCAAGGCCATCAGGCGTTAGTTTAGAGTCCGCTGGACTTCAAAATATCCCCCAAGTTCCTTGAGATCGAGCCGAAGTTGGTGAAATTAACGATGCGCGCAACGCGGTCTCGGCTACCCTATGACCCTTAAAGTGAAGTGGGGCAATATTTCATCCCAGAAGATCAAAAGTAAGCGTTCAAAAAGTTTTGCTGTGTCCATTTTATTGGAAACGAAGCCCATCAGGAGTTAATTTGGAGTCCCCGGGACTGGAAAATATCCCCGAAGTTCCGGGAAATCGAGCCCGAAGTTGGTGAAATTTACGATCCGTGGAAGGCGGTCTCGGCTACTCTATGAGCCTTGAAGGGAAGTGGGGCTATATTTCGGCCCAGAAGCTCGAAAGTGAGCGTTAGAAAAGTTTTGCTGTGTCAATTTCACTGCCAACCAAGGCCATTAGCAGTTATTTTAGAGTCCCCGACACTAAAAAATATCCCCCAAGTTCCTTGTAATCGAGCCAAAATGATGAAAATCACGATCCGGGCAAGACGGTCTCGGCTACTCTATGAGTCTTAAAGTAAAGTGGGGCTATGTTTCGGCCCAGAAGCTCGAAAGTGACCGTTCAAAAAGTTTTGCTGTGTCCACTTAACTGCAAACCAAGGCCATCAGGAGTTAGTTTGGAATCCCCGGGACTTAAAAATATGCGCCAAGTTCCTGGAGGAGCAGCCGAAGTTGGTCGAAATCAGGATGCGCGCAAGGCGGTTTTGGCTACTTTATGAGTCTTAAAGTGAAGTGGGGCTATATTTCGGCCCAGAAGCTCGAAACCGAGCATTCAAAAAGTTTTGCTGTGTCCATTTAATTGCAAACCAAGGCCCTCACGAGTTAGTTTAGAGTCCCCGAGACTAGAAAATATACCCCAAGTTCCCGGAAATTGAGCCGAAGTTGGTGAAAATCACGATGCGCGCAAGGCGGTCTCTGCTACACTATGAGTCTTAAAGTGAAGTGGGACTATAATTCGGCCTAGAAGCTCGAAACTGAGCGTTCAAAAAGGTTTTGCTGTATCCATTTCACTGCAAACCAAGGCCATCAGGAGTTAGTTTAGAGTCCCCGGGACTGGAAAATATCAATCAAGTTCCGGGAAATCCAGCCGAATTTGGTCAAAATCACGACGCCCGCAAGGCGGTTTTGGCTACTTTATGAGTCTTAAAGTGAAATGGGCTATATTTTGGCCCAGAAGCTCCAAATCGAGCGTTCAAATCGTTTTGTTGTGTCCATTTAACTGGAAACCAAGGCCGTCAGCAGTTAGTTTAGAGTCCCCAGGACTGGAAAATATCCCAAAAGTTACGGGAAATCGAGCCGAAGTTGGTCAAAAAAACAATGCGCGCAAGGCGGTCTCGGCTACTCTATGAGTCTTAAAGTGTAGCGGGGCTATATTTCGGCCCAGAAGCTCGAAAGTGAGCGTTCAAAAAGTTTTGCTGTGTCCACTTCACTGCAAACCAAGGCCATCAGGCGTTAGTTTAGAGTCCCCGGGACTGGAAAATATTCCGCAAGTTCCGGGAAATCGAGCCTAGGTTGGTCAAAATCACGATGCGCGCAAAGCGGTCTCGGCTACTCTATGAGTCTTAAAGTGAAGTGGGGCTATATTTCGGCCCAGAAGCTCGAAGGTGAGCGTTTAAAAAGTTTTGCTGTGTCCATATCACTGCAAGCCAAGGCCATCAGGAGTTAGTTTCAAGTCCTCGAAACTAGAAAATATCCCCCAAGTACCGGGAAATTGAGCCGAGGTTGGTCAAAGACACGATTTGCGGAAGGCGGTCTCAACTACTCTTTCACTCTCAAAATGAAGGAAGGCTATATTTCGGGCTAGAAGCTCGAAACCGAGCGTGCGATCTCTTTACCTGTGGCCATTTGTCTGCAAACCAAGGCCATCAGGAGTTAGTTTAGAGTCCCCGGGACTAGAAACTATCCTCCAAGTTCTTGCACATCGACGCAAAGCTGGTGAAAATCGCCCTGCGCGTAGGGCGGTCTCGGCTATCTTTTCCCACTCTTAAACCGCAGTGGGGCTATATTTCAGCCTAGAAGCTCGAAACCCAGAGAGCGATCGTTTTACCTGTCTCCTTTTCTCTGCAAACCAAGGCCATCAGGAGTTAGTTTAGGGTACCCGAGACTAGAAAATATCCCCCAAGTTCCGTGAAGTCGATTCAAAAGTGGTCAAAATCACGAAGCGTGTCAGGCGGTCTCGGCTACCGTTTCACTCTTAAATTTAAGTGGGGCTATACTTCGGCCTAGAAGCGCTAAAGCGAGCCTGCGATCGTTTTACCTGAGTCCATTCCTCTGCAAACCAAGGCCATCAAGAGTTAGTTTAGAGTCCCCGGGACTGGTAAATATCCCCCAAGTTCCGGGAAATCCAGCCAACTGTGGTCAAAGTCACGATGCGCGTAAGGCAGTCTCGGCTACCTTTTCAGTCTTAAAATGAAGTGGGGCTATATTTCGTCCTAGAAGCTCGAAACCGAGCGTGCGATCACTTTACCTGTGTCCATTTCTCTGCAAGCCAACGCCATCACGAGTTAGTTTAGATTTCCCGGGACTGGAAAATATTCCTCAAGTACCGGGAAATCGAGCCAAACGTCGTCAAAATCACGATGCGCGTAAGGTGGTCTCGGCCACTCTGTCAGTCTGAAAATGGAATAAGGATATATTTTGGCCTAGATGCTCAAAACCGAGCGTACGATCATTTTACCTGGGTCCATTTCTCGCTAAACCAAGGCCATCAGCAGTTACTTTAAAGTCCCCGGGACTGGAAAATATCCTCCAAGTTCCGGGAAATCGAGCCAAAGGTGGTCAAAGGCACGATGCGCGTAAGGCGGTCTCGGCTACCCTTTAAGTCTTAAAATGAAGTGGGGCTATATTTCGACCTAGAAGCTCGAAACCAAGCGTGCGATCGCTTTACCTTTGTCAATTTCTCCGCAACCCAAGGCCATCAGGAGTTAGTTTAGAGTCCCCGGGACTGGAAAATATCCCCCAAGTACCGGAAAATCGAGCCAAAGGTAGTCAAAATAACCATGCGCGTAAGGCGGTCTCGGCTACTCTTTCAGTCTTGAAATGAAGTGGGGCTATATTTCGGCCTAGAAGCTCGAACCCGGGCGTGCGATCGTTTTACCTGTGTCCGTTTTTCTGCAAACCAAGGGTATTAGGAGTTAGTTTAGAGTCCCTGGGACTGGAAAATATCCCCCAAGTTCCGGGAAATCAAACCAAAGGTGGAAATAATTACAATGCGCGTAAGGCGGTCTCGGCTACTCTTTCAGTCTTTAAATGATTTGGGGCTATATTTCGACCTAGAAGCTCGAAACGGAGCATACGAGCGTTTTACCTGTGTCCATTTCTCTGCAAACCAAGGCCATCAGGAGTTAGTTTAGAGTCCTCGGGACTGGAAAATATCCCTCAAGTTACGGGAATGCGAGCCAAAGGTGGCCAAAATCACGATGCGCTTAAGGCGATTTCGGCTACCCCTTAAGTCTTAAAATGAAGTGGGGCTATATTTTGGCCGACAAGCTCGCAAACGAGCGTGCGATCGTTTTACCTGTGTCCATTTGTCCCCAAACCAAGGCCATCAGGAGTTCGTTTAGACTCCCCGGGATCCGAAAATATCCCGCAAGTTCCTGGAAATCACACCAAATATGGTAAGAATCACCCTGCGCGTAGGGCGGTTCCTGCTACCTTTTCTTACTCTTAAAGTGCAATGGGGCTATATTTCGGTATAGAAGCTCGGAACCGAGCGTCCGCTCGTGTTACCTGTGGCCATTTCTCTTCAAACCAAGGCCATCAGGAGTTAGTTTAGAGTCCCCGGGACTAGAAAATATCCCCAAATTCCGGGAAATCGAGTTAAAGGTGGTCAAAATCACAATGCGAGTAGGGTGGTCTCGGCTAACCTGTAAGTCTTAAAATGAAATGGTGCTATATTTCGGCCTAGAAGGTCGAAACCGAGCTTGCGCTCGTTTTACCTGTGTCCATTTCTCTGCAAACCAGGGCCATCAGGAGTTACTTTAGAGTCCCCAGGACTGGAAAATATCCCCCAAGTTCTGGGAAATCAAGCCAAAAATGGTCAAAATCACGATGCGCGTAAGGCGGTCTCGGCTACTCTTTCGGTCTTAAAATGAAGTTGGGCAATATTTCGGCCTAGAAGCTCGAAACCGAGCGTGCGATTGTTTTACCTGTGTCCATTTCTCTCTAAACCAAGGCCATCAGGAGTTACTTTAGAGTGGCCGAGACTGGAAAATATCACCCAAGTTCCGGGAATCGAGTTAAAGGTCGTCAAAATCTCGATGCGCGTAAGGCGGTCTTGGTTACTCTTTTAGTCTTAAAATGAAGAGAGGCTATATTTCGGCCTAGAAGCTCGAAACCGAGCGTGCGATCGTTTTACCTGTGGCCATTTCTCCGCAAACCAAGGCCATCAGGAGTTAGTTTAGAGTCCCCGGGATTAAAAAATATCCCCCAAGTTCCGGAAAATTGAGCCAAATGTGATCAAAATCACGATGCGCGTAAGCCGGTCGCGGTTTTTAAATGAAGTGGGGCTATATTGCGGTCTAGAAGCTGACAACCGAGCGTGCCATCGTTTTACCTGTGTCCGTTTCTCTGCAAACCAAGCCCATCAGGAGTTAGTTTAGAGTCCCCAGGACTGGAAATTATACCACAAGGTCCTGGAAATCGATCCAAAGATAGTGAAAGTCGCCCTGCGCGTAGGACGGTGTCAGCTTCCTTTTCTCACTCTTAAAGTGCAGTGGGGCTATATTTCGGCCTAGAAGCTCGGAACCGAGCGTGCCATCGTTTTACCTTTGTGTCTATTTCTCTGCAAACCAAGGCCATCAGGAGTTAGTTTAGAGTCCCCGGGACTGGAAAATAGCCCCCAAGTATCGGGAAATTGAGCCAAAGTTGGCCAAAATCAGGCTACGCGTAAGGCGCTCTCGGCTACCCTTTCAGTCTTAAAATGAAGTGGGGCTGTATTTCGGCCTAGAAGCTCGCAACCGAGCGTTCAGATATTTTTCCTCTGTCCATTTCAATGAAAACCAAGGCCCTCTGGAGTTAATTTAGAGTCCCCGGGACTAGAAAATATACCCCAAGTTCCGGGAAATCGACCCAAAGTTGGTCAAAATCACGATGCGCGTAATGCGGTCTCGGCTACTCTTTTAGTCTTAAAATGAAGTGGGGCTCTATTTCGGCCTAGAAGCTCGAAACCGAGCGTGCGATTGTTTTGCCTCTGTCCATTTCTCTGCAAACCAAGGCCATCACGAGTTAGTTTTGAGTCCCCGGGACTGGAAATTATCCTCCAAGTTTCGGGAAGTTAAGCCAAAGTCTGTCAAAATCACGCTGCGTGTATAATTTTGAGCAGATTGCTCCTAAGTAAGCGTAAAACTTTTCCTCTGTCCATTTTACTGAAAACCAAAGTCTTCTGGAGATAGTTTAGAGTCTCTAGGGCTGGAAAATATCGCCCAAGTCCCTTTAACTCGGCCCAAAGGTGCTGAAAATCACGTTGCGCGTAGGCCGGTCTCAGCCACTTTCTAGTCATAGTCGCTAAGGGAGTTAAAATTTCGGGTAGATTCCTCCTAAGTAGGCGTTCAAACATTTTTCCTCTGTCCATTTCACTGAAAACCAAAGTCTTCTGGAACTAGTTTAGAGTCCCTAGGGCTGGAAAATACCGCCCAAGTTCCTGGAACTCGGCCCAAAGTCGGTGAAAATCACTTTGCCCGTAGGCCTGTCTCGGCTACTTTCTAGTCATAGTCATTAACGGTTCGGAGTTAATATTTCGGGCAGATTGCTCCTAAGTAAGTGTTCAAAAATTTTCCTCTCCCCATTTTACTGAAAACCAAAGTCTGCTGGAATTAGTTTAGAGTCCTTAAGACTGGAAAATATCGCCCACGTTTCTGGAAATCGGCCCAAAATTGGTGAAAATCACGCTGCGCGTAGGCTGGTCTCGGCGACTTTCTAATCAGAATCACTAAGTCCGTTAATATTTCGGCCAGATTGCTCCTAAGTGAGCGTTGAACAATTTTTCCTCTGTCCATTTCACTGACAACCAACGTCTGCTCCAATTAGTTTAGAGTAGATAGGACTGGGAAATATTGTCCAAGTTCTTGGATATCGACCCAAAGTTAGTCAAAATCACGTTGCGCGTAGCCCGGTCCTGGCGACTTTCTAGTCACTGAGTTAAAAAGGGGCAATATTTCGACCAGACTTCTTATAACCAAGCGTTCAAAGATATGTCCTCTGTCCATTTCCCTGAAAACCAAAATCTTCCCGAATTAGTTTAGAGACCTTAGGACTTGGAAATATGGCTCATGTTCCTAGAAATCGACCTAAATATGGTCAAAATCACGCTGCGCGTACCCCGGTCTTAGCAACTTTCTACTCACTGAGTTGAAGAGGGGCTATATTTCGGCCAGACTACTCATAACCAAGCGTTCTAGGATTTTTATACTCTCCATTTCACTGAAAACCAAAGTCTTCTCGAAGTAGTTTAGACTCCCTAGGACTGGGAAATATCGCCCATGTTCCTGGAAATCGACCCAAAGTTGGTCAAAATCACGCTGCGCGCAAGGCGCTTTCGGATACTTTTTAAGCCTTAAAATTAAGTGGGGCTATATTTCGGCCAGATTGCTCCAAAGGAAGCGTTGAACAATTTTTCCTCTGTCAATTTCACTGAAAACCAAAGTTTTCTGGACTTAGTTTAGAGTCCCTGGGACTGGGAAATATCGCCTAAGTTTCTGGAAATCGACCCAAAGTTGGTCAAAATCTCGCCGTGCGTTGCCCGCTCTCGACGACTTTCTAGTCACTAAGTGAGTTGACAAGGGGCTATATTTTGGCCAGACTGCTCATAACCAAGCGTTCAAAATTTTTCTCTGTCCATTTTACTGAAAAACAAAGGTTTCTCGAGTTAGTTTAGAGTGTTTCGGACTCGGCAATATCACCCAAGTTCCTGGAAATCGACCCAAAGTTGGTCAAATCACCCTGCACGTAGGCCGGTCTTGGCGACTTTCTTGTCACTTAGTTGCTATATTTCGGCCACACTGCTTATAACCAAGCGTTCATAAATTTTTCCTCTGCCTATTTCACAGAAAACCAAAGTCCTCCCGATTTAATTTAGAGTCCCTGGGACTTGGAAATATCGGTGAAATTCCTGAAAATCCATCCAAAGATGGTCAAAATCACGCTGTGCGTAGCCCGGTCTGGTCGACTTTCTAGACATTACGTGGCTCTATTTCGCCTCGACTGCTCATAACCAAGTGTTCAAAAATATTTTCTCTGTCTATTTCACTGAAAACCAATTAGTCAATCGAATTAGTTTAGAGTCCCTAGGGCTGAGAAATATCGCCAAAGTTCTTGGAAATCAACCAAAAATTGGTCAAAATCACGCTGCGCGTAGCCCGGTCTGGTGAGATAGATAGGGCCCATAATTCGGCCAGACTGCTCATAACCAAGCGTTCAAAAATTTTTCCTCTGTCCATTTCACTGAAAACCAAGGTCATTACGAGTTAGTTTAGAGTTCCTGGGACTGGGAAATATCGCCCAAGTTCTTGGAAATCGGGCCAAAGTTGGTGAAAGTCACGCTGCGCGTAGCCCGGTCTCGGCGACTTTCTCGTCACTAAGTGAGTTAAACAGAGGCTATATTTCGGCCAGACTGCTCATAACCAAGCGTTTAAAATTTTTTCGTCTTTTTATTTCACTGAAAGTCTTTCCCACTCCCAAGGACTCTAAACTAATTCGTGATGGCCTTGGTTTGCAGTGAAATGGACTGGGGAAAAATAATTGCATGTTCGGTTTCGAGCTTGCTGGCCGAAATATAGCCCCACTAAATTTCAAAATCGAAAAAGTAGCCAAGACCGCCCTACGCGCACCTTAATTTTGGCCAACTTTGGCTCGATTTCCAAGAACTTGGGCAATATTTCCCAGTCCCAGGGACTTTAAACTAACTCGTGATGGCCTTAGTTTGCAGTGAAATGGACAGAGAAGAAATAATTGCACTGTCGGTTTCGAGCTAGCTGGCCGAAATATAGCGCTACTTAATTTTAACACTAA
>Ga0126338_10003685_pt1 | contig 10785 bp, 6 predicted proteins | sample OrbCmetagenome_2_FD_92529 | JGI IMG/M metagenome (GOLD analysis project Ga0126338, IMG submission 92529) | Coral microbial communities from Petempiche,Puerto Morelos, Mexico - Orbicella C C metagenome | ecosystem: Host-associated > Invertebrates > Cnidaria > Coral | place: Petempiche,Puerto...
TCATTTGCTGTTGAAATCGCAGTCAGACTTCACGAATCAAAGCAGAATGTAGTGGAATACAATATTTTCAACGTCTGGTTCTTGTTGACAACGAAAAGGCTTTCAGATGCGCAGAGAAGGGAAGGAAATCACGAAAAAAATTTAATTCGCTCTTTCATGTGCAAAATCGATTACGATAATTGTCGGGTTGTTACAAGGAATTAAAAATCCATTAGGAAGGCGTGCCAGCAAAGTTTTAAAAAACATCAGGGAACAGACGGGGAGAGTTGTAAATCGCTGAAAGAAAAATGCATTTTAGTTGTTGTATCTTCTTAAGCCGCAGCCGAGGTTTAACTTTTGACAGATGGATTTGATGTCTTGCATGTGTATTATTCTGTGTGACATTTGGTTTGTTTCATGTACAAACACGCTCATTCAAATGCCCCTAAATAAACGCCGTAATGCAAATGATTTCTTCATATGTTGTCGGGACAAGACACACAGAGTCGCTTGCAATGGTTTTGCTCTTTACTCGCCAGGCTATTTTACAACTTGGAAAACATTCAACAACTACATAAACTTGTCGGTACATTCCTTCGGTCGGTTTATGGTATAAAAAATAGGCTTAGCGGGCTCACAAATCTGTATTTGGGTTAAGTCTTGTTTGAACAACAGACAAGAATCAAATACAAAAACAACTCGTCATTTGCAAGTTAAAAAGTCGCCGCAATTCCACACTCGCGCCACTAAAAGCCGAAAATCTTCTAATACTGTTTAAGATCTCGTAACACTATTTCATGCGAACGAAACTGTTCCCAGATGTAATTTTCTGGACATTTTCTAACTGGCGCATTCTGAAGTCAAATTTTGAAGCTTTCGAAAAGTTTCGGAAGCCATTGAAGAGTCTCTTGCTGTTCAAATAAGCATTCCAGGACCTTCTTGAACTTGCACTGCGCTCAATTTTCCGGTATTTTCTGCGTATTTTGATCAAGTCATTCTGGCAATCTTTGCATCTGCTTGGCTTTCCTGCAAAAACAACAAACAGAAGATAAGCTATCTCTGGCCTGGGAAAACGCGAGCTCCTGAGAGATTAACACAAACAGGCTCCGTGCAAATGTGGTAAAAGTGGTATGTGTCGAATTGTAACATCTGTTGAACATTTTTACTGAGTTTCCTTCAATCTGCTTTTAGATTTTGACATTAACGAGGACTGCGTGCCCACTTCAAAAAGCCATATGGAGCTGGATTCCTTCAGTGAAAACAGATTAACTTCGTTCCATGTTATTTTCCTCCGCTTCTGTGAGGATTTGAAAGTAAACTGTTCCCAGTCTTGTTCAATATTCGACAGATTTAATTTCCATAAGTGTACGCGAGAGCAGAAAATTACGTTTTGCGGTTACTTACAGTCCTAAAAACAGCAGCCCGTTTTGAAACGAAATACCTTTCCTAATAGGCAAAAGCCAGAAGTTTCTTAAATTAATGAAAACAAATTTTCCAGACTACCAGTCTATGGACATGGACGGACAATCAGGAAACCTTTGACTCTATCAGCTTTCTAGTTGAGTTTCCGCTGTTTCGCGCGAGTATATGAATATATCTGTTCGTAGATAGATCTACTGGTTTATGTAAAGGATTTTAAGTGTCTTTCGGTTGCTTCTTGTCGAGACATCTCGGCACAGTGAGATTGTTTTAAATTAATCCCTCTGTTTTGTAACCCAGTGTTCAACATTACGTGTAGTTTCCGCAGGACACCAGAAGGAAATATCACGCTTATCAGCCACCCCCATGCCCATGTTGCTGGTAAAATGCGAATACCACGAAGTTAATTCCGATATTACCCTCCTCGCACTATGTTTATCTGATATTTGACTTAATTAATACACTGCCATATCTTAAATAATTTCCAATACTGAATCCCCCTTTCCTCTCATGAACCCGTCAAGCGGAGTAAATAACCCGGTTAAATGACTCCCGTTTAAGGCTTCCAACCGTTATTTCGTGACTAAAGTGACATATTTTTGTCGATATGAAACAACTGAGGAACAAAAGTCACAAAACCTACATACCTCACTACTCAACGGTTGTAAGATATTGTGCTCAGTGGTACCCTATCTGTTCTGTTCGTTGAATCCTTCACGAAGTTGTTCGTCTGTAGATGCGGCAGTTCCAAAGCTGACTCGAGATCTTGAATATAGTCGATAACATGTTGGAGGATCTCGACCTTGCTCATTCTTCTTCGTGCAGGGATATCCGGCACCATCGCTCTCAGCCTCTCATAACAGTCGCTCATGTTGTAAATACAGCCTTGCTCGACTTGTGAACCACTGGAACTCCGAGCGCTAGCTCGTGAAATGCTTGATGCCGTTGTGGAAGTCGAGCGCAGTGAGTCTTCGTCGCCGCTAAGGCTGGGTTTCGCGGACTGAGGTTTCATGTTTGTGTTTTGCGTGTTGGAACGCTTGGTAGAACTCACAGATGCGCACCGCTTCAAGGACAGTGAAGGTATTTGGCCGCGCGCGGAAGCAACTGTGTTTTGTCCAAGAGCTCTCTACGCGGGTTTCTTACTTGCAGCTGTGTAAACTTGGTGACAAATTTAAACCAATCGCAGGCGGGCCGAGGGAGGCCTGGCAAATAGCTAAAGAGAAATCAAAACATGGCTTGAAACACGTCAGGTAAACCAACACAACGTCCAATCACAAGCAAGATCCTGTCGGAAACTGGCTTTCCGAAATTCACTTTACGCGCACACAGTATTAGTGTTCTATTTAAAGACCTCCAGGTGTTCAATAAAGGATATAAATAAGCCGTATATGGTGGTTAAAGTCATCAAAGTGCGCTCAGCTCTAGTACGGGTTGATCTTGTCACAGAGATGTTATTTTAACAAACTGATTTTTGCAAAGCCTGACGTAATAAGGCATATGTTATCGTCAAACGCGCCCTCGAATTGCCTTGTTTATTGTTTGGCTAACCGTAATACTACTGTCGGTGAGTTTGGGTAACATTTTTAGTAAAAAAGCTTCAAGTTTTAGTTGTTTGTTTTCAGTACCATCCTGTATCCATTCAGTTTAATTTACTTACAATAACCATGCGCTCTTCAAGAACGTGTAATTGAGCTTTTTCACTAAAATATCATCGTCTTTAATTTCAAACACTTCTCCACGGGAAAATCGTCAGGACGCAAATTTATAATTCCACACTTCACTCGTTAAAGACTACTGTTTATGAATGTACTAACAATTTCGGGAAATTGTTTATGCCAAGGAGCATAGGCTTAGAACTACAAGGCTGTTAAACATGCCTAAAAGCTTTTTGAAACCGTATTTCTTCCTTTGGTCAAAACATCTGTTTTAATTTTGTCTAAAAGTTCTGCTATATCTGTTTCACCTTTTTGCTACATGTGTTATTTTACTAGTTCGTACCCTTTGATAGATTAAAACAACGGAAATGCTTTCCTTTCTAAAGCTGAACGAAAAATATGCTTGTCGCCGGTGACATTCTTTCCTCGTCTGTTTGCGAAAAAGAAAGAAACTAAGTCTTCTCTCATCAAGTGTACGTTGACTTTAACCAAGAAAAGAAGTTTAATAAGTAATACCAGCATTCCTAAAAAGAAATTAACCCAACCCTATTTTGTCGCACAAACAGATTTGCTATCTTGCTTGAAAGCCCTTTGTTTTTAAATCGAGGCAGTACAGCCTGATGAAAAGCAAATCTTATCTTTCCCCTTTGCTCAGACGTAAGATCTGGGAGCCTTTTACCAATAGTATCATAATAGCTTTAAAAGACATAAAACATGCGCTTGGCCAGGACGCACTTGGAGGGCAGCTGTCGTTTTTTATAAGCTGTGAAACGACACTTTTAAAGCTGCGTTTGTTTTCTTCTTTCCTGATGCCGTGACTTACGCCTCCGAAACAAAAACTCTGCGTTTGAGCGCAGTTTCGTTCACAAGGCGTCTTGTGAACGTTTGCTTTTGGTCTCAGTGCAAAAAAGCCATCAGACATAGCTGTCTCGGAGTTCATTTCGATCGTTAGATCTCTAAACGAGCCAGTGTCTTTTTTCTTCGCCTTATCTTGCTGCTTGATCAAACTTATCAAATACGCGTGTTGGCGATTAGCTGTTTGACTGGTTTATGTAGATTAATGGGAATTTACGTCTGGGATGAGAATTTAGCAGCTGGTTTGGCTGTCGCCACGTTCACGCCCCCAATGTCAAGATCAGGCGATGTCGTCCATAAATAGTTTCCGGTTATATTGGACAGACAGCCATTTAAACGCGTAATAGAGCCTGCAGTCCTGGGCGCCAGAATTTTCTACGCGCCAGTAACTATAGAAAAATCACGCACAATCTGGTTGAGAGGAAACTGTATAATTTATCACACAGTGGAAGCTGTTTTCAAGGACATCTTCATGAAGCTAACGCTCAACACTGCACCTTTTCAGAAGTTCTAATGTTTAGACAAACTTCACCTCCATAAAAACGAAACTTCTATGTTAAGGATGGTGGACTGAGTAAAATCTGCGCTGGAGCTTAGTGGACTGACTGACTGACTGACTGACTGACTGATTGACTGACTGACTGACTGACTGACTGCCTGACTGACTGACTGATTGACTGACTGACTGATTGACTGACTGACTAACTGACTGACTGATTGACTGACTGTCCGACTGGCTTACTGGAAGGGTGATTTATTAATCAATTTGCCAGTGGGCATACTGATAGCAAAGAATACAATTCTGGGAAAATGGGATTGTCCTGATGCAGTATCATTGACCACAATTGTCACTGCAATAATTTAAGCATAAAATGCTTGCAAAATACCCATTTTTATTCAAAAATGTTTGGGTGACACTCTTCAAATTTTATGTCTTTTGCTTCCTGGAGTCTTCTTTTCCTTCCTGGATGAGAGATTTGGTTTCCGTTCCATTAAATTTGCTGGTACCCACTTATAAATCTGGGTGGGGAAAGACACTGTGAGAGTAAAGTACACAACACGATGATCCCGGTAAGGGCTCGAACCTGGAACACTCGATCCGGATTCCAGCGCGCTAACCATGAGGTCTTCAGTCGCAACGAAGGACGGTCTGACTTGTTCCCGGACATCATAGAACGGACACTAAGCTCTGCTCCTATAGTGTTTATTAAAGAGGTTCAAAGGTGCTCTCCAGTGATGTAACATTTTTAGACGTCCATGGTTGTGCGACGAAAGTTACCAGAGCCATGCAAAAGTCTACGAGTCGATATTTTTCAAGATGAATTATCAGCTGTCTTTGAAATATCTTCTGATTTCTGATTGGTCTTAACACATCACGCGACCTAATCTACCGTTACATTTTGATAAACCCCTCGCCGCGCACTTAGTTAGTATTAAACTGGATTGGCATGACATAGGAATGGAAAAAACGTAAGTAAGTGTGTGGTATTATATAACGTGACATGCAAGTAAGTGAATATAGCTAGTAAGCCACATGAGTGTATGGTACTACAAAACGTGACAAAAGAGTAGGAAATCATAAGAGTAAGCGTGACATCTGTGAAACCAGTTGAAACAATTATGAGGAAACAAATTAAATCGAAAGCACTACATATTGGAAGCACATCGCTTACATGGTTAAAGGAGGAATCAGACTATGGGAAAGTACGCAGTGAAGAAGGAAATAAGAAGGTAAAAATTGAACGCTTTTTTACTGGAAATAATTCAGCTCAAATCCATTTTACAGTAGGAAATAGGAAAGGAGTTCAGTGGAACCTCGATGCAATGAATTACCAAGTTGTCCTTTATAACAGGGTTTGTTGCACTAGAGTTCTTTTCAACACATCTTACTAATAATTGCCTAAAAGAATGTAATTCAATTGAAATGTGAAACAACAGTAAAGCCATTGAAAATGCAAGCCATTGAAGGGCGGGTCTATTACCTCAAGCGATTCTGCTTTTCTATACTCCTCGTCGCTTTTGATTTTAAAGCTTGCTACTGACAAAAATTGTAACAAGTTCATATTGCATCAAAATTAAAAGAATGGAAGCTATTAAGTTCACGTTCAAGACTATATCGCTCGTTACATCCGGGTTTTCTTTATATATTGGGCTCGATATCATGAGGCGGAGTTCCACAGAAATTCACAAACCAAAATTATTATATCTCTCAGTTAGTACGCGCGCGGTGATTGGTCAATTTAGCGTGCCGTAATCGACTGTACGGCCTGCTTAAATTTAAAGCTGTCTTTGTTGCCAAAATGTTTCGTGGTTTATCGACAAGTGTTATTAACTCTTTTAGCAAGTAAAAGAACAAAATTGTACATGTATTAAAACCTACTAACATCAAATTGAGTCGTTTTGCTTTCGAGGTGCGTCAGAAATTTGAAGCCGTTCCGCGTGAATAGGAATCGTTCCCGAGCCGTCAGACATCCAGTAGAGATATAATAAATATCTTGCTAACCTCGTTTTCTCGGTCCGTACTGTAAGTTACGGATCCTCTTTTTTTCCCTTCGATTTATCGCCCGCGCGCTTCGCGCTTAATTGGGCCATAAATCTTCCGGGAAAAACTCAGTCCGTAACTTACAGTACGACCCTCGAACTCAGTTAGTAAGAGGTGTTTAGTCAACTAACTGTTGCACACCAAACCCCTACCACAATGCTATGTGTCATCATTAACTCTCACCAAAACGTTGAATAAAAACATTTATTGAAAAAAAACTCTTATCAGACGTTACAAATGTTTATATAATAGCAACTAAGTTGTCACGTAATTGTACAAATGTAACACAATGCACAAAACTGAAGTGTTTAATTACAGCAATACAAAACGTAAACTTCTTTTGGAAAAGTTAATTCAGAACAAACTACAATTTACAACTGCTAATCTTTTAAGCTACCTCGGTGACAAAAAACGCTTTTTCTTACACAAGCCACTGTCGTTTTATTTCAGCAATGTAAAAGTGTAAACTACTAACTACAAAATGTTTTGTAAACAAACAATAACATTTACAATTTAGCCTTTAAAGCTGTCTCGGTGAGAAAATAATTCAGGTTTTTTTAGTCCCCAAACCCTCTTTTTTGTAGCTCAGTTTACTCTACGTGTGAAACTAAAACTATCAAATAAAATAAACCATATCATTATATTTAATGACTGTATTTCTACTCAACGGAGAGGTTCTGGATGGGGTTTAAAACGCAAATAACAACATTTTACTTCCTTAAGTTACCATTCAGACCCAAGTCTAACAAGATAATCAATTAAAAACGAACTTGTTAAATCAAGACTAAGATGGTCTCTAGCAAAGTAATTAACATGGTCAGAAATATTTATAAAACATTTTCTTGGTATAATCAAATGAAAGAAATCTGAATCATGACATGTTTTCGTATTACGTCATAAAGGTGAGTAGATTTTAGATCTACTCAAAAATCTAGATGCGATTATTATCAAAATCAGTCACAACTATCCTATTATCACTAAGAACTGCTGTAGAGACTGGGATATTAAACGCTCCTATCCCGCTGCCTTTTGTTCCAAACTTTGCGACAAACTTCCCACTCAGTTCAAACACCTGAACTCTGTGATTCAATTTATCACAGACAATCAGGTGTCCTGCCTTGTTAACAGACAAGCAACGAGGACCACTGAACTCCCCCTCCCCCTCCCCCTTCTTTTCAAATTCATACAGCAAATTCCCATCCCTATCGTGCACTTTGATACAATGTTCATAACTGTCTGACACTATAAGATATTTGCCATATTGGACACAGTGGATGGGAAAGGTAAAAGTGCCCTCGACACCAATTTTCTGTAAAAGCTGGCCACTTTGAAAAAAGATCTTAACTAGTTTGTTATGTGAATCTGCAACAATAATATTTCCGTCGCAGTTAACAGACAAGCCAAGTGGATTCCTTAGCTGGTGATCAAGATTTCCTTTGCCTCCAAACTGGTTCAGGTACTCACCCTGTTCACTGAACAATTGAACACGGTGGTTACCATTGTCCACCACTAAGATATTCTCATTCTTTATATCAAAGGCTATCCCAGCAGGACATTGTAATTCTCCCTGTTTATCATGCGTTCTACCAAACGATCTTAAGTAAGTTCCATCACTATTAAATACCTGAATTCTGTTGTTACCCATATCAGTCACTGCAATTTCATTACGTTCATTCACTGCCACTCCCCAGGGCTGACTTAGCTTTCCAGCAGCTGAGCCTCGTTGTCCAAACGATAACACAGGCCTGAACTGCCTGGGTTTAACCTCAACAGCAAAGGGGTTGCCACGGACATATTCTTCATTTACCTTCACTGATAATTCAAATTGTCCAGTGTCTTTGGCAAGATAGCTGACTTTGTAGTTGCCATCGTTGTTATCTTGGACTCGTGCTTTAGTTGCGCAATCAAGGCTTTGATGATTTCTGATTTCCACTGTTACGCAGTCACGCTCGTCATAGCATCGTTCTCCTTCAACATTTCTTGTTGTCAAAACAAACTCTGCTTCAAGTCCGACAAACGCTTCATTCATTCCTTTTCCATCCGCAGTTGAAAGAAGCGGTCTTGTCTTGGAAAGTACGGGTTTGAAGGAGCCAATGTTTTCAGCACTAACATTCTCGAGTAACGTTTGATTTTTCACGAAATCAAACACGAGAAAATTTCCCTGGTCACGACTGCCTGAGTTTTCTTGGACAACTTCCTCATGAAAGATTTTGTTTAGAAACTTGTGTGGCTGCATGATTTCGGCGCTTGCGCTTTGTCTCAAAAGTGTTTCAGCTTTGTCTAGTGTTACCTCGGTCATACTCACGTCATCTTCAATCGCGCTCTTTTTGGTTTCAAGACGTTGGAGGGATTTTTTCGCCTGGTTCTCAACTTCATTAATAATCTCCTGCTTCTTCGCATCGATCACTTGAAATATTGTCTCGGCGAACTGCTCCACTCTTCTTTTCACAGTGGCGGCGTGTTCTTGAATTTTAGCACAGTCTTCATCAAGTTTGGTGATTTCATTCTTCTTCATTTTCACTTTTTCTTTCTGAGATTCAATCGCAGATTTCACTTGTAACTTGCGTTCATTTGCAGCTTCTTCCAAAAACATCTTGGCGTGACCTTCGTGATTTGTCAAGGCACAAGCGTTGCAAATGGAAACTTCACAGATCTTGCAAAAGAATTCCAGTTCTTTCTTTTCGTGTCCTGGCCTTCTGCAGAATACTGGTCGTTTTAACACTTCCTCGATGTCTTGATCTTGAAAGTCTTTAATCGCTAACACACGGTGTTCTTTATTAGCTCGGATTATGGTGTGCCCAGTGATACAGTCGTCACATCAGAATGCACAACACTGTACAAACGCTGGGAGCTCTTTTTGTCGCAGTTTCCACATTTGACTGCTGTAGTGTTACACTCTTTGATTACCAACACATCTAGGAGACTGTTGATACGAAAGTTGGTCGGCAGGTCCTTCAGGTTTCCATTGCTAGGGACTCTACTCTCTCTTGTACATTCTGGGCAGGTTATGATATCATGGCGGCCACTCGTTCGTTGAATTCCTTCCAAGCCGTGAAGGCAAAAACTGTGCAAACATGGCAGCTGTTTTGGATCAGTGAATGTGATCATGCACACAGAACAGGATACTTCTTCATGAAGATTGTTTAGCAAGGTTTTTATATCCATGATTGTAAGCGCAACACGAAATGGGTTGGGAATTGAAAACGCCTCAAACAATGAAGTCCTGTGATCGGATATGGCTTTTTTAGCCTTATCATACTGGCCAATCACGAAATGATATTAAACCTGTTTTGACATCTTGTCTGCTTTCGTAGAATAATTATAACAGAGCGCCAAGGATTCCTAGAAATGTGATCAGCAAAGCTTGACCTACAAATTAAAGCTGCCATGCAACTTGTCAATGTGGGTTGTTTTGGAAAAGGTTTTGAAATATTACAGGACACATCTGCGACATTATTTTGTGTTTCGCATAGTTCGTAATCGCTCTTGTACTTAGCTGACTTTATTTTAGTAGGAAGGTCAAAAACAAGTTATACAGAAAATTTTTAAGCACACCTTCTGAAACAAATGAAAAGATATACAAAAGGTATAGAAATAAATTTAACAAAATCAAAGCAACTGCAAAGAAAAATTATTATCACCAAAAATTTGAAGAAGCTTAAGGTAATATTAGATCTAACTGGAAATTAATTAATGAGGTTATACATAAAATCAAATCCAAAGTCAGTGTATCTGATCAATTTATAGATGATGACCAACAAGTGATTAAAGACCAGTATGAGATAGCTACAAAGTTTAATGAATATTTTGTAAATATAGGTCCCAACTTAGCTAAGAAAATACAAGATATTCATCAAACTTTTAAGTCATATATGGACCATAGATGTCCTAACTCAGTGTTCCTAGATGCAATTCTAGAAAATGAGGTATTAAATGAAATCAAACTATTAAATGCAAGTACAGCTAGTGGCTTAGATGATGTTTCTCCAAAAGTAGTTAAGGCGATTGCAAATTATAGTGTGAAGCCTCTTACGCATATTTTTAATTTGTCTTTTCTTACTGGAATTATACCTAACGCACTTAAAATTGCTCGTGTAACACCAGTGTATAAGGCTAACAGCAAAGAGAATTTTTCCAACTACAGACCAATCTCAGTTCTGCCATGTTTCTCCAAAGTTCTTGAAAAGCTAATGTATAAAAGAGAAATCACATTTCTCAGCAAAAATAATATTTTATCTAACAATCAGTATGGATTCAGAGCTGGGCACTCAACCCAGCAAGTAGTCATAGAGCTTGTTGATAAGATATCACAGGCAATTGAGAGAAATGAATACA
>Ga0126338_10003687_pt1 | contig 10783 bp, 3 predicted proteins | sample OrbCmetagenome_2_FD_92529 | JGI IMG/M metagenome (GOLD analysis project Ga0126338, IMG submission 92529) | Coral microbial communities from Petempiche,Puerto Morelos, Mexico - Orbicella C C metagenome | ecosystem: Host-associated > Invertebrates > Cnidaria > Coral | place: Petempiche,Puerto...
CAGGAGTCGCAAAGGCTGACACTTCAGAAAATTGATGGGCGGTGGAAGCAGGCCTGATATCCCGGCTCGGTCAACGGTTGGGTCGCCAGGAAGACTTCCCTGTAACCCAACCGCTGTACGAGCCGAAGAGTCTGGGCTCGAGATTAGAGCGTGACTCACGAGAATAAGGAAATTAAAGGAGCTCAGTCACGGTTTGCGCACATTGAAAAGTTTAGCCTCAATTTTTCAAATTCGTCGTTTGTAATTCGTGTTAATCTTCTCCATCCTTAGCCATCCTTGTTCCTCTATGTTTTATCATTATCTCTTTGGTGTTTTTCTATCTTATTAAACTGTTAATTTCAGGTTTCCTGCCATTTGAAGGTAATTTTGTATGTGGCAAAAATAACTCAAAATACCGTGACTGAACCCCTTTAAGCAGTAACCAACTAGGCCGGCTTGTTCAAAGCCAGAAATTAGGCTAACCCAGGATTAACGAGAAATTTGATTTCAGTTTTGTGTTTTTTTTCTGTGAGGTCTCCTGTTTATATTTTGTGTCATTCAGTTTTGAGCTTGAGTTACCTCAAACTACACAAATCAAGAGAAGTGAAAATATTCTTATACAGAAAAAATGATATTTCAGTTAACTTTTAATCAGCTCCTAGGTTAGCGTTATTGGTTTTCGAACCACCCGACCCGGGGTTAAGATGGGGGGGGGGGGGTGGTTTTTCCTAAAAATTTTTTAAAATTTCGAATTTTTTTTTGGACCTGAATTTTAATTTTTAACCGGCCCTGGGGTTGGGTTTTTGGGTTTTGCAACCCCCCGCCCGGGGTTTAAAAGGGGGGGGGGGGGGTGTTTCTACCTAAAATTCTGTAAAATATTCGAATTTTTGTTTGCACTGGAATTTGAATCTTAAGATATTGAAGTTTTATTTTGAGAAGCATTTCTCCCTGTAAATTCAAAGCTGGTTTTCTCAAAACGAGTTATTTTTACCTTTGAATAAAAAGATATCTTAAGAAGGATGTATGCTTTTAACCTCAAATTTTCAGGATTACTAGGTCTCTCTGGGTTAATTGATATGAGAGAGGTAATTTGGCATAGAATTCTTAGCATAGAAGTTATCAAATTAAAAATGTTCTACAATTTAAATAGATTGCGCAACTTTAGATGGTTGCCATAGCTCCGCATTTTCAAATTTTGCAAAATTTCTCATTTATATCAGTTGGTCATTTGTTTACTTTAGAATACAAGTAAAAAGACATTTTTTTTTAAAAAAAATTGCACATAAATATATTTTCTCAAGTGCATAGGGGACGTGCACAGCATGTGATAATTTGAGAGCCCGGTGTCAAGTTACAATAATTGACATAGCATTGAAATATACATTTTTGGAATTTGCAAGCAATTAGCGTTTCAGGGATATATTAGTTTGTTAGGGTTTTGATGAAAATCAGGGTTGTGATTTAACCAGGGTACTGGGAGGACCCTGGGAACGAGGTTGACTGCAGGCGGGGAGAGACGGGGTAGGTGCTTAGACAGTTGCTATGGAAACCGCTACCAGAGCGAGGCTCTTTGCACTGAGTCACACCGATAACAACCGGTGGAGTAAGAGGGGAGGAAAGGAAGGGAAAAAAAACGAGGGGGAGGGAGGGGCGAAAAAGCGCAAGAAAACCCGGCGAACGACAGCTACGCGTACAGAACAAATAGACGAACGTACCAGGCGAAACGACCCCCAACGGAGCTTATGGCGCGAGTGACGTTGAAACGAGCTGAGGCCTGGGTCTTGCTTCGCTAACATTAGCGTTAAATCGAGGCTGCCGAACGTTAGAGACTGGTACCGACCAGACAGTTCTCAGAATTCCATCTTCCAGGAAAAAACCTACGTTTTGATCGGTTATTCACGAAGTCGTCGAAGACTCGACAGGATTTGTGGAAATCAAGTTTTCTATTCTGTCTAGGTTAATCAACGAAACCATTGCTGTCAGAAATTTCTCGGATTCTGCTTCAAACCCGGATGCAAACACAATGTTTTAAACGATTGTGTTCGGTGGAAGCTTACATCATACATGTGTTGATTGACTTAAATTGCATCCTAAAGTAGATGAATCTGCTACTGCTGTGATCTTGGAACCTATAGTTGGCAGGTTTGTTTTGGATAACTTTTGCTGATGTTTTACTTTCTATTAAATGGGTTTTGTGTAGGCTGTACCAAAAACTGCAGATGGCAAAAGATGTTTATATAATTATGCATCGTTCAGTGCAAGCTGAGGATAAATACTATGTGTGTTTCATGTATCAAGAACTGACCGTTGACAGGCTAACCTGAGCGTTTTTCAAGCTAACGTGCACTATGCTGTAAGGCAGATTTAAACTAAAAAAGAACTACGCTAGGATGAATGTTTATAAATTAAACGTAAGCCTGGTTATTTTCATAGAAATATTGTAGACAAACGAACTTCTGTTGGCCGTCAGCTCGCTCAATTTGAAATTGAAACTTAGTTTTTATCTCTTGTTGATTTTGAGTCGGTGTTTATACAGGGTTCAGGCGAATTATCAAATTAAACTACTCACTTAGTTGACATTTTAAAACTCCTGATTTAGGCTTTGAGTTTTCTAACCAACGACTGTAATAGAGGGTGGCAAAGGGGGGTACCAATCACATATCACGCTGCGTTTTTCTATTAAATCATTGTTTTCACCAATCACGTGTCACGTAAAAAGAAGTAAGTACATTGCCAATTTTACTTTCTCGATCCTAAAAGCATCGTTAGAGGTAGAACTCTGCCGATTCAATCACAGAAACGTATTGGCAAATATTCCAAACATTACCCCCCAAAAATGACACTTATTGGCCACAATAAAAGTGTTGACCCGTTCTGGAGGCCGGGAGATTCGGTCTGTATCCAGCTGGCTCCTGAATAATCTGGGAGAGTTGGCACTGTCTGTCAACAGGCTCCCACTGAGTGGTGAAAAATAAAATAGGGCGAGCGAAGTGAACCTAGAGGGGTGAGATTTTCCCTTCTTCAGACCACTCTCGGCTATCTCCACCTGCCTGTTTTTTTCCTTCCTCCAAATATTTTAAACCTGTTTCGAGAATGTTGAGTAACTTTTCACTGAAATTGAACATGGTGATATGGCAAATTGCAGACTTTGGGTCGGGACACTGAGGGGGAAATTAAATAAGTGAAAAACAAAATTCGCTCTGACATGTAGCTTTCAAAAGGTGACTTGGACACTTGCAAAAATTTAACAATTCATATAATTTCAAAATTCTCGGTAAAGTGTGATAGCCAGCTCTATAAGCTTTAATTTGATATGGTGTTAAGGTATCTATAGTTTAAACTGGATGCGCTACATCACTTGGAGGTGAGACACCTCTAAAGGTATTTAGTAGTATTCTTCTAGTATACTTATTGCTAATGGAACTGCTGCAATCTGATTGGCTGAATTACTCGTATACTATTAGCCATTATAGTTCACCGCTAAATTTTTTCCTATTCTTATTGGTTTAAATCGATCATGTGATGCGATAGTGTTCATCCACGGAGAGACACTATCAGCCCATAGTGCCATCCGTGGCAAATATTTGTTTTAAGAACATCAAACATCCGCAGGGAAACTATCAGCCAATAGTTCCTCGATAGAAATACTCTAGTGCTTAATTAGAGTGCAGTGGCCCCAGTTGTCTATGAAATAGCGATGTTTTTTTTGTTTTCCCGAAGTTTTGGAGGAAAGTTTAGATCCAAATGGATAATTAAATTCCTAAGAAGACTATAGGAAGGACACTAACGTTTTTTTGTGTAGATAACTGCAAATTTCCAATGACGATTCAGTCTGTGTGATTTTGTTAAAGCATGTTAAAGCTTAATAATACAAAGAAAAATAATTGGAAACCAATTATCTGCATTAATTTCAGTTAGGATTCTACTAAAACTATTAGATTATTCGCTCTCAATTTCTGTGAGCTGATGGTTGATTCTGCCTACAGTCTCATCAACTATCACCTCGTAATCTAATTGTTACATGGTAACCTGAAGACTCTATTCACTATTTACTTTGAATGACTGGTATCCTTCTAGTTCAAAGAATGTTCGCTTATCATGGAAATCTAATTGGTAAATCATGCATCACATGCTTGTAAAATAGCAAATCATGGATCACGTTATGATGTTGGGTCCTGTGTCATGTGGCTAATTTGGTCTCAATCAGGCCTCACACTGCTAATTTTAGAGCCATCACACGTAATGTGAAAACTCTTTGCTACCCTCTAATAGGGTAATAGACCAACAGTTGGTCGTGATATTTGTTCATTTGCTGTTCTCTTTTCCTTCTAAATTCAGTTTTCAACTTATTTAGCACTCAGTACCATAATATTAGTAGGAGCAACAGGGTTGAGTGAAGCTGTTTGGCAGTAGTCTAACTAATGCTTAGGAGATCATATGTCTGCATGTATTCCGTTGTTAAATTTCGTCGTGTAGAATTTGACGCTTCTGAAATTTGCCATTATTTTGATGTTTGTTTTTTGTGGTTTGTTGCTCTTGAGAGATATTCTAAGGTGTCACTTTCGCTATTCTAGGCAGAACTACAAGCTAGGTGTTTCAGGGTGTTCTTTGGCTCCATTGCAGGATTTACCTCAAGCACCCCCGTGTCCACCATGGGCTGCACAGTTGCGGCAAAACCATCCATTTTGGTTTGCTACTGGTCTTGCTAGCCTCTTTTTTTTTCTAAGAAAAAATTATTTATTTCATACACAACAAGTTACAAAACACTATTTACATGTAAACTATACTACTAATAAAGTAATACTTATATTGTTAACAATATGGTACTAAAACAGCTTAAAGAAATATGAAACTACTTAGAATACGATATTACTAACAAAACAATACCTATACTACTGAGAACAATACTAATACTACCATACAATACAATTACTGACATATTGATAAATTTAAGTCACAAATAGATACCAACAATATTTGTATTTGCACAGCTGTCCTCCAATAGTTTTTTGAAAGAGTTGGACCATTTTTCAGTAAAAGAAAGTAGTTTATTTGTCGTAATCACAATGTATTTTTCTAATTCAATTTTTTTTTAGTATGGCTCGTCACATAGTCTTTCCTTCTCAATGAAGGAAAGATTGCATGATGAGCCATAAGGACTTCTATGTAGGATGCCACTGGCCTACCTAACAGATTCTTCATTTTCTTTAGCATTGTACTTTCCAAAGGTACACAGATGGCCTATTCCAGGCTCACAGTCAGTGGGTGGGCGACAAGCGGGGTCTGGGAGAGAAAAGGAGAGGACCAGGAATAGGCTAGTACAAAGATGGTAGCAAAATGAACTGTATGCACGTGTGATGTACATTATATTTACTCGTAATATGTTAAAATTGACCTGTGATACCCGAAAATAATGTATGCATTTTATTTGATGCATCATTTTTGTGATGTCTGAACTGAATGTTCACGCTCTATCAATATTTTATCGCTCAACTAACACAGATGCATGGTAGACTTTTTAATTTGATATTTGGTGGAAAGCATCCCTGTATGATTGGTGTGAACACCACAAATTTGTGTTTGATAATTTCTCAGTCATGTAAGTTGATTAAAGCCTACTAGAGTTTCAGGGTGAAGAAACATAGACTAAAGTAGTTGTAGTTAAAAAGCCTCCAGTGCAGGCGTTGTTTTGGATCGAAACGCTAGATAAATCGAGTTTTCGATGCCACCATCTTGGATTGTAATTGGATGCTTGACCGGTAGAGGATTGGTGCAGAGGCGGGGTAGGGGTGGGGGGTGGGGCACTTGAGATATTTTTGAAAAAATGAAATATTTTTCCTTCCCCTCCCCCTCCCCCCTTGCCCATTTCTTCCACCTGACGCCTACTCCCTCGGTAAATATTTCCTCGCCCCAGTTAGCCTGCAGAACAGGTGGGCCAGAGAGCGAAGCGCGACCACGAGCGCGAAGCGCAAGGCAAAAAAATTTCGTCTCGCGCTTCGCACTCATGGTCGCGTTCCGCGCCCGTGTATCACGTCTCGCTCACTGCCTCGCTAATCTGCCTGTCCTACAGGCTACGCCCCAATCCCCCACAGTTACCAAATCCAAGATGGCGGCCTAATATGAAAATGTGCACTCGCGCGCCCAAAATACGTCTGCACTGCAGGCTAGTAGTTAAATGTTTGTCTTTTGCAAGGCTTTTTCATTTCGTCAAAAACTGATAAAAAGCCCTGTAAGCTGTATGCCAAACCGAGAAACTTGCATTGTGCATACATCTGATTTTAAGGCTCACTAAACCACCTCGTCAAGTCAACCCATGTCCCAGAAACAGACGGTCTATCTTGTAGCTACACAATGGGGCTCACAGTAACAACACCTTCCCACATTATGGACCTACTATGGTACTTGCCCACTCCATTATCTCCTCAAGTAGAAGCCGTATCACCTAACTGTAAATTTCTCCATCATTAACTGCGATACCATAACGTTTCGACAAAGGTCTTGGTTTTAGTAGCCTTGCAAATGGACAGGTTTGACGAGTTAATCACGACAAATATGATAACGCATACGCAATTTGAATTTAAAGGTACAATATATTTCTTGTTTTAATTTTTGAATGAGTTCTAGTCACTTCATGCTACAGAAACCAGAGATGGGCACCGGCCTGATGGGCGTCTAGGCTCAGACTTTACCTTTTATACCTATCCAATATATAGAGAAAAAAATGGTTAGACTTGTTGATAAAGTGTTTGTCCTTAGAGTAAGTATTCTCTGAAGAAATTCTTTCCGGTGATAAAATGGTGACTGAGACCCGGACTGAGAGCTGACTGAGGCGCCATTGTGTTTGGTACCTAGGTAGACGTCATCAACAACCGCCGCCCCAGACTCCCTAAAACGCGGTCGTGTAACACTTCAGGCGCGACTTTGAAAGGGCATAGAAAATCGAGGATTCAACCAAATTCAAAAATTTTTTCGCCCAAATGCTTCGAATAACAAGTGGATTCGTTTTAGCGAAAAAACATTTTTGGGGTTAGGTGCACTTTAACTGGTCTTGTCTAACTTTCCATCTAATTTGATTTTAGGAATGAAAAACGTTTTAGAGTTATTCTTTTATGAGGACAAAAGGCAAATAAAAGCGGGGGAGGTTTTTTAGTTACAATTTGAGACATTTTTCAAGAGAAATAAACAGTGAAACTCAAGCTTCTCTCGTTCCTTGCTCGTGGATCGACGGTCTAAGGTATTTTTAATTATGAGGAAACAATTCGGAAAAATAGACAGCTGGGAACACCATGCATGTAATATTTCATCAAATGTTCTTAGTGATTCATTTCTCTCCATAGTTAAATAGAAGACTTGTGGCGGTCGAAATTTCATGCAAAAACTTAAGTATTATGTTTGGGTTCCAACCCTGTCGATATTGTTAAATATTCATTAATTTTGTTCCATTGTAATTTCTGTACCCCAGAGATTTGGAAGCCAACTTTCTTTATGGCTGCACCAACAGTAACATCAACTAAAGAGACAACAAATTATGCGCGGTTGTGTCGTCTTCTTATCGATGTTGGATCAGACGCCCTGAGACACATTTTTGATGGCATTCACCCACCGGCAAAGCTTTCCTCAGTTTTGGCTAGTGCCACTGTTCGTAAAAATCTACTAGCACTTAGCAAGAAAAGAGTCCTTAACCCAAAACAGTGGAGCATACTGTACCCGTCTGCCACTGCAATGGTGTCATCAAAGCAGTTTGACATCACTCTTTTGAGTGTTCTTTTGAGAAACATTTGTGGGTTAAGTCCTCCTACAACAACTAGCTCGTGGGACAAACTTCCTCCTGTAACAGACATCAGTCCTGAAGCAGACATGGTTCGCGTAAAGTATTTTCGAAACACCGTGTATGGTCATGCAGAACACGCCTCTGTTGATGATGTAACGTTTAATAACCAATGGACGGACATCCGGGACGCACTCGTGAGATTGGGAGGACCAAGTTATGGAGTTGCTATTGACAAATTGAAGACTGAGGGTATGGATCCTGTAGCTGAAGAAGATTATAAAGATCTACTGAAACAGTTAAAGAAAGATGATGATGACGTCAAGGGTAAGATTGAAGAATTAGTATAGGAAATCGATCTGTTCGAGAAATAATAAGGGATTAATTGTACGCGTGAACAGATCGGACTTTTTAGTAATTTCCACGAGTGGCTGCTGCAGCCACGAGTGGAAATTAGAAAAAGTCCGATCTGTTCACGCGTACAATTAATCCCTTATTGTTTCGAGAAAAAAGATCGATTTTCTGTTAATAATACGGCAACCGTAAGTACAAGCTTTTATCTGACGTCTTTTCGTTATAGAGGGTTGCTAAAATGAAGCCACGCTGTGATTGAATATTTTAGTTTTGTAACATTGTTTTCTCAACACTTTTCGCCAAAGTTCTCCATAAAATAATTTCTTTTTTTCGCAAACGAGCCACAAAGACGAGCATGTCCCAAGTCTGCAACATGAAGTTGAATATTATTGGCTTGAGAGCTGTCAAAACTCTGAGCGCGTGAGCGACATAATAAATGACCTACAGGAAAGGAAGTGCACGTCGAAACGGTAAAAGCGTTATTTTACCGACAAAACTCGCATGAAAACGTATTTTTGGTGTTTTTGCTTAGTGCTGCTTCTTCATAAGAAGCTTTTTGTTTGTCTGAGACGGAAAACCTAGAAGTTTTGTCCGACTCCATTGCTCAAATGTGACCGATACAATTAAAATTAATTTTAATTGTTCAGCTATCGATACAACTTGGGATAAATTGGTCCGCTTCCAACCAATCAGAAGCGAGTATTTACGGTAGCATTATTATAAGATAAGAAATTTGACGGTGATTCTTAACTATTGTATTTGAACTGTAGTCTTCAGTGATCTTTACTTAAGGTTTTTTTGGTTCATGATACATGTGTATGTTATATTACGTTCTGTTACCTGCTAGGGTTTTAAAAAAGTAAACTAGAAATTAACGTAAATCTAAATGGTCGTGTGTAAACTCGCGAGAACACGGGACGAATGGAGAAGTGACAAGGGCAGAAAACACGTTTACATCTGATCAAAAGCTCGAGAGACTTTCATCGCGAAATTCAACGAGGAAGTTGTGAAAACACAAATAGAAAACGTGCAAAATAGATATAAACACAAGAGAAAATAGCACGAAAACGAAAATATGTCCGAATTTGATCGGCGCAACCTTAAAAATTCTTTGTACTAAAAATTCACATTTGTGAAAGCGGATAACGTCATTAAGCACGAACAAACCATGTTCAAGGCGCTATTTTGGTGCCAGAGCTGGAGAGGTATAAAATGTAACAGCTCCTAAAATTTAAGTTATTTAAATTTAAGTTATATTAAGGTGGCCGAACACAGTTTTCGCGCGCGCTTTTGCTGATGCGATTCAGCGCGCGCACAAGGATTACAAAAAACAAACATGCCGTCAATAGAGCGATCATTTTATCTACTCAACACCCGCACAATCTGTGCTATTTTTCTCTATAATTGAACGCAGTGTATTGATGGTTTTAACCTTTTATTACAAAGATATGTTAGAAAAGGTAACGATGCAAAAAACCCAGCAATTCTCAGCTTTTTCTTTGTTACCGAAAGAACCCAGTTAAATGCAGCGCATGCGCAGTAAGTAAAAAAAAATTGCGATCGAATGAAAACTTGCTTTCTCGGAAATACGTCTTTTTCTCGAGAACCACTCATTAGAATTCACGAAATTTGGCACGAAAATACTTTAGGAAATAAGTAACTGGAGTATTGAAAAAAACTGAACTTTAACAAAGGAAATTCTAGATATTTCAGTAAACCTTCAACAAGGGATAATTAAAGATCTCTCTGTTAAATTATTATCAAAATGGTGTTAACGTGTGAGTATCGTTACAAGCTTGCTACATGCAAATTATAAAGAAAATCTAATGACTAGATTTTATACAAATAAACTAAACCGATTTTAAAGGCCTGTTTGTATTTGCTCATGTTGCCATGGCAACGACACATCACGTCAGCTTAACTATCAAAAAACCAAAGTTTATGTTGTTACCTTGCCTACTGCCATTTTTGGCGACCGAGGGATCAAGGGTTTTAGAGAAAAAGGTGAATGAAACACAGGTATCAAAAACTGTGTTCAGCCACCTTAACTTGAACAATATGCTACCGTTATGTCGCACAGTAAGTATGAGGTTTAAATCCATTATAAGACTTGTTCAACTAGATGAAATTTTGCATTTCAATCCTTGCATTGCAATTTACTTTTTTCTGTAAGAGGTTTCTGCCCATGACGATTGAATCACGACTTACATCTTTTTTGCAGATAAACTAGATGAGATGTCCAAGAAGCTCGATGATTTGGCAAAAGAGAAAGGTTAGATTTCTAAAGCAATAATTTTCCTATCAGAATGGATCGCCTTTGACCCCTTGGGTTTCCATCCATCCACCCATCTATCCAATCAGGCGGGTGAACGGGCGGGCTATCAGTCACCCACCTTCCTTCCCCCCCCCGCCCCCAAACTCCCTGATTATAAATAAATCTTATTTCAATTTTATACAAGGGCAATGCATAGTTATAGTATTAGTAATTAACCGCGCGGCCATGGGCCGAGCGCGGTTCATGTTCTACCCTTGGTTTATTATTTTTTTTTATTTTTTTTTATTTTTTTTTTGTCGGAGACCAGACGCAGATCTCCACTCGGCCAACTTTGAATTACGCAGTCTGTAATGTTTACTCGCCAAACCTTGTTTCTTCAGGGTCAACAACAATCTCAGATTACAAAA
>Ga0126338_10003688_pt1 | contig 10779 bp, 6 predicted proteins | sample OrbCmetagenome_2_FD_92529 | JGI IMG/M metagenome (GOLD analysis project Ga0126338, IMG submission 92529) | Coral microbial communities from Petempiche,Puerto Morelos, Mexico - Orbicella C C metagenome | ecosystem: Host-associated > Invertebrates > Cnidaria > Coral | place: Petempiche,Puerto...
GGGGAAGGGGTTTTTTTTTTCCCGGACAGCTTGCAAAAATTAAAAAAAAAAACGGGTTAAAGGCCTTTTTCGGCAACATTTCAGGTTTTTTCGCAAAAAAAAAAAAAAAAAAAAACACTGGCTACGTATATTTTCTCACAAAACGAAATCACCCGATGTCAACTTTCGAAAACTTCGTTCGTACTAGCAAATCGCGAGCGTGCCGCTAAATTAATACGTCGCGAATTTGAAGGCAACAAAAAGGTGTTGATTAGAGCTTGTATTTACACAGAATCAATAACACTATTCGCTAATGGAACTCTGTCGAGCCACGTTGAAAGACAACAAGACGGTATGGCTGCAAACAACAAACAACTTCGTATTAGAATATATTCTAAGCAAAAGTAAACACCAAACGATGCAAATACGTCGATTATGGTTATCACACCTCCGAACAATGTCTTCATCCTTTCAGCACGTCAGAACGTGTTGCAGTCACAATCGGGGACAAATCTTCATTTAGTTTTAGTTTCATTAATTTCAAATGGAAATAAAGGGTACGTCCGCAGCGCAGGTGTAAATTATCTCTGAAGTGGACCCAAACGCGCAATGAAAATTGTTCACCCCAGGGAATGCATACCCTGCGCAACAGAAGTATTATTCTGAGCTTCCGACAAAAAAAAATTGTGAGCGAAATTTCCAGTCGCGATACAGCACTAGCATGGTTTCCTGGCGCCAGCAAAGGCTCAAGTGTCAATTCTCAGTACTAATTGCTTCCTATGTCTTTGAAGTAAGCATTGAGAATTTCGAGGTGCATCAAGTCGATATCACATGTTGATGATTTGTTTTTATTCTCGCTGAGACGCACACCCAAGAGTACATTACAGATTCACTTTGCGACTTCATTTCTAGTGGAAAAGTGATCAAAATACCCTGCGCCATTTAAATCAGTAATTTTTTTTTTTCCGATTTATGACCCAATCTTAAGTTTTATATTTACAAACTGACGACGGATATCGGGCGTATACTTTCATTTTCCAAGACAAAATCTACAGCTGTAAACTGTAGAATATGCAACGCTGAAGACGAAAACTGGACAGAACCATTCAACTTCAGAAGGAGAAACAATGGAACGACCCTGTCACTAGACTAAGAACCCTCACCCCTCCCCTGAGGCACTGACATTAAACTGCAGAACCGCCGCAAATTTCAAGAACCCAAAATGCTATTAAACCGTTCAACTAATTGCTCTGATCGTTTTAAATATATATATAGCTAAAAGTTTTCAACAAAACTTAAGCACAGAAAAAAATTCATCCCACTATTACGTGTTTTCGCTGTTATTGTCGACGTTTATAGTTTATTTCTGCTTTTGTAAATGCACACAAGGAAGGGGTCGGTGAGTTTGGTCGGTAACCGTCACAAGATAAATGAATATTGTATAGAATGTATCGTGCTCAACAGAGACATATTAAAGAACGTAAGACTCAGGAGAGCTAATACAGCTCACCCTCTGTGATTAATAATAACTAAAACAAACAAGTCAACACTTACAGGGGGCCAAAAGTACACTTACCCAGTGATGAGAAGCCAGCGAGTGCAATTTGCCTCAACTCAAGTTCTGGTTTTAATTCTGAAAGTTCGGCACTTTTCAATCAATTTTGTCACTTGGAGAAACAAATAAAGCGCGATGTGGAAATGACGTTAGATTAACGGAGGAAATGACAAGAGTTGTCAAGTGAGTGAGATGAATACTGAATTAAACGCAAATATTGCCCTGAAATAAAATGAGTCCGATGGAATCAAACATTTTATATCAACTGCTTGTTCTGTGACGTTTGTTCACAGCTCGAATCTTCGCATTCTTGAAAATCGCGGGGAGTGCACGACAAAAATCCTAATCGACTTTATTATTGAATCGTCTCTGGTTACAGACTGAAACAATCACGCAACCAGCACAACTGTTAGAGAAGATCAGATTTCTGAGGCCGTAAAACGCGCGCGTTGGCGCTCGATATAAACAAAACACAACGTGTTCCACTCTCTGCGAGTAGTTTGTCAGCCGAAAACGACAGAAGAACCAAACCTTGACCTTCTTTCGATATCACTTGGTCGCACATTCCACCTCGAGAGAGTAGCCACCCCAAGGGACTCAAATGAGGCTGTGTAGAGGAACATTTTTCCTCCTGCTCGTCATACAAGGGCCAGTAGCTCTTCAGAGTCAACAGACAGGTAGGTAAAAGTACTTCATCCACAATAATCTAGTTACTAGTTTTGAACGAAACAAAACTGAGATTTTTTAAAGGATAAAATATCATCGATAGGCCCTAAATCACAGACCATGCCGACCAATTTCCGATAGCTAAATAACGTGATTCAAATATTATTTAATAAACGTTTCAATGAGGTGGCAGCGTGGTGAATTATAAAATGAATAAAGCCGTCGCGATTGCAGACCGGATATTAGCCATTGATAGGTTTTCTCAGGTTGTCTTCAGCTGGCTTGCACGAAACCTCACCTCGTTTCGACATATTTTAGCTCGTTGAATTGAATGGCGTATTGAATTACTGCGACACTTTTTTTTAACAGTTTCTCCAAGGTTCGAAAGCGGGACCTATTTTACCTATATCAGAATGTATGGTAAAAGCACTGAACGAGAAAAATGTGTCGCCTGACAAAGAGTTAGTAAGATAAACTGCACGTGCCAAGAAGCTTTCAAAACAGAATTTATGCACGCTGATAAACCTGGATAAACAAACGACTGTGTGACTTGAAGTCACGTCCAGTTCATTTTCGCAGATTTTTGTTACTTGTCACAGTTAAATATATATCGTCGGTTTTTTTTTATTCACTATCATTTGATTGAAATCGCACTTTTAAAAAACGTTTTTGAGGAATTAAATCAGGTGTATTGCACATAGAAGAAGCTATAAAATAAAGATGTGTTATAAAATCAGGTGACGCCATTTACGAGTTTTAGCATGTTTTGAAAGCTGCAATTTACACTGTGTATAAACAGCGATTCCTCGTTAATTGCATTCTCTGCCACTTAGAGCCAGAACATGTCACATATGTTTGTCGAATTATAAACATCTCGATTAGGGAAAGGTGCATTTGCTAGACAAGATAATGGAATAAATTTTCACCAAAAGCGACGCGTTAGTTAATCAACAGCTTAAATTTCATTCCTGCTTCGAACTAAGGCCCACACGTATCCGGATATTTTTGAATCCGCAACTTTTTCTTCCCGGATACGGCTTCCGACCACACGCATCCGGCGTTTTCGGCAGCGAATCCGGATATTTTTGCTACGTGTGGACGAGGAAATTTTTGAATCCGGAAAGAGAAAGTTGCGGATTCAAAAATATCCGGATACGTGTGGATGGGGCCTAACTTGCGATCACTTTTTTTTTTTTTTGAAAGGAAGGGTATGATCGCAGTATACTTTCTACTGCGCTTCAATGAAAACAAATGCAGTTTTTCTCACATTTTGGTCAAATCAGCTGGTAGAAAACTTACTTGTCGTCCATGATATTTGTAACTTGTATTGTCCTCACCTCACCCCTCCCCCCTCCCCACCTCATGATATTTGATTGTAAGTTGGGAGGAGTGGTTGAAGCTGTACACTGAATTGAGAAGTGTGGAGATACTTTCCCAGGGGGCTGGGGACGATTAGAATATAATAACCTTTGAGGAACTTGATATTTTATTTTGAACAGAAACCTGAACATGTCAATTAAATTGGCCTTCTTATTTATACTTAGATATATACATTCATTTATTATTATTATTATTATTATTATTATTTAATAATCAATAACAACTTTATTCGATTATGATGATGATGCTGCTGATGATGATGATTATTATTATTATCATTAGTAGTAGTAGTAGTAGTATTTATTTATTTATTTTCTAATGCTATCTGTAAAATTCAGACTGAAAACACAATTTTTTTTCTCTCTGTCTATAGAAACAAACCAAAAAGGAAGCCTGTACTGCTATACATGTTATGTTACAACGTCTTGGGAAGACTGTGACAGGAACAGAACAATTGAGCTGTGTCCTGAAGAAGATAATGAAGTGTGTGTTACAATGAAAGTGGATAAGTGGGATGACAATAACAAACCCATGACTGAGTATGTAAAACACTGTGGTGTCGCAAGCTACTGCTCAGATAAAGAGTGTGAAGAATCCGGATTGAAATGCACTATTCATTGCTGTAATCAAGACCTTTGCAACACAAGTTTTACCATCTCGGCAGACATCATACTTGTTATAGTGATCTCATGCCTGCAGACAGTGCTTTATTAGTTATTACATTTTCACCAAATGATCGCTAACACTTAAACTCACATGGAAAGACTGTTTAACAGGATCATTTTGCACCTGGTTATAAGCCTGCTGCAGAATTGTTAACTTACTATAATTTAAGCCCTGACAAAGGATGTTAAAGATATTTTCATTTCTTTCTGTCATAGCCATTAATTACCTCTAAGTTTGAGTATGACATAATAGCTGATTTGTCATAGTGTACTTTTTCTCATGGTGTAGATCAGTATCTTTCCTGCAGTCTACAAATGTTTCTTTTGATATTGCAAATTGTCAACTTCTTCAATGGGTAGAAGGGCTTACTTTTTAGAGGAAATTTGTTGAGTTGCCAGATCTAGAACCTCTTGGAAAGTCAAAGTACTTGGTTTGTGAAGTGAGTCAAATACCAACTTCTGAACTTCTTCAAGATTATTAAAAATAACACTAAGGGGAATTTACGTTCCCGTCTTGGGACTAAATATATGTACGCCAACCACTGTCGGGGGCATTTGATTTTGAGCAGGTGATGTTCTGAACATCACTGTTTGAATTCACAGGACGGGTCTGCTTTGTACATAGGCCTTTAGTATAAACATTTAAAGAGAATAGGCAAGAGAAAAACATGAGTGACTGTTATGAGTGCAACACTCATGCAAACTCTTGGTTACATGTATGAATGCAAAATGTGAGAGTCATGTAAGCAGATATGAGGCTTGGACAGGATTATGTAAATGTATGTGACTATAGGGGATCTCAGGGCAGAAAAGTACGACAGTTAACAGTTTAACCGCTATGTTTCCATGAATGACAATGATTGAATGTAACTTGAATGTTGATTGTCCAAATGTATCCGGTTCCCATTCAGGCCGAAAACCATGCCTCAAACTTGACTTTGTACAGTTCAGAATGTACAGTATATGATCTCATGGTCATATTTCAACTGCTTAACATCACAACATGTAATTTAAAAAATATATTTATTACAATAAACCTTTGGGAATATTATTTTGATTTGGTACAAGGTTATAAGGGATTAAAATAATTTTAGATTTCTACGGCTTAATCATTCATCTGATGAATTAGCCTTTTAGACAAAGTAGAACATGTACGTTTTAACAACTGTTCAGACATGGTTGATTGCTTCAGTGGAATCGTACCAAGTTTTACAGCTGTTAACTTAACTACATGTAAGCGTACAGTGAATGATATGTTCTTTTTTTATAATCTTATCAAGAAATAAGATGTACTTATTGCTTAAGTTATTATGCTAAGCCTTGTCATTGTCAAGCAAGCAAGTGAAGCATGCCATTGTAAACTGATCAGACTTATTTAAATCACATCTTTGTGATTAAATAAACTAAATGTGGGAAAAGGTCTCAGTTGTACACTTGTACCCTTTTCATTTTATACTGATTTCTTTTAATGCTAATTTACTGTACACAGGCAATATTGCAAACAACTTGTTTGGCCAGTTTTTCAGCCACTGTGACATGAAATCCAGCGCCAAAACATTTAATTCGCGTAGCATTTTTTAAGACCATACAGGGCTACCTAAAGAGAGATGCTCATTTCAGGTGTGCTACAGTTTGCAATTTTCATGCACATTGCACAATGATGTAGTGCACAATATTGTACTGAACACTATAATATTTTCATTTTAATCGATCCAGTCCATTCTTGTTACCATACCACCCTTAACCCTACCCTCTATGAATTTCAAAGTTATTTTGTGGACGATTTGCTCTCTCAAGACAGATCTATATTAAATTTCTCCTAATCATGACCGTTCATTGTCAAGTGGACAAAGGATGAGAATACGAAAAATTAGAATATAGCTGCAGTATACCTACTATCATTGGAACCAAGCATGCGTATTTTGTTATAGATACATGACTGGAAATAACAGAGTACGTATGTCCCAGATTGTACGGTTGCCAGCGCAGTTACCACCCCACATGTTTTTGCTTTTTTCATACTATAGTCTAAACCAAATAGAAGATGGTGTTCCTATGTTTTCTAAAAAAGTAATGCACCTTGGAGGTCTAGAAAAAATGTTGAATGCACTTGCATTCCACTTGTGTGTCCTGTTGTAGATTTTTTTCTAAACCTCGAGCATACATTTTCTTGTGAACCTAGAACACCATCTTCTCTCTGGTAAAATAATCAACTATGGCAAAATAAGTAGATTCCTGGCAACAGCTCTTACCTTACCTTGACTTAAACATAATTTCTATAAGCTAAACAATTTTTTGTTAATACAAAATCAAGATCCTGTACTCACACAATCCTCCAAAGCCTAAACAGATGTCCCCTTATGTATGACAATAGGCATGGATGTTCATCCACCAGTGCCAAGTACTGATCTGTCATTTCCCACACAGGGGGATGTTCACCACTGAAAAGGGCTGGGTTGCTCAGATTTCCCTCTACAAAAATTACAGTGAAACCTGTATTAAGCAGACCCCATATTAAACGGACAACCTCTGTTACATGTAAGTGGACACCAGCTCAGTCCCTAAATTTTCCTCCCATATTTACTGTAAAATAAACCTGCATTCAGCAGTCACCTCCCTCAAGCAGATGCGGACACCAATATTAAGCCATTTTGTTGCACACAACCTGCAATAAGCAGACACTAAAAGGGCTCTCTATTTCTAAAAGCTCAGCTCAGACTCCTCTAACATTGTTAGGCGATGTCATTTTAAAGCTAAGTAGATCATTCAAGATTGATGCACTGACTAACTGGACATTGTGCTATGAGCAGTCTTTGATCTTACACTGTGTTACACTGTGTTACAAAAGGGTTAATGATTAACTATTACTGCTGAACCTGTTTAGAGCGGACACCCTGTATTAAGTGGACACTAATGAGTGTCTCAAGGGTGTCCGCTTAAGACATGTTTCACTGTTAGAGTAATTCAAAATATCAATAATCAACCTTTTTGAAAAAACCCTGAAACTATGCATTCAAGCAATATAATTATTATATTTTGTTATATCTCTCAGTTAGTACACGTGCTGTGATTGGTCAATTTAGTGGGCCCTACTCTCCTGTACGACCCACTAAAATAAAAAAATTTGGTTTTGTTGCCAAACTGTTTCGTGATTTATCAATAAGTGTTCTTAACTTTTATAGCAAGTGAAAGTTTAAAACTTTCTTATACTCTAAATTATGTAATAAAACGTGCTAACAACTTAAAAACAGTTTCAAACTGACTTGTTTTGCTTTTGAGGTGCGTCAGAAATTTGAAGCCTTTCCGAGTCCGCATGAATAGAAATCATTTCCGAGCCCGTCAGTCACACAGTAGAGATATAATAAATACCTTACTAATATCGTCTTCTCGGTCCGTACTGTAAGATACGGATCCTCGTTTTTTCCCCTTCGATTTATGGCCCAAGCGCGAAGCACGCGGGCAATAAATCGAAGGCGAAAAAACTTGGTCCATAACTTACAGTATGGACCTTGAACTCGGTTAGTAAGAGGTATATGTGGTGTGAAATCACTACAAACTACAAACCTGCTGACATTACTCCATCTACTCCTGTATAGACCATACATCTCTCCACATCCCGCAAGTATTGAATATTTCCATTAGCAAAGACAGGGATTGACACATTTTCCCTATTAAATAGAAAAGGAACTCAGAAATGCTCTAGAGATATATAACTTTGAGAATTAGTTAAGTTAAGTTAAGAATTAAGCGTTAATCTTATCATGTTAAATTATAATTTCTTCAGTATTGCCAGTGCTCATAATCAGTAATTTTGTTTGAAATGATGAAGGATCAGTGATGGACAATAATTTCAAAAAACTGACCAGATGTGACAATGATATCATACAACTTTAGAACTGTCAGTGAGTAAACATTTAATAAAAAACTTCTACTTACTTTACTGTTTTGATTACATCCCAGTTTGCTAAGCCAGTGTTCAGACCCTTTTGTTCCCTTGTGCGTCCATGAATAGTCAGTAGCTAGTCACAAAGAAAATAAAATATTATCTTCAAGTATTTTTAATTAGTTATTTAATATTTTTAATTCAACACTAGGTTATGAGTGCTCAAAATCCCCATGCAACTGGACTTGTAACCTAAGGTAAACAACTGTATCGCTAAAATGGAGGATGGGTGCCTGAGACATCCAGGAGCTTCCACTATTGGCAGCCAGCTGCTAGATGAAGACTGCTCCCATGGCTGGCAAATCCTGGCAACCCAGCCATGAGCCCCCACACAGTAAGAGGAACAGGCACCTGTCACACAGTTGAAATAGTGGAAAGAGGGAGGGAAAGTGATGGGAGGGGAACTGCCTGGGTGATGAGCTGCCACACTACAAAAACGCCAGAAAATGCCTCCTACAATCCACGCTACAATCCATGCTACAATCCACGAGCATGTGGAATTCCGACACGTGCGCATATGTGTCGACACCGCTGACTACCAGAGGAACACAAGCACTCTTTGTTGTTAACTCCGTTAAATTGTACTTAACAGCATTAAATCACATATGGGTTGCGCAAGTATACATATCAACTAATTTATTCAGTTTCGGCAACATTATTAACACCAGAAGGTAAGGTCTGTGTCAGGCCAAATACACTGTAATCCAAGCTGCCTGAGCCTGTTCCAGTTTCCGTAGCATTGACCAATTAGGAGCATTTCTACTCCCCCCTGGATTGGATGCTTGTCCATCACAGGGCTACCCTCCAGCATTAAATTTGCCATTGCACCCATTTATGTACATCTGGGTGGAGAGAGGCACTGTGACAGTAATGTGTCTCGCCCAAGAACACAACACAAAGACCCCCAACAGGGCTCAAACCTTGGCCACTCGAACCAGAGTTTGGCATGCAAACCATTTGTCATATGCACCTCCCTCAATCAATCAACACTGTGACTTGCAGATATACTCCATCACAAGTTACATACAGCTTCACAAAATGGGCATGTGCTCTTAAGTGTTCACAATAATAATGTTCATGCAAATGGACCTTTCTTTTTCTCTTAATTATAAAAAGAGTAAAGATATGCTCATAACTGACTCAAATGTCTTTAATAAACTAATTTAATAAACTGTTTGTTATTTTGTTAATGTTATGGCATGCAATAACGACATAAGACCATTTTGTGGGCAATCATGGACAGGGAATGTACTGGCGAGGCTCGGATATAACCTACCAACCAAATCAACCCGCCAGATGAGGGACCTCGGCATTTGGTGCCATGACCAGAGGGTGCTCCATGCCTGTACAGTAATGTGGATGTTGTTGTTGGAATAATGCTCTGGGGCCATGTTAACCCAGTCCGAGTAACAAATGCCCCCTCCCTGGCAGGGCTTCAGCACAGGGGAGGTACCCCTGATCAAAAGCAGCAATTCCCCACCCACAAATGTTGAGTATGGTGAGAAAGTACCCTGTGTGGAGCCCATAAACTGAGTTAAACCAGATCCCCCAAGCCGAAGTCGCCAGAGGAGGTGCAAGGATTGGGCACAGACATTCCTTCACCCCAAGGGTTAAGTGACAATGAGACAAGCCAGCTGTGGAGAGGCAGTATAAAAAAGAGCAAAGCAATGCACATTACTGACTCAAGCATCTTTAAATTAAAATAAACTGTTTGTTATTTTGTATATTTACCTGACAGCCTGCTTTCTCTAACATTTTTGCATATTTCACAGTTTTTTCCAGATCATCAAACACACGGATTTTACAGCTTATTGGAATGGACAGTTTCTCATTGAGTAAGCTAACTGGAAACAATAAAAAGTAAAAAAAAATAATAGACAAGAAATGACTAGGCTAGTTAAAAGTTTTCTTAAATATAACTCTGACCTGATGCCCAAGACTTTTGTTCAAAAAAGACTGATCAACAAATCGGCAATATAACCGTAAGAACATGCATGGAAATTTAAAGACTTTTGCTGGCTGCTGGCTGTAATCTACAGATATAAATCTTTGTAACCTAGCAAATATCTCTAAACTTAATATTAATAATAATGTTAGAACTAATGTCAACTTAAGCTCGCAAAAATTCAAAATTTAAATTTAGCTCTACAAATTACTAACAGTAACCCTAACTTACCCATGGAAGCTATTAATTCCCACTCATCTTGTAAAAATGCCCCATAGTGACCTAAAGGATTAAAAGCAGAAGTGAGGCTGTTTTGTATGGTTAGCTCAATTCAAGATATCCTTTAAAATACCTGACATGACCATGTTGTTTAATCATGTGTTGGTTTAATAACATGACAGCCTTATGTACCCACTCAACTAGACAGTGTGATAAAAGGAGATGATAATGATGATGATATTACCAACACTAATAACAAAACAAGTAATCTTCCAAGATTGATCTTATTACATGTATACACCATTGTGTTGCTGATAAGTTTGGTAGAAATACAAGACAGGTGATACCCTGGATAACAGGGACAAATCAGAATTTTTTTTTTATTAGCATTGGTATCACCGGCTGATGCAAAATTCAAAATTCAAAA
>Ga0126338_10003689_pt1 | contig 10777 bp, 5 predicted proteins | sample OrbCmetagenome_2_FD_92529 | JGI IMG/M metagenome (GOLD analysis project Ga0126338, IMG submission 92529) | Coral microbial communities from Petempiche,Puerto Morelos, Mexico - Orbicella C C metagenome | ecosystem: Host-associated > Invertebrates > Cnidaria > Coral | place: Petempiche,Puerto...
AGGAGCAGTGAGGCATTGAAAATGCCCCATTTTTGCATTATTTAATGCTTATTATAAGAACGCATTCCCAGTAATTGTAACATCTTTGTAAGCCCGGACTCATAAGAACACGCATTAAACTACCGTCAATACATTGTGTCGGACCACAAATAAGCGTTTAATTTTGATTCAGACAGAAAGCTAAATCCTTGATTAAAAATTTGAACCAAATTTCTTGACGTGGTTACCGACTGCAAAATAGAAAAGACCACAGTGTCAGTTGCTATTTTTCTTATTTATTCAATTTTCAGCAATAGAAATTAGATCAGTCTTTTCTCACGCAGAGCTTATGATTAGTTGATTACAACGACTGGAAAAAAATTGGGGTGCCCATGCTCGTTTGTGAGCTAGAGCCATTTTTCAACTGAAAGAGCTCAATATCAAGGCAAAACCGTCATGTTTTCAATATGCGCGTGCACAAGCGCGCGCTAATGACGCCATAAATTATGCGCAGTAAGGATGCGCAATGCAATTGTGAGAAATGACCTTAAGAGTAAAACGAAATTTCTCGAACTTGATCCATAAAAGAAACACTTTGCCCAGTTTTCATCATCCAAATATCTTAACTTTGTTACATGTAAACATGGTAAATGATTTCCATCGCGTGAGATCCCGAGAAAGAACAGGGGTTCTTATATGACGAAGTCACTTTTTAGAAGTAAATCTGCTGACTGTAATACGCTCATATCGCTGGCCATATTGCTCAAGATCTCGGTCTGACAAATCGGATTTTACTGCATTTTCTTCACATTTAATTATTTTCTGGGCTTTGCCCAGCAGATTACTAGTCAGCATTATTACATCAGCTAATCGTAAAAGAAAATGGTTTTGAATTCAGGACTTACGGACCTTTTAAACCGAAACAGGTGAGATCCCCATGAAGTATTTATTACGTACGTAGCTCCGAAACAATTTGGTAATATTTATCGCTATTTTTTACATAGTAGATCGTTTTGAAATAGAGATTTAAAAGGCTGATAAATAGTAATAACGACTTTTATACCTAAGAAATTTACAGCATAGTCATATATAGAGAGGGTTTGTCCTCCATTCAGGCTATTTTGTTACCTGTTGTTTTGTTAGTGTCCCTTGAACAAACCGGGACAATGTCTAAATGGCTGATCGTTTCCCTGCAACTTTGTTACGTTCTGTTGCAATAATGGGTATTTTGGCTGACAGTCAATTCAGAACAACTTATCAACCCCATGTACGGTGACAACCAGAGGCAGTCAAGCTATTCTTTCTAGTTGCTTAGTGACAAAGCCTGCTTCCATTTTAATCAAGCTTATAACATAGCTTGCCAAGCTGGGCTACCAATGTCAGTGCATGTATGCTTGTGTCATAATCCAGTGTTGCATGATCGCTCTTGGCAATTTTTACAAAGAAATGTATGCCAGGGGGTAAGCGCATGCCCCCTGGCATACATTTCTTTGTTAAAATTGGCAAGGTTGGGGGCCCATTTTTCTGTGTGTCAGTAACAGATTCTTATGAAACTTTGCATATTTACTGAATTTAGCATGGCAAATTGATCTAAGAACTCAAGGTTTCTTTGTTTTTGTTTCTATGAAAAGCACAAAAAATTGTTGATACTGCATGACATTTTCGAGGTAGCCCTTTAAACTGCTATGCAATTTGTTTGTAATTTTTCCAGGCTGCCAGATGGTGGAGCACTATTACTCATCTTGCTGTATATCCCATGCGGTCTCTTCCTTGTAATATTTAGAATCTTCTTTGCACTTCAACTATTTCTAATATTGTCAATTTTACCTAAAGAGTCTTTTGTGAGAAGGTAAGAAATAGTAGGTATGTCCATGTATATAACATGTAGCCAACACCCCATTCCACTTCCACAATAAGATTTTAAATATTATTAATAAAAATAATTCTTCAAGCTTGAAAGAATATCTGAACCTTTCATGTTAATTGGCCATATGTATAAGAATGTAGCTAGGAATTAGCTGTTGGATAGTTTAACATGCTGAAATTTCACTAGAAAACCAAACTGTGGGATAATTTTGGAAGTGAAAATGCCTAAATAACTGTCTGAACTGTTTTGTTAAACTCTATAATAATACATCAAGTTTAAAGAAAGATTATCACCACTGAAGTGGTGTGTGGTTATCTCTTATTTATTAACTATAGACTGAATCACTTCTAAGAATTTACATGTACCTCTCCTATTTCTTGTTAGAACTTTCTGTTTTGATAGAGAAGGTATATCAAACACTCAAGACAGTGTTTTACCACATTTCCAAACACCTTGAAGTTTGTCAAAATTACTCCTGTTCAGACGTCTTATTTTCAACTCTCTTCTCAGTGTTTTGGAAATGTGTTTAGACACCATCTCTAAATATTTAATTTATGTGATCAGTATGTTTTCTCATGGCAAAAGGGTGTACTTGTGAATTTAAATTAATCAGTGAGTTTTTAATGTCATTTAATGAGATCAAATCTAAATGTTTTCTGGTCATGTTGTAGGATTCTTTTTAGAGTCTCTTCTGCTATACTAGGCATAGCAGTCACCCAAGAGGGTTGTGAAAATTTTATCACAGGCCAGCATAAGGTACACATACCGGTAATATTCTTAAATTAAAAATGATTAATATTGTTACAAGAACCAGTTTGTCACAGAAGATATATTATTTGAGTTTTAACTGCCTATTAATAACACATACAGTTGTGAATACCTGTAAAGAAATTCGGTTCATTAATTAGACAAAAAAATTGACTGCTTTCAAAAACCCTCTTCAGCTCATTTACTTATTATAATGATTTTTTTCAATCAAAAAAATTCCTGGATAGTGGTGACGTAACTCTTATCGTAACAACCAGTTATACATATACATGTGCATCATGCATCTTGGTAATCTAAGAGCTACTTGTACACAAACTCTTTTGTCAGGTCAAATGTGAGACAAATATACCCAACATGACTCTTCTTTTTATTTTGTGAAATATTAGGTTGTTGTCAGCAATCATGTGACATCTCTGGATAATGTTGCCATTGAAACTATTCTTCCCAGTGTTATGGTAAGACCTACCATGAGTTATTATTAAACAGTTTCATTTAATAGAAAAATAATGTAATTATTCACACTCGTCCTCATCGGGCCTATGAGGACTCTTGAGGCCGGAATGTAATTATTATTAAAATGTTATTGTTTGCCATGTAAACATATAGCACTGGAAGAAAAATTGATTAAATTACAGAAAGCAAATTTAATTATTGCATAGTTTACATACAAGATATTGTACACCTCATATATTTCGTAACATTTCGTTAATGACACTGGAGTATGTTCATTACGTATGATTTGTGTCAACTGTAGAAGTACTTTAGGCATGCTTGCAGGTATGATGAATCCCTAAGGGGCTAGTAGGCTATTTAGGATTTTGTGAGTTATGCAAGAGCCACTTGAAGGCATCTCTTTCAACTTTGCGTTATTGTTTATTCACTTCAATCTGTATTTTCTCTATGGTGATGATGTAAACGCTCACTGTATCTTGTATCAATTAATGAAATGCCCGCCCCTGATGCTGTGTTTGTCTTTATTAAGATTAGTTACAAAATATTTTATAATCGTTTCAGGGTGATTAGAGTATAAGCAGATATTTTTGTGAGTTGTATAGTAATTTAACAGAGCTCAGGAAATACAAATAATGAGCAAAATGACCATGCATATTGCATTTTAAACCATTTAATATCTAAAGGTTTTTATTATCAATAATTTTGGAATCCACTGTTTTGTCATTTTCTAGCATTTCAGCATCTAGTTGTTGAAATACATCCTGCATCATCTAAAAATTGTTCCGATCACATAAGTCATGTGCGAATGATGAAGACAAAATATGACTCTGCAGCTGTGCAAGTTCATATATCTTGCCCGTTCTCTTGACCTTTTGTGGTAAAAAGCATTTATTAATAGTGGAATAATAAAATTTAACATTGAACGCTAGTAGTACACCTTTTACTTCTGTCAGTGCTTGTTGTTGTATCACTGGTGGAAATCTATGAGAGATCCCACGGGATGCTCAGGGATCTTACAGCAACTCGCAGTCTACACAGGTTTCTGTAGGCTGTTTGCAAATATACTTCAGGTCCCTGCAAAGATCCTCAAGGATTTTTACAGAGACTTCAATGGTCTTGTGAGGTTCTCAACAATATTAAGTTTCCAGGAACTTGACAGGGACATGAAGTACCTTGCAAGATCCCACAAGATCTTCCAGGGAGGATCTGGATAAGAACCCTGAAAGATAAATTCAACGATCCCAGTGCAGGTCTTCAATGATCTTTAAGAGCTTACATGTATTTTAAAGGTGATTAACCAACAGTGAGCAGTCTCAATGTCTGTTATTTCAGCCATACAGTAGATGTGATTGTCCATGGCTCATTAAGTGGCTCCTGGGATATGAAGACTTAAGTGATGACAAAGACAAAGAAAATACAGATAGCAAGATCAAGGAATACTTGCAAGGTATGAAAACACATAGTTATTATTAGTTATAATTCGTGGCAAATGTTTATGAAAATGTAAAGCTCTGCAAAATGTAATACTACTAACACTGATTCAATTAATGCTACATGGAAATGGAAATGGATCAGGTTTCAATATGCATTTACTGAGCATTTAACTCAGCAGGAACTGCCAATTGGAACATGCACTTTAAACTCTTTACTTGGTAAATTAAATTATAATTGACTAATTTTAAATTTGAATTTTTAGCACCAGAACTTTGTTCCTCGACAGAGCTGCCTTTATTTTTGAAACCATAAACATTGTACATGTATCTCCATGCTATTTGTTTACTCAAACGAGAAAATCAATAATTAAATTAATTAATGAAAGTTTATTACCAAAAGGATGTCCAGACCTAAATAAATGAAAAACTTCGGTTGATAAATTATGTGCAGCCATGTAATTTGCATAGAGTGTTACTTATTACTTTATTTACTTATAAGCCATGCTGATTAGATTTTGTTCTCTGATCATTACTCAGGGTCTGGTGTTCCTCTTCTAGCATTTCCAGAAGAACAAATCACTAATGGAAAGAGAGGCCTTCTGAAGTTCAAGTATGTTCTGAAAAGTCATTCAATAGAAACATAAAGTGTGTTTAAAGCCTTTGAAACCTGTTGTCTTTTAAAATATATTTGGTAAAATTTAATCTACACTGAAAATTTGTGGAAAAGGAGGCTCCAGACATTGATAATCATTTACATGTAATTGTTGGAAAAGTTGGATACTGATGTGTCATGAAGGCATTCTATTCTTCCAGTTAATGGTGTTATATTCTTGTTTATACTGCAGCCCATGGTGTTTTCAATTTAGCAGCACTATATTGCCTGTAAGTCATTTTAGTTGAGTTGGTCTGTCTTCTTTTTCTTTTGAAACTTAAATATATGTCTTCCACAACTGCTTTTAATTTGCTTCTGATGTATCAGAGATGTATTATGAATCAGTTGAAGTTATTTCTCAAAAATAACCCACTTATTGAGGCTTCATAATGTGCACTTTTCTTGCCATGTGACACATAATGCCGCCTCCACAGTATTCCTTCAGGTGATCCAGCCCTGTGTCATGTCTAATTTTGGGCCTTACGCCATGAACGATGAGCTGAAGCCAGCTCTTTCCAGGTTATTTTGGGCCATCCCCACTTTCTTTTCCCACCTGGCATAACATACCTTCTTACCTGATGTTGTGCATGTTCTTTCTCAATTATTATAATTATGCCCAATCCATTGCCATTCCATTTCTTTCATTTCTCTGAGTACCAAATTCTCACAAATTCTAGTTTTTGTTGCATGGTTTAATGGTGATCATTGTATGTCATTCTTGCAGGTTTTAATCTCAGTGAGACGTCCTCTGATTGTCCAGATACCTCCTGTGAGTTTCCAAATTGTTCTTGTTTTTAAGATAAATGCAGTTCAGGATTTTTGAGCATTGCCAAATATGTTAAATGCATAGCTGATTGCTGGACAGGGGTTTGGAAGATTCTTCTGAACCTGAGATCCTGTTTGATATTTAAAGTTACATGCACCTTGAAAGCAGTGTTAATGTCAGGTTAAGTCTACATCAGCCAAAATGTGCCAGTCCATACAACTGCCATTGAAGCTTATGTCAATTTCTCTAGCCGCACTAAGTGACTACCAGTATTCTTACTCTCCCTGGATGGGATCATGCTAGTCCATTACAGGGCAACTCCCAGGATTAAATTTACCAGTGTTTATTTATACAGGTGGATGGGGAGAGGTGCTCTGACAGTGAAGTGATTTGCCTAAGAATGTGCAATGTAATGAACAAAGCCAGGGCTTGAACTCAGACTGGTTAATCTGGAATCTAGCACACTGACCACTAGGCAACCACTACTTTCACACCCTTAGAGCAAAGACTGTGAACAAAACTCACCCCAACCTACAGTGATGTGCACTTCACCATGAGCAATCAAAATCTAACTAAGATGTCTGCAGGTGGAGTTTAATGCATGGAGATCTATTTGACAACTCTACCTCCTGCTCCACACTGATTGGTCAATCTAACAGAATTTAGTAAATGGTTTGAATCCAGGAGTATCAGTAGTTCCTATAGTGCAATCGTTTGGGTGAGGGTAGTTCTAAAAAGAACTGTTGTTGGTGACTGACATCAGACACCAACAACAGTTCTTTTCAGAACTACCCTCACCCGGACAATCACACTATACAAACTGCTAACAGAATTTATTAGAAAGCTGTTGATTTTTTTTTTGTTCTGTTGGTACATGCAGCATGTTTTAGAGAGTGGTTGGTGGCAAGATTTGTTCTGGTCCATGTTTGTTCCATATACACTATATCATATCAGGTTAGTACTCACATAACACCGCCAGATCAGAGACATTTGCAATTAATCTGCATTCATGATTTGGAATGAAATTTGATGGGACGATATTCTGTAAAAGTGTGTACATGTGTACGCGTGTGAAAATAATATCTGAAAACTGAGCAATACCTTAAAATTCTGAAAATAAGCCCCACCATGTATAAGCCCCTCCATATACAGGTGTAGAAGACCCCAAATCTGAAACACAAAAATACCTCCTATAATAAGCCCCTCCGAATATAAGCCCCCGCGGGCTTGTATTTGGAAATTATCCTCAATTATACAAACCAAAGCAAACTACACGTAGAACGTTATCCATTTACCAAAAAATTCTGGAAATTCTGGTTGGGATGTAAATGGAACACGACTTTCTGGTTCATTCCACTGGAAATTTTCTGGAATAAACGGAATTCCTGAAAAGGTAGTCCCAATTTCCCGGTGGAAACTTCCGAATGGAAAATTTATGTTCCATTTACAGATTTCTCGTCTTTATCACCAGTTCCATGCCTTTCGTGGTCTTTTAAGCTCCCTCGTGTTTGAACAAAAATGGTGGCTGATCAGGGTCAGTTTTCTCAAAGCTTTTTGCAAACAAACTTTCAGGGCTACTACGAGTGCTCTGCCTGCCAAGTTCTAGCACCAGATCTAGAAAATTTATTGTAGCACGAAGGTGCTGCATATAAAAGTGGTAGGTAGAAATTCTTGCTTGTTTGAAGCTTTTTTTGCCGGTGCACGTTTCCCGCGTAAAATGTTGCATGAACAGCTCTGAAGAGTTCTTTTGTAATTCTTCGTTCACAGGTGAAGTTTCTACCACTGTAAACCTAGAAAGATGGGAGGATGTAGATGTGAGACTTCTCATAACCACATATGCCAATAATAAGCATTTGTTTGGCGGGAAAGCAATGAAGAAAGATTTGTTTGAGAAAATAGCAGAACAGTTTACTAAGGCCTCCATTTTGAATATTCACAGGAGATTCAGAGAAGCGACAGAGAGGGGCCTGTGAATGAATGGGACTTGTGACAAATGGAACGCGCTTTTCCCAAATGGAAATTCCCAATAGAAATTTTCCGAAAGTTTTTGTAAATGGAAAACGCCCATAATCACCATTATCAGGAAGCCTTTTTTAGTCATAGAAGAATGATTCCGTGCACTAAAGCAATGTGGTGAACAAGTGTTGAAGTTTATTGTCTTTTACACAATTTGCTCCCCACCCGTGCCTATTTGAAAGGAAGTTTGATCCCGCCACCCTGAACCCAAACTCCCTCTGGTGCTCCTCACTTTTCACTTGTTATCTTTGCGGTTATAGAATGTATCGTTCCATCTTTGAGCATGGGACCTAAAATCTGTGCCAGAGGTTCCAGAATATGGCCCACAACAGCTTCTTTCTTGCTGGTATCTTCAACTTTCATCTTCAAAAATTTTGACACAAATTTCTCTCCAATTATAAGCCCAGCCAATTTTGAAACGCAAATTTCCGTCCTATAATAAGCCCCTCTGAATATAAGCCCCTTCCAAAAATAAGCCCCTCAAAAAGGTCCTGTGAAAAATATTAGGCCCGGGGCTTATTTTCAGAATTTTATGGTATGCCCTTTGAATTCCCCTTCAGGCTATTAATGAGACATTTTATTGCTGGTATTATCCTTTAAAGAAACCACATTAAGGTTACAATAAGTGGGAATTTAAGTGGGAATTTATTTTAATATGACTGTGTATTTCTTTTCCTCACAAACTCCCCCTCATGTTTCTTCATGTATCACTTGCTACAGGTGTGGAAACAGAGAAAATTTATTGCTTCTATTTTGTTTAAACAGTTAAATAAATGATAAATTGTGTTATTTAATTATTGTCAAAATATTGTCACAAAATACATTTCTGTTACTTGCAGGGTACTTCCTCCAATAGAAACAAAGTCAGATGATGTTGGTGGTGATGTACAGAAGGTACATGTATGTTCCCTTTACGCTGTAGTATATGTACCCTGCCTCAGGCTTCTTATCTCTGTATTATTTGTAGGTATCCAGTATTAATAATTTAAAATAATTATTTCTGTTTCTTACTAATTTTCAAAATCATAGTTGACTTTGTCAGTAAAGCAAAAGCCTCAAGGACCCTCAAATCAGTTTGCAAGCTGCAAATTAGTCAGTTACATGTCTGTGATTGACTGATAGATAGATTGATTGAGTGATTGGTTGGTTGTTAGACTTTTTTGATCAATGGATCAGTTTTGTTGATTGGTTGGCTGTTATATTGATTGTTACATTGATTTCATGGATTGATTGATTGTCTTGATTGATTGATTGATTGATTGATTTGATCGATCGATTGATTGATTGGTTGATTGATTAGTTGATTGATTGGTTGGTTGGTTGTTAGTACTTAAGATTGATGGCTAGTCAGATTGATTTGAATTATTGGTTGATTGCTTGATTAGTTGATTGGTTGGTTGGTTGGTTGTCATGATTGATTGATTGATTGATTGATTGGTTGATTGATTAGTTGGTTGATTGGTCGGCTGGTTGTTAGTACTTAAGATTGATTGCTAGTCAGATTGATTTTAATTATTGGTTGATCGATTGATTAGTTGGTTGGTTGATTTATTGGTTGTCATGATTGATTGATTGATTGATTGATTAGTTGGTTGGATGGTTGGTTGGCTGGTTGGCTGGTTGATTAGTTTATTGGTTGCAATAAGTGAAGGGCTTTGGGAAAGAGTGTTCTCAGAAACATATGAGTAAAAAACTAGTTAATATTAAGTAACCAAACAGGTTCTTGTGATGACACCTTCTCATCATGTTAAATAGTAAATCCAGATACTTTCTTTTATTATTTCTGTAGCACATGGCCAGTGTTTTTGGAGTGACTGCCACAAATTTTACAGCTCAAGATGTGAATGAATTAATAAAGCAAGCAGGTATGACTTTTACTACCATATACTTCCCTTTTACTCGTCGTTGAAAATTTGTCCAAATTCTGTTCCAGGTTTTGTTCAAGAGGTGATGTAAAGATTAATTTGTTCTCTTTTCAAAGAAAGTTATTACAAGCATTAATGATAAGTGAAATGGCGACTTGGATAAAGTGAAATAAGTGAAGAAGCATTCTCAAGTCGAATTACTCAGAAAAAATAATTCGATTCGAGAATGCTTCTTCATTTATTTAATAAAAACGTGTTCTTGTACATTGTGTAAGTTTGTAGAAATCAATTTTGTATTAAAAACTAATGATAAAACGCTGCAATGTTTCAACCTTCCTGAGGTCAGTTTCAAGAGTGATTCCATGTTGCCTTGAAGCAAGTTTATATTTGAATAAATTGACGTTTCTATAAGCCTCATGCTAATTCTAGCCTGAGTTGCAGACACTACCTACTGCAGGCTACTAGCATCAGCGAAGTAGCACACAAATCCTTGTTCTAGACCTCTGACGAAGAAAACAAACACTGGAAGTTGCTTTTGAAATCTTTCTTAATTCTAATTGGTTATTGCCAATACTCCCGCAGACCCCACAAATGATTGTGAAAAATTTATAGAGGTGTTAAAAATTACGAAGCGACAGATAACATTGTATGCCAAATGGTCAAATGGCTCTACTCTGCTTAAAAGTCCTCATAATAACACAGCATAAAATGCCCTTCAAAAAAAATGTGAAGCAAAAAAAGGTTGAGAGACCGAAATGCAAAAAAAAAAAAAAAAAAAAAAAAAAAAAAAAAAAAAAAAAAAAAAAAAAATAAATAACTTCGAGAAAAAAAAAAAAACATAAATTTTCAATTAAATATTGTGTCATGATAAGTGAAATAAACTTAGTTTACATCTTTAGTGCTGAGAAATTGTTACCTTTATTAAATATTGCTAGATCTTAACACTGAAAGGTTTTGTCGAGTAGAAAAAAAAAAACA
>Ga0126338_10003690_pt1 | contig 10776 bp, 6 predicted proteins | sample OrbCmetagenome_2_FD_92529 | JGI IMG/M metagenome (GOLD analysis project Ga0126338, IMG submission 92529) | Coral microbial communities from Petempiche,Puerto Morelos, Mexico - Orbicella C C metagenome | ecosystem: Host-associated > Invertebrates > Cnidaria > Coral | place: Petempiche,Puerto...
AAATGCATTTATCGCTCCGGATTCGAGCCTTATTGGAGCCCCATTGTTGCAAGACTTTCTGCCTCCACGGTGCCTTTTGTTCCATCTAAGAGTATATGTAGCATCTTATCTATGGCGAGTAGTTATGGCCTTACGTCTACTCGGGTGTTTTTTTTTTTTAGCCATTCCTTCACGTTTCTAGATGTCGATCAATTTATCAATTTATCTGGTGTCATTTTTTCTCAGAGCGATGAAGACCTCAATTGACAGCTTGAAACTAGCGGTGTCTTGGAAAGGGTCTCAGATCCCAGGAGCCAAGTTCAGTGTCAAGGTTTGTGTCCACTGGTGTGCGTCGTTGGGAAGGGGAATTATTCTTTGTGTTATTTTTGTCTTCTACATAACCTCCGTACCAAAAAGTAATTTGAGCTTTGCAAAGGGACTGGACAACGTGCTTTTCAAATGTTTACTTATCTCTCTTATCCCCATTAGCTCGGCGGCTTACAGCTGGAAGGATGTAGCTTTGACGGCAACACACTGACAGAGAATCAGCGAGACTCGTCCAGTGTCTCCGCCATCCCGACTGCTGAGGTGGCCTGGGTATCAAAGGTAATTCAATTTTCAAACGAAGTTCCGTTCTAGTGCCAAGCCTCGCGCGATTGTTTTATTTGACAGGGGTTGTGCATAACACAGGCCTAGCTGCTGGTCACATCATAAAGATTTGGAAAATTACGTAGTAGAAAATAGCATAATATTCTTTTTGATGTTTAGTATGGAAGAGGAAAGCTACATGTATGTTACAATTCCGTCTTTCTGTTTTGCCCATACTAGTTAGGAGGTTGTTGTAAGTTCTAGCAGTAAATTAGTGTAATTAATGTAAGAAAATTAATGAAGAATAAATTATATTGACAGGATACCGCTGACCCGTATCCGGAGAGCGAGTGCATCTCGGTACCAATCTACTACAATGCTGACCGGGACAAGACTGTCACGTGTTTCAATATGCCGTGTGGCGGCAATCAGAGCAGGTGGACCCAGTGTGGAGCGGCGCTCTTTCTTAAGAGCCAGTGACGTGACCTTAGCATCAGAAGGGTGTAGATATTTCAGCAATGTGATGTATTTATTTGTCAGTGTACTCTATTAGGAAACGACAACTTGGCATGAACAATTAAACAAATGCATTTGTCTCAACGTGCCTCATACTTTTTGTGTGTTGTCTGCTTATTCTCTACTTTTTTTTGACCATCTGTGGAAAGAGAGAAAAATTATTCTCGATCTCGCCCACTGTGTCGTTATTTGTGCTGTCACGCAATGGGAGAAGCGTTGCGTGATGTTCCAAATAACGGTTGCAGAAGATGGTGAAGATTTTTAAGATCCATTCAGTTTGTCTTTCGGTATTATAAACATTACACATAGGCATAGGAATTTTTCTTGCACAATTCTGTCAAAGGGGGAGAGGGGCAATGAGGTTAACCCTATGTGAAGCACCAACCCGTGATACAAGGCCAGACCACAACACCGGGGATAGGTTCTGATAGGTTCTCTGAGCGGTCAGTAGTACAAACCGCCCAGGCACCCACAATCAACCAGTAGGTCTTCTGTTCTTTTCTTGGCCGGCCGAGATAATGCATTCATGTGGACGATGATGGTGGAGGATCAGAGAAAACGTGAGAGGAATCTTTGGACAGTGTGTCCCATTTTCACAGAAGACACCTAAAAGAGCAGACGTAAAAATCGTTAACATTTGGACGGATTATGCTTCACTAGTTTTAAGAAAAGGCAAGTGAGTATAGCACCCATCAGTAATATCTGTTAAATTATCGAAAGTTGGTTATTTTTTCACTATTGAGCTCCAGTGGAACACTACATTGTACACTGTAATGAAGATGATAATAAACATGTAAAAATTTCAGCCCGCTTTTTGACTGAGAACGCGTCAATTAATCCTAAACAATGCAGAACGTTGAAATTAACTACAAAAAGGTGAAATTACGTACAGAAAGTTGAAAATAAATTACATGTATATTTACTGAAATTTAATAACTGTGAGTGAGGTCAATACGACCAGGTCTCGGTTTGAGACTTCCCGTAAAGACCTCACTCCTGGTTGATAAGTGGTCAGTAATCAAGCGATTTTTTCTCGAGTAAGTTGTAATAAACATGCACTCGTAAATTTTTCAAAGACTACAACTTGCATGAACCTTACGGACTTGTGCAATTTTTTTAGTCTTTGAAAAATTTACTTGTGCTAATTCATTCCAAATTGCACACGAAATCATTTGATTACCTGTGCATACTACGGTGTAGTGCATGTAGTTTTTCTTTCCAAAACTGCGCTTCTACTGCCAGGCCAACTTTCCTCGATAGCGCCAAGGGATAGCCTGAGTGTCAGGCCTTCTTGAGAGGAGGGTAGAAGGAGGACCCTAATCCCAGGCCCCTGTTACTCGGGTCAGCGGGTTGTTCGTCTCCAGTTTCCCACCTACTCTTTCAGGAAGAACTGAAAACATGACTTTTTCCTCGGTTTGCTGTCACTCCTTCTCATGTTCATAGCTTTGATTCTCGCCTTCTGTATCGGAGTCTTTTCTGTTTTACTTTTAGAAGCTTTTTTACTGTACAAATGGTGGACTTTGACAGGAAAGGATGCTCGGAAACTTTACCCACAGCGCACAAGAGTCACGAACCCCGAGGTAGGAAGTCTTCGATTTCGTCAAAACACCAGCGCTTTCATTTTATTTACATGCCGTTCACTTAATCCGGTGATCTTTAATGACAAAAAGGGAAGCGTAGCGCATAAGTTATTTTCCAAACTGCGAAATGTCAACAGTATTATTCAGGTTATAAGCTTAAATTAAAATTTGGAGAAACTGATCTGAATCTAAACTGTAAACGCCTTGATTTTAGTTTTCAAAACTTTTGCTTTAATCACTGATCGCCAGATGACTGATATATTTCCAAGGTTGCAGCTTACACTCTTTAGATATCATTTAGAAAGAACACTCACTAATCATATTCAAGTATGATCTTCCAATCGCACTGATCACGGTAGAAGCACAACAAATTATAAACTAAAAAGTTATGAAGTTTATATTTCTGTTTGCAGTTTATTGCAGAATACTTCAAGAAAGATAGCGCCACTGAAAAAGAATCATGCATGAGCCTGAATCTTCTACTTGCCTTTTTGTGGAGAGAATGGAGAGATTCTCAGCAGATGAAATCATACTTTCTAAACAAGATGAATTCCGAATTCTCAGAACTGATGCAAGGCAAAGCAGCCAGGAAATTGATAGAACAGATAACTATTGAAGAACTCTCACTGGGGACGTCTCTACCTGTAATTACAGGTGTGCATGCATTATATTAATGTGGCCTCACAGGAAATATTCATACCAGCTCTAAGGAAGGTCTTTGTAAATTACAGTGTCAAGGGGTATAGTTTTCAGAGGAAAGTAATGATGCTGTACTTTTCCAAAGGTAGGGGAAGGGTAGGGGAAGGGTAGGGGAAGGGTATGGGAAGGGTATGGGAAGGGTATGGAATGGGTGGGGGAAGGGTTAGGGATGGGTGGGAGAAGAACCCAAAAAACGTTTAATGGGAGGAGAATGAATTTTTTCTTTTTTGAATATGTAGATTCATATAACTGCTTTTGACTGGAATAGAAATACCACCACAGTGATGCACTGTTATATTATTTCCTTTGTGATACAAAAACCTAGTATTGCTTTTGCATTATAAGCCAATAACGGCAGACGACTTGGCTTGTAGCCCAACATCTAGATGAAGCAGATGTCCATTGTTGTTTCCGAAAATTTCGATGAATAGCACTTGCCTCATGATTTCAGGCTTGTATCTGGATGTGTAGTGTGACATTTTTTGTCTCTTATAGGTGCCACTGTGATGAAGATAGGAACAAAAGAACCCCTGGAGGTCCCCCAAGAGTTGGATATTGCCCTTGACCTTGAGTACTCAGGGGGGTGCCATATGGCCATACAGGTGGATCTTGTATTTAACAAGTCTGTGTACTTGTCTATTAAGATGGTTTCTCTGCGAGGCCGGGCAAGAGTGCAACTTAGTAGGCATCCACTTACGCACTGGTCCTTTGCATTCTATGAGGTATGTGATTAGGAATACGGGTCATTAATGCCCATTGCAACTACTATAATATTGTTCAAGGCATGGAGGTCATGAAAGCTGAAAGATTTGAAACTGGTGCAGACAACACCATATTATAGTAAATGGAATTGCAGATACAGATTTCCATGCAGATTGGCCCAGCGGGAAAACAGCCTACCTTTGCAGAAGTTCTGTTTCTTCAAAAAATTTATACCTGGACCAAATGATTAAAATTCATGGCCATTTACATCCCAACCCAAATTTCCTGAAATTTTTGAAAGTGGTAAACAACCACAGTCAATTCAATGTCTGAATAACTTGCAAATATAGCAACTTCTTATTGTTCCTGGTATGTTTAGCAGTTGCAAGACAGTGTCAAACTGGCTGGGACCTGTACATATAAATCCAAATATATTACACTGTAGGTTATTGGCAATAAACAATTAACAAAAATAGTTTTTATAACTGAGAAAGATTCATTTGAAATACAGTATTGTGTAACTTTTGTACATGTAGGCAGGGTATGACATGTATGCTACTGGTTTGACACTGACTGCATTTCATATTTTGATGACCGATTAACAAATACTGTAAAACTTGACTACTTGCAAAAATGGATCAACATGAAATTGGCAAGAAAACTGGTCATGTACAATTAAATACGTGATGCACAATTAAACTTTATGCACATCATTACTCTGATTTTAAATTGCTTCAGTGTAGCTGCATTATACTGTCCCACTCAGAACACACTATCTAGATAAGCATAACAGTCAATTAGTATTTCAAACATTGGTCACAGAGCATTACACTGTGGTGTTTGAAATACTAATTTATTTGTATTGAATTATTTCCCTTAATCCAGGAACCAGAAGTTGAATTTGAAGCTGAATCTCAGTTTGAGGGTAAAAACCTGCCTCAGTTGTCCTCTCTGATAATAAGTCATCTGCGCAAGTCAATTCAAAAGAAACACACCCTTCCCAGCTACAAGATCAGGTATAGCCCATTCTTCTTAGAGCTCTCCCCTCAAGACGAGACCCAGGAGGTCTACGTTCACAACAGTCTGGCTACTGTTGGTAGTCTTGAAGTCACAGTGATGGGATGTACCCGTCTACCTGAATTGGAGAACAGGGTGTGGCAGTATTGCAGCTTGTCTGTGGACCCGCTTCCATGGAGTCGGCTTGCTGAGAATAAAAGAGCAATGTGGCCAACATTTGAGGTGAATTCATTCTCCATCATTTCTTTTTCACTATCTGTGTTTTAAGGATCCCTAGCTAGTTCTCCTTGTGTTTTGGATGGGAAGCAGTACATCCCTTAGTCAGGATGACGAAGTAATCATGGGTAATGAGGTGAAAAACACTGCCATACACTGTATTTACTGAAAATAAGGGCACTTTCAAATAGGTGCCACATCTCTGAACAACAACACAGAACATGGTCGAAACACTTGAAGCCACGATTGAAAATGTTAATGACATGTAAACTTTTATTTGCATGTACTGGTACTTTACAGATTGAGATCAGTCGTGAGAGTAATGAAATCTCATTTGGTCTGACCTTGAGTAAAGAGATCAGTGAGGATGAACTGGGAAAAATCATTGTGATAGAGACCATAGTCACGGATTCTCCAGCACACTCTGTTGGGGTTATGGCTAAAGATGTTCTTGTAGCAATTGATGGGCACAAGATAGAATCTCTCAAACAAGCTGCCAAGATGATTAAGAACAAAACCAGGTAACAAGGTGAATTTCTTGAGGTGCATGATCCAATTCAGGATGTAATCAGTCATTGTAATTCCAAAATCGGATGAGCAAAGTGCAAGGCCAATTTGAAATTACAAGCACAATTTTTTTACTCCCTGAATTGTACCACAATTTTCAGTTACCAATTTAATGTATCAATTGCAAATTTCGAAGTTAAGAATTTCAGAACAACTTTGGAATGAAAAAGTCAGTAGTATTTTCAGAAACCATTAATTAGTGGATGTAATTGATGTGCAAATGGCCAAGATGTACAGTTACAGATATCCAGTGACAAAACATTGTCATTGGATGCCTGTAATTGGACAACCATGTAATGACATGGCAAAAAGGCGTGATAGAACCAATCACAACATTTATTGAGAATTTTGTTTTAGATACTACTAAACTTGAAAACTATAATTGTAAGATATTATTTATTTTATGATTTGATATGTTTATTCTCAAATATGCTGAAACAGGCATTTTGGGATCTCAAAAAAATTGTTCTCGTAAAAGAGATGTTCACTCGTGAAAGTTTTAAAAATGTTACGAAGTGTTTGTTTGTGGTAGGGATAATGGCTAGCTGTTTGCTTTTGGAAGGCATCTACAATCTATGTTTTATTTTAATGACTGTTAATCTCCTCATAGGTTCATTGCCACTGTTCAAAGACCACCAACTAGAATCACCCAGCCAACAGTAAGTGATCAAGAAACCACAGAGACAGATGGCAAAACTGTGGTGGACTTTAAGAATGTAGCACTGAACAATGACAGCGATTCTGAAGATGAATTCGTGAATATTGTTGTGCCACTGTTTGAACAAGCTGACAGCGAAATCACAAAGTCTGCTGTGAAGGAAATACTCTCCAGAAGCACTGAGCTGAGACAGAAAGCAGAAAAGAAAATGAAAGGGAAACGAGGTATGGTTAGTGTTTTATACTCATTTTTAAGACTCTTGTTTTTTCTGATCTAAGAGATCTCAGAGACAAGTCTGTGGAGGCACCTCACCTCAAATATAGCATCAAGACAGGTGGATCGAGAATTTTTCAGGGGGGATGGCTGGTGCCTTGGGGTTGCAGAATTAATAGGCATGCCCCCAAAATGTCACAAAATGAGAATTGGAACCTAATTGAAAACTGTAGTACCAGAAATAGTAGCAATGCCACAACTATTTTAGCTTGGAAAAAATTACCTGGGTGTCTACAGTGTTTACCCTGATTGACTAGCCACCCAATTGCCCCCTTCCTAAATCTGCCCATGCAAGGTCCAATTTGCATCAGCAGAGAATTAATTTTATTTTTTTTATATATTGTTTTTTTATCATTACCTATGAAGTGTAATGGCATTTTGGGGGTGGGATGTGTTCGAGGAGATGTCTTGGGGGTTAAACAGATGTTTTCATAGCTTGGTGCATGTGTAAATTATAATATAAGGTCATTCAGTCCCATTGTTTATAAAACAACAATTGGAAGGGAGCTCATGACTCTTTTGTGATAGTTTCCTCTGAAATATTTGCGTTAAGCCTCGAAAATGCGACAGTAGAAGTGATCTCTCTAATTAGAATTTCCAATCAGGATGCGAGTATATAACTCAAGCTCATACCCTAAATAAATCCTTCAGTCCAAGTAATAAATTCGAAATTTTGTGTAAATCCGTTGAAATGCCTGGTGAATTTTGACCATTAGTCATTCTGCGATTGCTGAACCACTTGTGGTGCAGTGACAGAGCAAAAGCGGTACTTTGTCCTCACACTATAGCTTACACATGTGCCACACCGGGAAACTATCCCTTCACTGTCATCTGATAGTTATTTAGCATCTGATAGAATATTTTGAATGAATTATTTGGGAGGTTTTTGAAAAATTGCGAATATTTCGTACACATGTATAGTGTAGTTATCATATGGTTATTGGGGTTGCATTTTCACCTTTCAATTTAAGTATTCCTCCTGAGTCTTGCTTGGAATGTTTTAACAAACTAAGCCATTTTCATCTGTCTACTAGATTTTTCGTTCTGTATGTTTATTATGCTCGTAAATTTTGCCTTTTGTTGGCAGGCAAGAAGACGGGCTCTAACAGCTCGACCACAGAGAATAACACTTCAGCAAAGTCTTTAACTGAACGGTAGGTGATCAGGTTATTTCGGTTTTTATACATACAGGTTGATTTGGACAATGTAGCCTGAAATGTCAATCATCTCACGCCTGGGATTGGCCTGAGGGCTGGAGGTGACAAGGCACATCGCGACAATTTGCGTAGTAATGTATTTGTTCAATGCATAAAAGGAAAGACATACTCGTGAATTGCGTTTGAAATAGACATAAATAAGATGATCCTTGCTGTACGTTAGTACTTTGAAAGCATTGCTTAATTAGTCCTAAAAAACATTCGAGGCTAACACGGGATTCGGACCTGTAACCTCCGTGATATTGGCAATACCTTGTGCATGATACAGTGCCGTGTAATCCACCTGTTCCTAACGTAACAAGGCTTCGTGGCTCACTTGGTGCAGCATCGCGGAGCTCAAGGGTTTCAATTTACGTGGTATTTACACCTAAAAAACAATCTTTTGTGAAAACAAATTTTATCGCCATACAGGGGTTGTGAGGCATCTTGTTAGCCAGTTGGCGTCCATCTTGTAAAGTGGTCGCTTACCGGAAGTTGGAGTACAGTGAAACGGAAATTTCACATTATTTCTTTAATTATTTATTTCACTTAAATTTGCATGGATGTGTTTCGTCTGTTTCAGTGTAAATCCAAAAAGTACAAATTGAGCTTGTAAATTAGCTTTGAGTCAAGTGCATTGAGTCCTAATTGTACCTGTGGACTGTTTAGTTTGGTATGCCCGGCGTTAGCGTAGGACTTCAAAGGCTTGCATGTACCTTGAGTTATGGCTTTATATAATAATGGCATCCTCATTCCCACTTCGTTTTCCGCAGAGATCAGAAGTTAACAGGCTCACAAACGAAAGACACAAGACTGGATTCGTCATCAGCTACACATGGGACTGACACAGATCACTCAGCTCAGGGAACCGACAAGAAGGCTGCTGGCAGCAGTACCGTCCCACCAGGAAACAAGCAGAGGAGCGTGTCAGTGTCTTCCATCACAGCTGTAGATGGACTAGACACCACGAAAACCAGTCTGGTGCCGGCAACAACGGTACGCTAAGCTCTCTTTTGCAGGTTGTCACGCAAGCTCCTCTGACAGACACTGCGTGACAACCCAAAATTCGCGGTGTGTAGTTTATGGAGCACAACATCCTTAACAAAGTAGCGCGTTTATTCCCGCGGCAGCAATGACAATGACGATGGCAATGACGCTAAACCCAATTTTGTCATACGAGTAAGATTCAGGCGAGCCAGTGACCTTTTTTCCTGTTTGTATCAGGATCCAACCTGGAATGAGACCATGAAGTTTGATATCATCAAGAAAGATCAGTACCTTAATGTCTGCATCTGGAGCAGATCACAAGAGAAGAATGAGAAGGACATTCTATTGGGCTATGTGAGTAAATTATTAATACTATCTTTCTCAGAGCCATTAATAATTCATCAAGTTTAAACAAGGTAAATCTTGACCAGTCGGTGTTTAGATATCTGATCTTAATTAACATAGATTTTACGATTTTATTTCTCCGTTTTCTCTTTAGTTTTAATTTCGATTGAGAAGTTATATCAACACTCAAGGAATTGTTTGACCACACTTCCAAACACCTCGAAGTTCATCAAAAATACTCCGCTACGCGTCGTATTTTAAACTCTTTCCTCGTTGTTTGGAAATGTGGTCAAACATGGTCTTTCGTGTTTGGTATATTACATCCTGCTGAAGGCGTATTTCGTCGGTTATCTTGGCAAATCCCAAGATGATGCATGAGACAAAATGAGCTGGTTTAGATTCTGAAATAAGTTCTTCTTTATTTGAGTTGTGCAGGTCCTGTTTTAAATACACAAGTATATCATAGGTGTGGTGTAAAAGTTACAATATTTCAGACGTTAGATTCAGGAAATACTACTTCTTAGCAGAAAAAACAATAAGAACAGCAGTAAATATCCCTTTTTTAGAAATATTATGTTGTATTCATATCTACACTTTATAACAAGTACAACTTCAGATGTATGAGTATGAATGTCCTCAAAAATATGAGCTTGATGATTACAGTGGAAACAGCAAAGACTGTTCTAACACCATGTAGTAATTCTTACTTGCCTCCCATATAAGAACCTTTTTCAAAATTTCTGACCGAATTGGTTCTTCTAAAACTAGGTGTCTACATAACAAATTTCAGGTTTTGGGCTCTTAATCTGCCTGATTTTTTAAACGTGGGATGTCATTGTCTGTTGATGGGGTATCGTCCTTTCGATTGTTAGGATTCGAAGATAGAGATCTGTAAACTTTCAGCAGAGGTTTACTGAAGTGTGTTTCATTATATTGCAGGTTACAATTCCTTTAATGGACATTGCACTGCGATGTTTGCTATTATCGTCAAAGACGCATGAAGAGTGTTTTGTCTTGGTTTCCCCGCATTCTGACAGGATCATATCAAAGTAATCTTGAAACTACTTATTTTTTCACTCTATAAGTTCCTTATTGCATGTTACATGTTACAAAAAAAATTTCGACTGAAAATACCTATCTGCTAAGAATGTTTATCTAGCGGCACTCGCGCGTTCCTCTCGCAAGTGCTTCGCCCACGCAGCCACATTTGGTTTCGCGTTTTCGCGAAGTTCAACACACAGATATGAATTCCAGCCGCTTGTCAGTTATTCCTCTTTCTTCTATAAACCACTGTTAAGAAACAATATACTTTCGGAACGCCCTTTTTTCTTCAAAATTCAGCTTGTTCTTTAGTCCTGTAGTTTACGGCAGATGTGTTGGAAGTAAACTTGTGTGGTTGTTGTTTCTCTTTAGTCAGCCATATCTTCGCAACCATCCCGGTCTGAAAGAGAGG
>Ga0126338_10003693_pt1 | contig 10773 bp, 6 predicted proteins | sample OrbCmetagenome_2_FD_92529 | JGI IMG/M metagenome (GOLD analysis project Ga0126338, IMG submission 92529) | Coral microbial communities from Petempiche,Puerto Morelos, Mexico - Orbicella C C metagenome | ecosystem: Host-associated > Invertebrates > Cnidaria > Coral | place: Petempiche,Puerto...
ATGCATGAATGAATGAATGAATGAATGAATGAATGAAAGACTTTATCTCAGTGTCAATGGTATTTGGCTTAAAGAAACTAATTGGGGACACTATTTACATATCAAAATATACCTTAGCTATGCTGGTTTTTCTAATTATGCTCGCAGGTGGCTTCATTGCACTCGCGGTTAATTTGTATTGTTAATGCATGAACATAAGTATTGGGGGCTTTGAACAACAAGTTCGACCTCCGACTGAACTAGCCCCAAAACAGGAACTTTAGTGTAGGTTCTAAGCAAGGTCAGCACGGCAAACACAAGCATGACCACCCATGATATGGAAGTTATTGTTTGATTATTGAGACCTATCAACGGTCAAGGACAAACAAGTTGAGGACAACTGAAAGCCATGAGACGGGCAAGCTACAATTGTAGACTTGCGGGCACGTGGATGACAAGACTCGTGCAATGACTACGAAGCTTAAAATTTTCGGTAAGAATTTTATGTCAGAAACACATTTATAATAATAATAATAATAATAATAATAATTTAATAATAATAATGATAATGACACTGATAATGACTTTGCTAACGCGTCAAGAAATATATCTAAAATACAAATGGGTCAATTCAAAATCGAGTAGTGACGTAACTTGTTCTTAGCTTTATATACTTTTTTTTAGGAACTCAATAGTTCTTGAATTAAATGAGGTAATGCACATGGCCTTGAGATTATCGACAGTAGCTGTTTATCTATACTTGATATCCTTATGTTAAAGCCGCTGGTCAATGCAAGTCACAATCATCAAATTAAAGCAAAGCTCTTAAACGTCACACATTTGACAAGTTCATAGTTAACAACCCGGATGTTTGCGTCAAAAGATGTCAGAATGAGCCAAGATGTCAGAGCATCAACTATGTCATGGAAGATAATATCTGCGAGCTTTATAACCGAAGTAAGGAAGTAAGACCTGAAGATTATGTGTCAGATCGAGGAAGGATTTACATGACCATTACCTTTAATAAAGGTGAGTGTTCACAACGAGAGTTGTGAGACAACATGAGTTAACATGAATCAGTTATGTCATTTTTGAGAATTTAGTTGTAATCAGGAGACCACTCTTCTTGAAAAAAACTAAAGAACTGAGATGATCATTCCCGCAAATCAAAAGTTAATAGAGTTTTTATCATTATTATTCTGATTATTATTATTGCTATTATTATTATTATTATTATTATTATTATTAACCATTACTATTATTTTCCTTATGGGTGTGCGATGTTAGCTGTAGAGAAGTGAAAGAACGATGAAAAATAATTACATTTTTTTCAAGAAAACTTTATTACACAATACTTTTTAAGTCTTAACACTCTTAAAAATGAAGTTTTTCTCGGTGTTTAATTTTTAAACATGAATTTGCTCATTAGCAAATGTAAGCTTAGTTTTTTAACGCCAGTTCTCACGGTTGTTTGTTACCCTGCAACTTAGTATTAGCATGTGTTTTACTTCATCGCTTTATTTGCGCCCAGTCCCCCTCGGAACTACACCTGAGGTGCCATCCGAATCTTGGCGGAAATCAAGACTGTCCAAGGAGAAGGAGCGGTCAGCGGTGATTACTGGTTGGACCTTCAAAACACTGGAAAGGCCATTCAGATCTTTTGTTTGGGGGCGAAAGGTCCTTTTAATTTTGCATTGGATTTTATATGTAATGAAAGGGAAGTAAATTTTGGCATACACCGGCAGACTTGACGCAAAGTTGATCCCGGTTTTCGGAGCATGAAGCGACCAGGAGTATTGCTACCCTTTCCCCCCGGATGGGATGGTAGACTTCCCAGTATTCTGTTATTTATTTCCCTGGGTGGAAAGAGGAACTACGAGGTTGAAATGGCTTGTCCAAGCTACGAAGAAAACACAACAACTCCGAGCCACCTAAGTGTAGCCCTTCAAATTCATCAAACTCTGAATATCTTTGGTGCTAAGTTCTCCGTGGGCATGTTTGTCAACTGATGTATGTCCGCTTATTAAAGGTTCTACTGTACACTTAGAAATAAGTGCAAACTTCCCATCATCAGCTTGAAATGTTCATTTTTGCAGACTCTCCCTTTCACTGGGCGCTCAGTGGCTCGGACAAAGAGCTAAAGTAAGAAAATTATTTTCTCACATCTGTGTGACGACTACGCATAACTTGACTAAAGTAATTTTTGGCTGAAGCTCAGACATTTATACAGAATATCCGCCCCAAATGTCGCTAAAACTATCATTTTGTGTTCCCTCACGAGCTGAGCTAAGAGCAACTTTTGTTGTTTACAACTGTTATTTACAATTGTAATTTACACTTGCATCCTGAGTCGGGATGTATCTGTAATGAATTACGGAAATTTTTGTTTCTGAATTGTATTTACAACTGGGAACTTAACACGTGTAAATTACAATTGTAAAAACTGCAAGTGTGATTGCTTTATTAAATTAACCCCTCATTTCGTCATGAAATTAGAAAACAAGAGTGGTATTTGTAGCCTTAGTCTTCTCAATAATAGATCAATAATTAATTTTCGCCGTTTGACCTCTTCAATGCTGGGCGGTTTCCCCAACGTAACAGGTATTACAGCCCACACGCAAAAATATATCCACGACACACGAACGGAGCGCGCCAGCGAATCCTTTTTCGTGCCTCCTTTTCAAGCGCTATTGTGACAACTTAAATATCAAATTAGTCTTTTCGTCACCTGTTTTTAATTTCTCAAGCACTTGTATTAAAGATTCTAAACAATGCCTTAGTGTATAATGTTCGCATACTTGTTTCATTTTCTTTTTTCAGCTCAAGATAAAGTAGGCCGATGAAGTATGATCTCTGAAAAAGATGTCTTTTAGTATCAAATCTGTCGTCGTTTTTCGTAAACTGATTAATCATTCATTATATGACTAAGAAAATTACGAAAGCGCCTGTGTTAAGTTCTCCGCAGCGTAAATTCAAAATTAGCGATGAATTTGCCTGCTTTCAGCCAATTACAATGTGGTGATTTCCCTGCCACATCGAGCTATTTCTTAAGCTTACCTAACGCGGTTGGATCGACGAAGATAAGAAACAGGTAAGAAGTTATGTCAAAGGACATTTTAAAATTAAATTTTTCACAGTAATGGAAAAGGAGAACTTTGAGAATCGTCCCCTGTCATAGAAAAAAAATTAGCAAGCCTGTTTCCCTAAAGAATGACTATTTGTTAATTAGTCGCTTCATCATGAATTTGATTCAAATTTGTTTTGCTACTATTCCAATCCTGTCAAATACTCCTTTGTTTCAAATTGACTGACATGGTAAAGTTAAAAAAGTTGACCTAACACAGTTAGATTTGGGACGGGGAGCAAATTGGAATGGTAAAAATATATAGAATTTTGTCACAGTTTCATACAAACCTATAAGCTGGTCTTCGCCTCCTTCTATTGCAGGTGTTTTCATCCACTACCATCTATTTAACTCTTTTTTAACAAAGCGAAATCAAGACGAACACTATATCTGAAAGGTAATCAAGAAAACTGAGTGTGAATTATAACACGTACACTGGCCTACACAGGGAAACGTTGACTGAATATTTATTTGGATGACACCAAGAAACTTTGGTTTTAACATTAGGTGTGGAACTCAAATTTGCCCTGAAGATAATACAGAAGACAATAGTTGACACTTCGGCTACCACAGATGTTAAAAAACTTCTGGCTCTGCATTCTGTCCTCGACGCCCATTCTGTGACAGTGGTTCCAGCCTGTTTGAGCCTGTTTTCGTCAAGGTACTTAATGAATAGGTAACAAAGCGATGAGAACGAGGATGTTCTCGGCTAATTATTTCACATTGCAGCAAGCGCTAATTTTTACACTGTACGCGAATCAAAGTTAAGCACTTTATTTGATGCAGGTTTCCGGCATTACAAAAATCATTAAAAAAGTGTTAAGCAATACTTTGTGTAGTTTTTTTTATTGAAATGCAAATAATAAGACTACTTTTGGTAAATTAATGGTATGGAATCCTTCGGAACTCTTCAAAGACCTTTTCTTGGATTCAGCCGGCTAAGTTTCAAATTCGAAATACAGGAAATGACATCTGCAAAAAATTGCCCTGTAACATGATAAGCCAACGGAACAAACAAACAAAAATTATTATTATTTGTTATCAGGAGCCATAATCGGGGACGGAGACCGTAAGTCGGGATCCACGCGCACCTATGATATGAGACAATTTTTCTATTTCTAGAGCAAATTACGCCACCCTGACGACATATATCCGCGCGGATCCACGCACATGTCGCGGGCTCTCGCGTGGATGCTGTCACGTTGCGTGATCAAATGGTGAGAGTTGCGAGATTCTCTTGCAGATTTTTCACAGCGATGGCAGGGAATAAGAACCAGGGCTCTTATTTGTAGTTTTATTCTCTGAGCTAATGGAAAAGGTGAGTTTTTCAGGGTCGAAAAGATGACTTCAATTTCGCGCTGTGAATGAATAACATCTGCTCGCGCTAGTTGTACGCGTAAGCTTTTGCGTTTGTTCTGTAAAGAAAAGTTATGTACATGGAAAACTCTTGACTCCGGTATCGAGTTAATTTGTGAGTTTCCCAAACGATGAATCATAACCAAAACCTGTTTCTGATAGCTTCTAATTGTTTCTGCTTGTTTGGCGAGTTTGCAAAAGCTTTTGAAAGGAAAGTCTGACGCGTACATTAAGTAGCTCATTTGCATAGTGTAGCACGTGCACTTTCAAATCCGAGTCGGTGTTTTCAATTGACAAGAAATCTTGACAAAGATTTTAGTCTTTCGCTGTCTTTTGTGCCGAGATGCTGCAACAATTTTCACCAACACCAAAACGCTACTAACATCATGTGTGTTTCTTCAACACAGTGAAATTTTACACCGCGAAAATATGATAGACAAGGAATTTTGATAGCTCAACCAACAAAATCGAAATCGTTATTCCGCAGGTCACCCAAGCGTAGTATAAGGGTTTGTATGGAGAACTGTGGCTAAAATATAAGAGTTTGTATGGAGATCAGGAGTTGACATTAAATTTGTTCAATATATGGGTAATTTACCGAATACAGACTTTTGAACATTCAATGGTATCATTTTTTCTCACCCTGGAGAGTTAAAACGAGATTTGAGCGAATTTTGAAAAATTTGTCCTAACGCTGTTATTGTAACACCGTAGGACAAATTTTTCACCGTGGGACAAAGTTTTCAAAATTCGCTCAAATCTCGTTTTAACTCTCCAGGGTGAGAAAAAATGACACCATTGAATGTTCAAGAGTTTTTATTCGGTAAATTACCCATACATTAAACAAATTTAATGTCAACTCCTGATCTCCACACAAACTCTTATATTTTAGCCACAGTTCTCCATACAAACTCTTATATTACGCTTGGGTGACATGTGGTTATTCGAGTTGAAAGAAAGCGTCATCGTAACTTTGCTGATTATTTCTGCTGTATTCACATATTTTCAGCCAAGCTTTTAATATGTTCTGAAACATTTATCAACCTTAAACATATTTAAAAACTAGAGATATTATATGAGTTCGATGTACGTTTTCATACGAAAGTGGGGAAGTCCAATTTGTCATGACTGTACAAAACTTGCTTCGGCGGGCGCTCTTTATTCATCGACAACGGACAATTTATTGGATTTTTACACAAACAAAACTGAGCAGCATCTACAGACATAAACTTTATTGTCACTCATCGGGCCTTGATAAAACATCAAGCGTTGCTTACAATTCAGGCGAAACTCGAACTTGCCATTTTTTTTTTTTTTTTACTTTTCAGTCGAGATAGATTCTGGCGAAATTCTCGCAAGCGTGTGGCAAGAGTAGGGAAACTTTGAACTCCTGAGACGCTGCTATATCCAAATATATCCAGCTAGTGTTTTGCTGTGTTTTGAGAAAGGTGTTAATCTTCAACATATGTGAAACTTAGAGTGGAGTAATGTGGAGATCAAGTAAAAGAAACAGCGGAACGCAACTTGGTCAATGATATAAAGTGGCACATAACTAAATTCGACACTGTCTTACTTTACTTAAACTGGAGCAGCTTACGACAAAAATACTGAAGTAAACTTCCGACAGACATGAACGTATTGAGTTGTGGGCCAAAAGCATCAAACATTTCGCGAATTTCGGACGCCATTTGCCCGCGCTACATCCGTAAAAATCCTCGCAGCATGTACGCCCGTGTGCCGCACGGGATGGCGCAATTTGTTCTAAAAATAGAAAAATTGTCTCATATCATAGGTACAGTTCCAATACTAGAAATGGCGCACGCTTACGGTCTCCGTCTCCGATTATGGCTCCTGTTGTTATCTAAAACTATAAGGCAGTGACATAACATAACTCCATTTATTTCAGAGCCTCCTCTATACATCACTAAAGGCTGCTTACATCGCTTACATGAAGTATCATATCTCCTTAAGCCTTTTGTCTGTTGCAAATGACCTCTACTTGGTGTCCCGGATTCAGAATAGTGATGCCGCTGGCCAATGCAAGTCTCAAGTGTCAATTTTCGGGAAAGCCCTTAAACGTCACACGATTGACAAGTTCAAGGTAAACATCCCGGATGTTTGTATCAAAACATGTGTGAATGAGCCAAGATGTCAGAGCATCAACTACGAGATGGAAGAGCGTATCTGCGAGCTTAATAACCGAAGTAAGGAAGCAAGACCTGAAGATTATGAGACAGACCCCGGTCGTATTTATTTGACCGTTTCCCTTAATAAAGGTAAGTGTTCAGTTCAGCAAGTGTTCTGTTTGTCTCGAGAATTTGGTGGCCTCTAAAAAACTCTCTGTCCAGCTAGTCCAGTATCATATTTATTTCAGAGATTTAGTATTGACACGTGTTTGTGCTGTGTGTGCTACATTTTCGTTATTTTGACTTTCGGTAGCCGTCGGGTCCAGTCCCAAGGTACCAGCTATGTCGTGTTTGGAAATCAAGGCGAGTGAAGGGCAAGAAGCAGTCTACGGTTATTACTGGTTGGATCGTGATAACACTGGTGAAGCCATTCAGACATATTGCTATATTGGGAAAGGTTAGTTGGGTGTCTCAGTGAGATGGTTCTCAGTTTTTGTGGTTATTGTGGTTAATGATGGATGATACTCCCCATGTAGGCCAAGGGCTGCATGTACGAGGTTCTGCCGGCTTAACGTTTTATCTCATTTCGGACAAATTTCGGACAACAATTTAGGACACTTTGCTGAAAAATCGCTAAAGTAAATTTACACCTACAAAACGCGAAACAGCATATCAATCAAAACTCCCAACAGTATCAGTTTGAGATGAGTTCTCTAATGGTGCATAAATAAGGTGGGCAAAGCAAAAACTGACAATTCTCAAACTTTGTGTAGAAGATTACGCGGTTCACGCGGATAATGGTTTCACGCACGTTGTGTAGAATGAGAATGGATATATCGATGTTTGGCCGTTGTACTCCTATTAAGACCCTCTCGGTCCCTAGCTTATCTGACATGTAAATCGTGAAGTAGCACGAATTCTTCAGCGTTAATCAAGCTGGAAGCGTGAGCCAGGAGAACAGTGTCAGGAAACTTTGCCATGGTTTTCAAAACTTTTCGTTGGATTAAAACACGATAAACATCAATGGCCGTGGTCCACGTTCTCGCTCGTAAAATTCGTGATCTCAATTTTGGCGGGAACTCCAACACAACGTAGCCCTGCTAGATCCAGACTTCTCACGTTGCCGTTGCCGTCGCCGTTGTCTGACCGTAAGGTCTCTAATATTCGCGTAAAGCCTCTTGGGCTGTCCACATGAGTAATTGGCGCGTCACATGATGTACTATGTCTAGATCCCCTGGAATGAAAAACCAAAACGGGGAATTAACTCTCCAACCCTTCATCCTGTCTTTTTTTAACTAACATTTCACCTCTTTACATTACGGTTGACAGAAAACTCACGAAAATGTTTTAAAAAAATTAAAAATCAATCCCCGTTGCTGTAGAATACTGGGGTGCAAAAAAATAAAGTTAATACCGCAAGAACAGAAAAAAACTACCATTGCAATTTGTGGAAGTAACATAGGAAAATTTGCCCGTTTGGTCTTTCATAAACACGACAGCCATAGCTCACTCACATACTAGGTGACGAAACTCAAGAACCAAAAAGAAATAGTTTAAACGGAGACTTTCGTACATTTTTTTTCCTCACTGTGTTTCTTACCTTGGGAATTATATCCATACGACCCGCAATTTTTTTATGTATTGTTTTGCATTTTATATATTAAAATTACACCTTATACTTTTTCACTTTTTAATTTGATAATGGCGTAACGCAGCACCGAAACGTCGTTCGCTTTTTTAAATGTCTTTTAAAATTCTTTTAGCGTTTAACTTATTTATCAATTCATTATACCTTTAACGACTAAATGTTCGGCCATTTTACTCCTATCAAGACCCTCTTGGTCTCTAACTTACCTGATGTGGAATATTAACAACCTCGGAAGAATTGTGTACCACGTCTAAAAATAACTTAAGACGGATTACCCTGGATACAAGGCCTATATGGAAGATTCACTCTTTTACTTTGATCTTCTCTTGTTTATAATCGTTGCTATTTCATTTCACGCAATGATCGCTGAATATGGAAGAATCCATTATCCATTATCCATTATCCACTGTGTATACGCAACTATTCTCACTGCATATATAATTAGCGTATCGCGATAGCGCGCTACATTACGCTAATCCCGTGGGTCTAGGTTAGTGGCGTCTAGTATGATCCTTTGCGGCCTTTCGAACATAAAATCTGGCCGCGTAGTGCGAGATCTCGCAGTTTGACGAGATTGCCGTGGGAAGACGCTTTGCGCCCCTGCCTCCTCCCCTGGTGGCGGTGACCACCTCTCATCCGGCCTTGCTGCATATCTTTTGCTTAGGCGGTCGCGGATTCCTCCCATAACAATAGATATGCAGTGAGGATAAATTACTAACCTTAGCAGTCATTTGCCGGCTGCCGAATATTACTAGTTTTGTTTTAAGCTGGGTTGAGTAATAGCTGATTATCAAAGCACCAATTCCGAATACATAACAAGTCCTTATTCATTTTTACTATCGCTTCGTGCTGATCGTGGAGTTGAAATGACATGAGTAGTTTGGTATCGTCGACGTAACACTGCGATGAACAATTTTCTGGCGCAGAAGGGAGTCATTAACATAGATGTTAAAGAGTAATAGACCAAGGATGCTCCCTTGTGGAACGCCAGAGCTAACAGGTAGTTTGGTCGACAGAGTCTTCTACAACAATGGAAATTAACACACGGCGAAACCTGTGGACTGTAAACTTGTCGTGACATTGCAATGGCAAAGCTTTTGAAAAAGCTCTTCAAGTCTTGGCCAATATTTTACAGTGCGTTATCGCGTAATAGGCCTCACCAGAAGTCGAGGGAAAACTAGAAAGGAAGAATTTCCCGGTACAAGAATTATTATTGTTGTTATTATTGTTAATATAGTATAAGTTGTAAGTGTTGTGCGCGCGGCATGACTTATTCAGCATTATTTTATTAAAAATTGATTTTTTTAAGCTCTTAAAGCTCGTAGACCCAGTGATAGATACTGGTAGAGAATTCCAGATATTAGGATCTTAATAGAATAACGTATATTGCTTAACATTTATAGAATAGAATAGAATGGAATAAAATAGAATACAATAGATAACTTTATTTATACAAAATGAAAACATCAGGCGTTGATTACAAAACTCTAATTACATCCTAATACCATTATACAGTGGAACCCGCCTTACGGCCACCCCTTTAATACAGTCACCTCGATATTAGAGCCACTTTGCTCTGGCCCGAATAAAAGCTCAGTCAGTCATCCTCTTTTTTAAAGAACCCTTAATACGGCCAGATTTTTGTGGCCCGTTGGTGACCTGGTTAACGAGGTTCCAATGTACCTCTAAAGAATAAAGTAACCTTTGATGATTATTTGAAAACTGAGCATATCTACTGTTTGTTTTCCTCGTTACAGAACTAAACAGGAGTTCTGAAAAATTTAAACAATTCATGCCATCTTACCTCACCTTACACCACAACAACCTAGAATAAATCTTAAATCGTCGTTCTGAACCAATATGTTCTAAAAATAGAGTTATCTACAAAACTATTGTAAAGGCAGCCTTAAAATGTAATTTAGGTAAAACTGCGAAGTGGATGATTAAAAAACAACTCGTTTTTCAGATCAGTTCCCGATAGTTCATGGGTAAAGATTATAAGATCACTGAAGTATGCGTGAGTTGTAGTGCCACTGTCCCTCTTCAAGCCGATGTCATAGACTGAATGACCTGAATTCTTGAAGTCAAGCACTGGATTGTCAGGGATAATTCGATCCAGTTTCACATCTCCATTTATGTAGAGTCTCACTTTACGATCCGCACGTCCCCAAGTCATTGCCACGTGACGCCATACATCTGTGTCCGCGATGACGCTACAAGAAATAAGAGAAGTCAACAACGTAACTAAATCAGATAGCCTGTCACGTGGTCTTGTCGATCATTAAAGTAGACCTCGTGCTAGATGCTAGAAATGGAAAGGGCGTGATGAAGCTTGTATGAAGTTGCAATTTTTTAGGCCGTTGATGTGTAAATGAAGTGATTTAAAGTGCACCTAACCCCAAAAATTTTTTTTCCGGTAAAACGAATCCACTTGTTATTTGAAGCATTTGGGCGAAAAAATTTTTGAATTTGGTTGAATCCTCGATTTGCTATGCCCTTTCAAAGTCGCGCCTGAAGTGTTACACGACCGAGTTTCAGGG
>Ga0126338_10003694_pt1 | contig 10772 bp, 5 predicted proteins | sample OrbCmetagenome_2_FD_92529 | JGI IMG/M metagenome (GOLD analysis project Ga0126338, IMG submission 92529) | Coral microbial communities from Petempiche,Puerto Morelos, Mexico - Orbicella C C metagenome | ecosystem: Host-associated > Invertebrates > Cnidaria > Coral | place: Petempiche,Puerto...
GGAAAAAAAAGAAAAAAAGGGGGAAAAAAAGGTGGAAACGTGTGGCGCCATATGAAAAAAAACCCCCCCCCCCCTTCCCCCGGGTTCTTTTTTTTCCCAAACCCCCCCCCCCCCCCCCCCCCCCCCGACCTCACCTGGAGCGAGAGGGAGAGACCCTGGAAAAGAGCTCTTAAAACTGCTTGATAAAGAGGCCCCTAGGATAACGAACACATCCCCAGTCCCTTGACACTTCGTTACATTAGTGTTTCAATGTATGAAGTATCACTGTCTAATCAAAATTTCCCTGTCATTCGAAGTTTGAAGCCTATACACAAGGATCTCCTCGATTATCGTGAGCTTAGCCCCTTAAAGGAGCTCTGTCACGGTTTGCACATTTTGAAAAGTTTAGCCTGAATTTTTCAAATTCGTCGTTTGCAATCCGTGTCAATCTTCGCCATCCTTAGCCATCCTTGTTCCTTTATTGTTTATTACTATCTCTTTGATGTTTTTCTATCTTAGTAAACTATTATTTTCAGGTTTCCTTCCATTTAAAGGAGATTTTGTTCGTAGCCAAAAACAGAAGGCAAAACACCGTGACTGGGCCCCTTTAAGAACATGTCATTAAAGACGCCAGTTATGGTCAGTTAATCCAATCCCAGAATGCACAGTGTCATTTTACTCCTGACACTCCTCAAACGCGTATAAATTTAGGATTGACAAATATTTCGCGTGATTTTCGTTCGTCCAGCGTTCGACAAGCATTGTTCATGATCAGCATAGGCTGATCTCTGCCAAAGAGTTAAAAAAAATGCCCAAATAGGTTCCCATGGTGATGTTTCCCTTCTTTGTGACTTTCCCTCACATCGCTGGCGCATTTGCTGAAGTGAACTGGTAACCAGTAGTAGCTGAAGATCTGAAGTCGGTCACGTGCCCACGGTAGAGTCGGAGCTAGAGGCCTGGGTCTTACTTGTGACTGGTCGTCTTGTGAAAACTTTGTTCGTTAACCAGATAACAATGGAGAATAGCTTCACTGGGACTTGACTACAAAAAAGAGAAGGCGACAGGTAACTCTTCTAAATAGATAGAGGTTCGTTAGTCAAACTGTTTAGTTCGTAGTTCTATAGCTCCGCGAGCAGCGTTATATAGACTTAACTTGGCAAAACAACTTGAAATGACAAAATATTCCAAAAATGCGCAAGATCACGCCCGTTTACGGAACTCCATACACGCGACATTCAAACAAATTTTTCCTTGATCCCAAATTTGGTTTGTAATCGTACTAATTCACATTTCCGCACGGTAATTTGTGTAGGTTTATAGCAGAGCTTCTGCAGAAATGCAAGAGTTTCACAAAAGTTTAGTCTTCCACGCGCAAAACTAAAATGCAAATAAGATGGTACAGAAGGTAGGAGCCAACATGACAACATGTTTCCATCTCCTACACTCTTGCGAACGTGATCCCAGGTGATGGCATTGGTGTGTTTCCATATAATCGCGGGTTTTTTGACGCGATCATATGACACAAGGATTTATTAGGCCTAGTTCACACTAGCGACGCAACGACATAGTAAGCTTAACATCGACATGAAAGCATAAGGAAAAGATCAGGGTGTTTCCTAATGTCGTTATGCTCATGCTGTTATGGTGCTATTATGTCATTATGTCAGGATGTTCACACTGCAAACATAGTGACATAACGTCCTTCTTATGTCGCCATGTTTTTTTTGTTATGTCCTCATGTCCCCAGTGTGAACTAGGCCTAACACACTTTCAGCACACTAGCAAATAATACGAGAGACTGTGTTTCATCGGGATTTTCAAACACCGAAAAGAGCGTTGAAAAAACGACGCGCCGCGGAGTATTTTTGACGAAATTCGAGGTTTTTGGATAGCCGATGAAACACAGTCTCGGGTGTTTGATATATCTTCTCAATCGAAACAAAATCTAAGGAGAAAACGGATAAGTAAAATCGTCAAAATTTGAGCTAATTAAGACCGGATATCCAAAGCTCCTTCTCACGGCTGCGATTTTCTTTATTTTGATGCATTATTACTGAGTTTGAGAAGCTCGAGTAGTAGTCAAGCAAAGTAGACACTGAACAACACGCGGCCGAGCTGAGTATCGCTGAGCGAGAAGTGTACATTTCGCAGTCATCAAGATCTATTCAGTGTGTCTGTCACTATAAAAACTTGCCCTGGTTGAATATGCTACAAATGCTCTAAGTTACAAATAGAAATACGAAAAGTTGACCGTAATGGTAAACCACAGGGAGCACACGATCTCGTTGAGTAGGAAGAGAGTTATAAAGGAATGAAAAGAATATACAATTTACCGTTGTCTCCTGTTGTCATTAGAACCTCACTAAACAAAAGGTTTAATGAGCAAAACAATAGCTGTGCACGTGCGTTATAAATCTTTGTACATTTCTTTGCCGTCCTCTGTAAAACAAGGTAAAAAGACCAAGTTGTGCGTAGTCTAATGAACGCGAACGACGACCGCTAGTTTTTCGTATTTCCATTTGGAATTGAACGCTGTCATTGCATATTTAGCCTAAGCGCGTTTTTAGAGCCATTGACGAACTGAACAGATCTAGGCAATCGCGAATTTTGCAGGTAAAATATAAATTTATTTTTGACTAGGCGTTGTCCTCGGCATCGCCGTCGTTGTCGCTTAAGCTCCCTATTTCTTACGCGACAACCGCTACCTACAAGTCCTGCGTATTAAACACTGTAGCGCTAAACTCGTACCTAGGCATTTTCGCGCCGCAAAATTTTTTGGGTTTTAATACATATAACATTGACCTTGTCAATGTTATATGTCATTTGTTTGTCATTGACCTTGTCAATGTTATATGTAGACCAAAAATATTTTTGCAGAGCGCGAAAATGCCTAGGTACGAGTTTAGCGCTACAGTGTTTAATACGCAGGACTTGTAGGTAGCGGTTGTCGGGTAAGAAATGACAACAGTAGACAAAGGTAAATTGTATATTCTTTTCATTCCTTTATAACTCTCTTCCCACCCAACAAGATCGTGTGCTCCCTGTGGGTAAACACTTGCACATTGCTCATTTCACGTTGCTGATGTGCAAAGGACGGCTACGAAATGTACACACGTGCACCACAATACACGTTAACATCCATTGTTCTGCTCATTAAACCTTTTGTTTGGCGAGGTTCTCGTTGCCGTTGCCGTTGCCGTCGTGTTTTGCGAAATGTCCCTAAAGCTCCGTATACACTTCGCCGGAAAAATTTTAAAACGGACCTTTTTAACTCTGAAAACGCATCAAATGTTTTCTGTCCACAATACGCTGGAGAAATTTAGAAACGCAACTATCATCGATCATTTTAGCCTGCGAGCAGGCTCACATTTGGGTCACACGCGCGAGCGGCGAACAGCAATGCGATCCAATACTCCACGCACCATGAGCTAATATAAATATCTGATGCACTTTAAAACTTACAATGATGACTTACTTTGTCTCTACAACTTTTGCTTGATTTCCACTGATGATGAAAAGAGGAAAAAGTATAGCAAAAACACAGCCGCTACGATTGACGAGAAAAAAACAGAAATTATATTAAAAGCTTGAAGAGAAACTCACGTGCAGATTTCTTAAATAAAGCATTTCTCTAGGCTTTTGGCCCGAAATCTAAGCCAATTGCTTACAAAAAAAACGCTAGTTTCACATATACGAAGATGGTTAACTTTGACTTCCACCGCATAGTAATGACAATAGGTTTGGTTTTCCTTTGACAAAGCGTCAACTCGTTTTTAATAAAAGAAGAAAAGAGTTTAGCATGCTGGCTAATCCGGGCGAAAGGGCTGTCATTTCAGACAATTATACTAGGTGCAAGAAACCAAGTTAACCAATCGAGAAATAGTGGCTTATTGTATGTTTTCCATTGTAAGTTAGATATTTTCCACGTTTTCCATTGGTTATTTCTTTTTCCACCCTTTCCACTGGCTACATGTTTTTCCGCGATTTTCACTTATCATTGCGCGTATATGTTATCCCGTGCTTTGAACTCGTCAGATTGTTCCCCCGCTTTTCCTCCGGTTACGTTTTTCTGCGTTGCCATTTCTTGCTAGCCACAAAATATTTTGATGCTTAATTTCCCCCCCCCCCCCCCCCCCCCCCCCCCCCCGACTCTGCCTTTCCCACCGCTTAGTGGGATTACTTTGGACCGCTGCTTCAAATGATCCTTCACGGTATTTTCACACTGACCTGATTACAAAAGAAGGTGCTAATGAGGTGAAAATAGCAAGAGGAAGTCCAAAACCCACAAAGTATGGCCAGTTAGATTCCACGTACATGAGGCGCTTGGGTGCGGTCCATCCTAGAAATACGAAAGAAAGACCCTTTTCATAAATGGCTACCAATAATAAAATCCCTTCTTAAGTATTATAATTAACCTTACTGACCTCGTTTTTGGTTGACAATTCAATAGAAGTTTTACCCTCAAAGGAGGTTAGCAGGGCTTATTTAAATGAATTGAAAAGAATTTTAATATAAATTTGACCTGGTTAGAGTTTATTTTTATTAGTAATGCCTCTGTCACTTAAAGGGTTAACAACAACACAACAGAGTAAAGCTTACCCATATTCACCCATTTGTACTCAAAAGTGTAAAGTGAATACAGAAGACACATATGTCCTAGACTGATAAGAGGTCCCAGGATAGGAAGAAAGCTCACAACCATGGCCTGAAAAACAAAAAAGGAAAATTTGCAAGCAGGTAGCTACCCAACCATTGTTTGCTAAATCATATTTTATTGCTGTACCCAGTTATTGGTTCACGGAATTAGTCTCATGGGTCAGGGTATACTCTGACCAATCAAAACAAAGTCTCCCCAGCCAATCAGATGCGAAATCCTTTTATATTTGAGGCCTTTTCTGTCCTTGCCAACCATCAATACATCAGGAATATAAAGCTTTGCCCTCCTTTGATCGGCCATGTGAATCAGCCAAATGACAATTAATATGAACAACAATATTCAAGGCTCTGCTTGGTTTAACGGTGTGGGAGGCGCAGTGGCCTCATGGTTAGTGCGCTTGTTTCTGGATCGAGTGGTCCAGGTTTGAGCCCTGGCCGGGGCTACTGTGTTGTGTTCTAGGGCAAGACACTTAACTCTCACAGTGCCTCTGTCCACCCAGGAGTATAAAAAAAAGCGAATTGTTGGGGAAACCTAACAAATGGTGGGGGAGTGACCTGCGATGGACTAGCATTCCGTCCAAGGGAAGTAGAAATACTCCTAGCCACTTCATGCTACAGAAGCCAGGATAAGCTCCGGCAGCTATGAGCCTGTCGGCTCCAAGGCTTCACTTTTGGTTTAAAAGCAGTTTCAAAAATTGAAGATGTGTGTAGCAAAAGTTGCCGGCAAGCAGAAACTTAAATTCTTGATACCTTTTTTGCAAACACAAACTGGAGTAAATTTCACAGTTAAAATGCCAAAGGCCTCAAACTTCACATCTTGCCACAGTAAATTGTCTAAAGTTTTTTAAATGAAAGAAAATCCAGACCCCAATGCTTAATGGACACCAAGGTTGCAAAATTTAATGTATAAACAGTCATATAGATCAAGAGAATCTTTTTTTACCTGAACAAGAAAGAACATCTGAAGTAAGAAGCTAAAGAAAAAGTCTGCTACTGTTTTGCTAACATGTGATGACAAACTGAGAAAGGAATGAAAAAAGAAACTATGATTATAATAATATTGTAAACCAATTACAGCTTAATTATAATCATCAGTTTTCAAAGAGTTTTTTCTGTCAATCAATCAATCAACTTTATTTGGCACTGTTTTTCCTTACATAAATCACTTGACCTTACAATTGCCTATCTAGTGGCAGGATGATCATAACAAGTTCATAGACGCTTTTCAGAGGAGGTCACCCAAGCAGTAAACCCAATTTTGACACTTTATTGTCAATGAAACTGTTATCTGGTACCATGGGTCCAGAATCCATCTTGAGAGATATAAAATTTTATTAGTGTCAGAATACACAGATATTTACCTTTCTCTTCCAAAGGAAGCTAAGAATCCAAGAGGTCTTCCTCTTGTAGTACGATAAGCAGAATCAGCAATTTCCTAAAAAATAAGAAACAACATATTAGATGACTATTTTCCAAATGCCGTTTAACAACATGTTTACGTTTTTTCCATTTTATTTATTTTTTTCACTCTAAATTTTATCATGTTATTTATAGTGATTCACTACTAAGGCAACAATTTTAAAACAATCCATTTTCAGCTGCAGTCATTGAGAAACCTCTGAGTCTCACATCAGGCTCACTTGCACTTACCAGTAATATAAGTACTCTTACTCCTCAGAGGGGTACTTTATAAATCTTTGGGTAGAGTTGTGCTGATGGGATACTGAAGCCTTCACCCTATACTAGACCATAATAAGTTTGATTTTGCACCCCTATTCTAGACTAGGCACCAATAACTCCTACTGTATCACAGACTAGCTATATTTTCAATATGGAGAAACTTTACCACTATTGTAGTCGAATATATGTTAATTAAACCAATATCTTACAAATTCACTTCCGAGTTTCAATTTCTATTAAGACTCCGGGTAAAGAACCCTGTTCTAGGCTAAATTATTTATCCACTAGCCACTTTCCCGGTAAATTATAGCCCATTCTAGAGCAAAACTGTCTGATTTCTATACCCTATCCCAGACTAAACTGCCTGAAAACCATAACCATCACAGAAAAAAAGAAATACCCATCACAGCACCACATACCTACATAGCTTATGTATTGGAGTAACCCCGGGTCATACTCTTAAAGAAACAGAGCCTTACATGGGTGTAGAAAGAGACTGTGATAGTAGAGTGTTGTGCCCAAGAACAGTTATGTACTGACCACTAGCTGCCTGGGAGATCCCTCAAACCAGAGTCTGGACCCAAACTGGCCTTCACTCCTCACATGATCAAACTGGTTAAAGAGCCTGTCGAGTCCTACTTATAGCCTATACTTCTCACTCAAACATGTGACATACAGATTTCACATGACATTTACCTGATACCATAATGAGTTGAGTGGTTTGCTCAGCCAGTAAAGAGGCAACACCCAAAAAGCACTGAACAAATATGATAAGAAAGGTCCCATCCATCTCCATAACCAAAGACTCTGCTGAGGATTGCCTCTACTAAGCACATCTAGGAATAAAATAGCACATTGTGAAATAAAAATTGTCACAAGACGTTGTCAAGCACTGACTTACCCCTACAATAATGCTTTGCAATAAATCCAAAACTGCATTATGTCTGCAATAATCCAGGATAAAGTTTTTGAAAACCTTGCTGAAAATGAGTATCAACAATGCCCATTTGGTAATAATGATACCGTGTAATTCAAATGATAACCTCATACTATTGCCTAGTTCAAACAAGTAGTAATTGACTGGAGACTGACTTGTACAATTAATGGTCACCTGAATACTTCAAATAATTAATTGGAAGTAAACGTGTACACAGAGACTAAAATAATTGCCAAAATAGCATTTGCCAAGTTTCCAAACTACAAACTATCAATAATTTATTGGCTACACTGCAATTGTCTCTAATAAATATACTAGTTGAAGAAAGAATATTTTGCAGTGTTTATCAGAATAAGGTGCATCTACGGCTATAAAGGCACTCATAACATAAACTCCCTCAATTGTTAGGACCTTTTATTTGAGAGGGAGACTTTCTTGAAAAAAAAAAAAAGAGGGCACTAAAACAAATCATTGCAGTATTCCATATTTTTTTCCACTATTACATGCTCATAATTACATACAATCAACAGTCTTGTGTTACCAAATGCATTGTCTATGGAGTTGGCGTCAAAACAACCCTACATAAAGCAAAGACTTAGAAAATAGAAGGAAAAATAAAGGTATACTTACTGAATATAAAATAAGTGAGGTTCTGAAGTCCAGGAATGATATAATTCTCAAAAAGGAAAATACTCATCTAAGGAAAAACAGTTAGAGACAATAAGCACAGGTGACAGGTCCTAGATGTTGGATTAACCACTAGATTCTCAGAGCTGTCATTCATAGGAATGTATGCCAAGATGTAAGAAGAATCTTGGTACTGCAAACAGGTTTAAAAGGATAAAATACTTATTGAGAGTGTATGAGGTTGGCAAGGTTAGTTAACCGCAATGTACCCATTCAATCCATGTTGGTATGTGTTTCATAATCTTCTGTCAGTGAACCAGTTGCTGGTGTTATTGTGTCATGGATTTTCACTAGGTCGTCTCTTAGATGCTCATCTCCCTCTTGAAAACAGGCATTCCCCAAATGCCAATTCCCATTCCAAGTGCAATGTGAGGGTTGTAATTTTTGTTAACCAAGAGACTGTAAAGTATTATCCTAGTTAATCAAGGTGATTTTAAGATCAAGAAAGGCCAATGCAAAAAAACATATTTACCATGTCAGTAGAACAAGAAGGGAGAAATTATGCTTGGTTAACAGACAAGCACTCTGCAGGGACCTCAGCAGTTCAAGAGTTAAGCTATCTTATTCTCACTCCATTTCACTCCCCCCCCCCCCCCCCCCCCCCCCCCTCCCCCCCCCCAAAACCCCCCGGCCCCGAACAAAGCCCCCCCCCCCCCCCCCCCCCCCCACCCCCAGTGCCGCCCCGGCGGACACCGGTTTAATATTTTTTTTTCGTGCGTGGCTGGATTACAGCACCCTCCCCCCCCCCCCCTGGTCACTTTTTTCCTTCCCCCCCAAAAGAGGGGGACCGTTTTGAAAATTGGGGAAAGGGGGGGGGGGGGGGGGGGGGGGGGGGGGAGGGAAATGGGTGAACATGAGTAAATTTCACATGCCTAACAATGTTTGTCTGAAATTACAGGGTGGTGAGATAATATCATCTCATCTCTATTTCCTGGCATCAACAAGATGAAGTTTACATTCTATTATTAACAACCAGCATATTTGCATGATGTCGTCATGCTGCGGTCTGACTGTCTAATTGATAGTTTTAATACAAGAAATGGAAAGGAACACACATCAATGAATATATGTTTCAATCCAATAGTGTTACGGTTTATGTACAAGTTGTTGTATAAAACATACCCAAAATATCCCTCCATTTAGAAGACAGCATTGCAGCATTTTGCTGTAAATTTCTTTCATGCCTACAGAACTAAGCAAATTGAAAGTGCCCAAATAAAGTGTGAAACCACAAATGCCACAAGTTGAACAACATTGCTGTGCATTTATATAGGCACAAAAATATGACAAGAAATTAAATAACAAAGGATGTTACGATGGCCTGGTGTCAAACGTCAAAAAATGTAACCTCTTGTAAGCATCGTTTTCTCAGTATAATAAATAAACGAATGCTGTGTATTCATGAGACGCAAGTAATGCAGACCTTGCTACCTCTTTGGCATACAAATATAGCAAATACTTATAGTTTAAAAATATCCTGCCTTTTCAGGAAATAAGCTTATAAGCTTCAGCATACCTTCAAAATGTTTGGGGATTCTGCAGTCGATTCTGCCCCTCCATCACTTCTTTTCAACAACAAAAACTCAACATAGAGTGAATGAGTTCCGTTCATTTTAAGCCTTATTTAGACGGCTGTTCGTAGTGCAAAGAACACCTTACCTGTCAGCTTTCTTCTCTGGCGCATTTAAACTTGTCCTAGCTCTGTGTCTTGTTCGTCGAAAGGACGACTGGCTGTCAGCTTTTAATTTATTTTCCGTGTGATTTTCACCCTGGATACTACTTATTCTAAGTAGTGCAGTCATGCCCAATAAAGAATCTTTCAATCCATGCCCAATACCAAGAATTATTGACCTTAATTCACTCATATTTCCAAACGATACTCGTAGAATTGCTTTGTTGTTATTTTTTTTTCGTGAAACTTCTTCCCAGTTCTCCCTCGTTAGACTAGGTAACCTCGCATAAACGTAAGCCTACAAAGGACTTCCGGGACCCAGCCGGAAGTTCTCGAAAAAAAAATTTAACTCTTCTCATCTTTCACATTTTGTGACAGCTAGACCAACGCCGAAACGAAGGTTAATGTAAAAATCCCTCAATTTTCAAGGAACAGGAGTGCGTGCATAAGATGTTCAATGTGTTGCCATAGCAAAGCTAAAAACAGTGACAAATACTTGGTGAACTGTTCCCATTGTAATACATGTTTGATAAATTCAGAAAGTAACACTTTTCCTATTTAAACAACTATGGCGTCGGGAAGTTTTGAATAGACAGCGAGCGACAAGGTCCAGAAGTCTTTTCGATACCTGGCATCAATCAACAACACTTCATTTAAACACGTTGCGCCTAAGAGCTAAGTTTGCTCATTTTCTCTTGGTTTGCTCGATTAATATACGAGCGTTTATGCAACTAAAAAACATAAGAGAGTAACTTTTTTAAGGAAGGACTAATACTTCCTATCTCAGCTTTTATCTTTTCAGTTCTGCCTTCAAAGACTCTTCATTTTCCCAAGTATTTCAAGCATGCGCAGATGGAAAGTTCACTTAGTATTAAAGATGTTTACAAGTTGAGTATCCTCTCGACTAACTAAAGGTAATTCCTCAAATTTGCATCGCGAATTAAATTCGACAGAAATTCGACGTCTGAATCGGCTGCCGCATTTCTGTCGCACGTTTGACTGGTCTTGTCGCATTATCAGACAGAAATGTGACACCGATTCAGACGTCGAATTTCTGCCGTGTCGAATCTAATGCATACATTATCTTAATGCATTGAGCATGCGTAAATGTGTTCCCGCCAAAGAAAAAGAAGAAACTTGGCCATTCTCGACCCAATGCAA
>Ga0126338_10003695_pt1 | contig 10772 bp, 9 predicted proteins | sample OrbCmetagenome_2_FD_92529 | JGI IMG/M metagenome (GOLD analysis project Ga0126338, IMG submission 92529) | Coral microbial communities from Petempiche,Puerto Morelos, Mexico - Orbicella C C metagenome | ecosystem: Host-associated > Invertebrates > Cnidaria > Coral | place: Petempiche,Puerto...
CATAAGCACTTTTCCTAATGCTCTAACTTCTAAAAAGGCTCAAAATCATGAGATAAGTATATATTTTTCAACAAACTCGATCGTAGCCTTGTGTCACGCAACCGCCATAACCCTGAAATTCGAAATGCCAAACGAAGCACGCTAATTGTAAACAGATATAAATATACCGACTCTTGTGCCTGATGAGGATAAAAACACGTCACGTGAAGACGATCTATTGAAGTCTTAGAAAAACACACACTTGCAAACATTCTCGAAATCCCGATGGCGATAGTATCAAACATCTATCAAACAGCTAATTGTCAAAACGAAGTGCAAGCCTTGGCCTTGCTTGGTCATGAAGTTGAACTTCATAACTATAGCTTGGAATTTTGGCTTTTTAGAATACTCAAGTAGTCATTTCCGAGGAATTAAAGCCAAAATACGACCATGGAAAAATTCCAAAACTAAATTTGTTCAAATTTCCAGTGTTGCGCACTAGGTGTTTTACAGAGTGATGAAGTGTTGGTGAGACTTGTGGATCTACTCGGGTGACAGCGTCTTCTGTAATAATAGCTCCATGGTTAGATTTTAGTTTAGAACTTTAGACGAGTGGCGTTAATGGCTGATAAAATGTGATTTAACTATAACACCGAAATACCAACGTTTAACAAAGGGGGATATGTAGCGTATGTTGCACTGATCATAATTTTACTGAGAACTGCAAAGAAATGCAAGCCAAGTTGTGTTTTGATGATTGAGCGGTGATATTCATAACATCGTAGCTAGCAACAAAATTTAGTCGAAAGTATGAAAAAAAAAGCAAGTTGTGAGCCATTATAATTATAAGATGGCTTTAATAAAAACATCGGTATTCACGTACGCCAATTCCCTATCCACACCATCCCACCATCCATGCCATTTCTTATTTTTTAGTCTGGATTATTTGCGGTCCCTGTCGGGGATCATTTCCGGTCCGGGATCATTTGCGGTCCAATTTGGGAATCATTTGCGGTCCGGGATCATTTGCGGTCCTGGGATCATTTCCGGACCCGTACAGTTCTACCTTTGGGTAAACTTTGGCCGGGTCGATGTAATAGTTAAAGTTCACTCCATCGTCACTGTATTGCAGCTGGTATTTGGTTACCCACTGGCTGTGTCCATTTCTTCCTTGTGTGGCTATACCTGTTAATTTGGTGTCACTACCAAGGGCCACCTGAATCCATTGATTGGCGTCATTAGAGCCAGCTGACCATGCCCCTCGTTTGCCTCCGCCTGCCTTAAAGTTCAACCTTGCCTGGATTGCAGTGCGATTTGAATCATGCTCTGAAGAGGCAGCTATTTGAGCATCTTTGATGAGACGGTTCTCCATGCCAAGAGATGCTGTACATGGCACTGCGGTGCACAAAACAAAAGATATGCAAACCATAAATAAAATAGAAAAGAAGCCAACACGGAAATAGGTCCTTTAAATCTCATGCAGAGTGTTTCCGATTATAATAGCCTTCACCGAAAATACTAAGCTCATTTAGCAGTTAAAGAAAGACAACGCCTCGCTATAGATTACAAGACGGCTATGAAAAAATATTTTTGGAATTTCTTTTCATTAGCCTATGCGCTAATGCTTATGATAATTAATTAACAACTACAAAAGTTGGCTCCTTCTTCCGCGAATTTTGCCATGCACTTTATTTGTATGTAACTAGAGGGGTTTTCAGATACAGCGTCACTTGCAAAACCATCCTTAAGCCTCAGCTCTTTGAAACTCATTTTGATAACGTACTCCAATTTCAGTTCCCCCTTTACATTGATAACACGTATACGATAGAATGCTGATCAAAAAAGCCTTTTGAACAGACATAAGACCACCTTTCAGTACTAGCAAATACAAATCATTAACTCAACCCTTTGTCGTTAATAATCAGATGCAATCTTCAGGTGTTTAACTAAGCTGAAAAAGTTGCAAGTAATCAGATTGCAATCATACCTAAACAACCATACAGTTCCATCCTCAGTGAAATATGACCGGACCACGCTGTTGGCCTGAATCGGATGTAGCCTGCTTGGATTGGCGGGTTTATCTCGTGGTAAACAATGCTGTCTCTGTCCTTATTTCCACTAAACACCTAAACATTAGCATCAACAAATCTCCAGTGAACCTTCTTATAACTGAAAAAACCTTAATTAATCAGCAGTTAAACGGCCATGAATGCATGCAACGATTGCAAATTGACGGTCAGCTAGGTATGGTTCTACCTTTGGCAAACTTTGGCCTGGTGCTTTGTAATAGTCAAAGTTCACTCCATCGTCACTGTATTGAAGCTGGTATTTGGTTACCCACTGGCTGTGTCCATTTCTTCCTTGCGTAGCTATACCTGTTAATTTGCTGTAATTACCAAGGGCTACCTGAATCCATTGATTGGCGTCATTAGAGCCGGCTGACCACGCCCCTTGTTTGCCTCCACCTGCCTTTAAGTTCAACCTTGCCTGGATTGCAGTGTGATTTGAATCATGCTCTGAAGAGGCGGTGATTTGAGCATCTCTGATGAGACGGTTCTCCATGCCTAGAGATGCTGTACATGGCACTGCGGTGCACAAAACAAAAGATATGGAAACCATAGATAAAAAAGAAGCCAACACCGAAATAAGTCCTTTAAGTCTCATGCAGACACTTAAATGTTTCCGATTATAAAAGCCCTCACCGAGAGCACTGAGCTCTTAGATTTAGTAGTTAAAGAACGACAACGCCTCTCTACATTACAAGACGGCTATGAAAAGATATGTTTTCCTTTGATTTCGCTAGCCTATGCTCTAATGCTTGTGGTTTTTAGTTAAGAATTGCTAAACTTGGCATCTTATTTTGCGAGCTTTGCCATGTACTTTACTTGTCTGCAACTAAGGGGATTTTCAGATACAACGTCATTTCCAACAGTAATCTCAAACCCCAGCTCTTTGAAACATAAAACTCATTTTGATCATGACCCAGCTTCAGTTCCTTCTTTATGTTAATAATACGTATGCCGATAATATGATAAAAATAACACTAGGTTTATTTTACGACGGTAACATTGATTACTGGTGACTCAGTAGTTAACATAATGGCCCTCCCTAAGATAATCTAGCACCAGAGTGTAAACGTAAAATAATTACTGATAAATTACCCAATACGTGTAGTTAATTAATATTAAAATGTTCATAAACATGGAGTTTTCTAATGTCATTTTTCGTTGGATTTCCATTAAAAAGCGCTTCTATGAAAGTGTATCTCTGACAGATGGTTCAGTTCTGTTCCACAGACGAGTTGCACTGGAATAAAAAGTCCTGAAGCCTGAATTTTTCTCTCACTTTGGTGTAATAAGGTCGTTTGTTATTCGACTCACAGTTCTCATGTCGCAATCGTGACAACTCTTAACATAATTAGCATATACTGGAGGAATTTAAGTTATTTCGGGCCCCAGCCTTTACAGATTTTGTGAAGAAGTGATGAGTTTCTTGCTCGAATGATATCGACAATTGGAAGCCAACCTAATTTAGAAAATAACATTACTGAATTGTCCTGAAAGTTTCCATCCAGTATCATTCTGGCGCAGCGTTTCTCTAATCGTAACAATCTGTTCAATTGTTCCTTGGAAGAGGAGTTTCCTAATGTCATAAGCAGTTTTCTGTTCCTTGGAACAATTGCCCCATACCGTGCAACATTATTTAAGAATTGGTTTTATAAGGGAATTACACAATAATTTCCTCTAAAATGTTTGACCTTTTGAGCGGATTAATTCTGCGGTTCAGCTAGCGCTTGCTGATAACATAATCAATATGCAAATTCTAAGTGCGATTTTTGTCGATCCCAATCCCGAGAGGCTTTTCTCCCATTACCTCCTCTTGCTTGGCATCATTCAAAAATAAATATATGCAGGTCTTGTCTGCACAACGAAGCTTTTGAGTAGTTCCAATAACATTTGCTTAGTTTTTTTTTGGCATTGGGCTTCATCCCATTAAGGCTGAAACAACAATTTGCATTATTTAGACTTGACCAGATAGCAGTGTCATCGGCATACATATCAGTTTCAGAATTTTGCATAAAAAGTGGCAAATCATTGATGCAAATTGAAAAAAATAATGGACCTAAAATGGATCCCTGTGGAACTCCTACTACAAGAGGGAGCGGCATTGATGTTTTCCCTGCTGCGAGCGTTCGTTTAAATATGATTTAAAGCTCTCTAGGGAAGTACATTGATAATTTGGATAGAAGAATGTCGTGCATGATTGACTAAGTCAAACGCCTTGCTTAAATCAAGCAAAATGGTTCTAATAAAGTTTCCATTGTCCGTTTGCATGAGCTAACGATCCGTTACGTTAATTGGTGCAGTTTAGCACGAATAATTAGGTTGATAAGCAGACTGATGTTTACACAACAGATTATACTTTAACAAGTGTTTTTGATAAGTTGCAGATACGTATCGTTCTAGCGGTTTAGAAAGGATTGGCAGTACTGCGATGAGACGATATATAGTGATCAAAAGATGATCAAAAAGGCCTTTTGAACAAACATAAGGCCGCCGCACACTAGCCGATTTTTTGTCGGCCGACAAAAAACCTTAACTTATCGGCTAGTGGGCGGTGAATTAAACAAGTCTGCGACAAGATCAGAGGTTGTCGGGCGATATCTGACAGTGCTAGATCTCAAAACGTCTTGTCGGGCCTTGTCGGCTGGTGTGCGGTGGACCAAGACAATTTGTCGGGGCTCGCGCGCGCCTCAACCAATTAGGAAATGTCATAAGAGTCACGGCGTCAGTGGAATAGGAGCTATCCTGATTTTGGATGCCTCGGCCCCAAGCCTCAACGCGTTTAGTCGCGGCAAAAACTCGGCTAGTGTGCGGCGCGCGGCAAGTTGATGGCCCGACAAATGTTAACCCGATTTGACCCCGACAAAAAATCTGCAATTCTACGGCAAAAAGTCAACCAGCGTGCACGCGCGGCCAGATGTAATCTTCAGGTGTTTAACTAAGCTGAAAACGTTTCGGGTAATCAGATTGCAATCATACCTAAACAACCATACAGTTCCATCCTCAGTGAAATATGACTGGACCACGCTGTTGGCCTGAGTCTGATGTAGCGAGCTTCGATTGGCGGGTTGAACTTGTGGTAAACAATGCTGTCTCTGTCCTTATTTCCATTAAACACCTAAACATTATCATCAATAAATCTCCAGTGAACCTTCTTATAACTAAAAACAAACTGAATTAATTAGCAGTTAAACGGGTGCCATGAATGCGTGCAACGATTGGAAATTGACGGTCAGATGGGTATGGTTTTACCTTTGGCAAACTTTGGCCTGGTGCTTTGTAATATTCAAAGTTTATTCCATCGTCACTGTATTGAAGCTGGTATTTGGTTACCCACTGGTTGACGTATCCATTTCTTCCTTGTGTAGCTATACCTGTTAAGTTGGTGAAACTACCAAGGGCCACCTGAATCCATTGATTGGCGTCATTAGAGCCAGCTGACCATGCTCCTTGTTTGCCTTTACCTGCCTTAAAGTTCAACCTTGCCTGGATTGCAGCGTGATTTGAATCATACTCTGAAGAGGCAGTGATTTGAGCATCTTTGATGAGACGGTGTTCCATGCCTAGAGATGCTGTACATGGTAGCGCTGTGCACAAAACAAACGATAAAGAAACCATGAATGAAAAGGAAAAGAAGCCCACACCAAAAGAGTTTCTTTAAATCTCATGCAGCGAGAAAATGTTTCCGATTATAATAGACCCCACCGAGAATATTCAGCTCTTATATTTAGAAGCTGAGGAAAGATAAAGCCTCTCCAGATAACAAGACAGCTATGAAAAAATATTTTTGCCTTCGATTTTAATAGCCTATTCTCTAATACTTGTGATTTTAGTTAACAACTGCAAAACCTGGCATTTTCTTCTGTGAGTTTTGCCATGCACTTTTCTTGTCTGTAACTAGAGAGGTTTTCAGATACAACGTCACTTCCATAACTAAACTCAAACCTCAGCTCTTTGAAACGTAAAAGTCCTTGTGATAATGATCCCGACTCCACCTCCCTCTTTTTATTAGTAATAGCTAATCCGATTATGTGGTAATAAAAAACAAACATCAAGCCAAGGCATGATGTTATTTATGTCGATAAATTGACCTATTGTATTCAAGGCACATATCTGTCGTTCCGATGGTGGTCTGTCACGTGACATAAGAGCCAATCATGTTAAAGAGTGTTATCTATCCGCAAGTATAAAAGACTGGTCGCATTTTCAATCATTCCCTCTTGCTTTCACCATCACAGCGAGTATATCTCTTGGCGATAACATTTTTCTCTCCCACCGCTTCCTTATCGCTATCTTTCGGATCGACATTTATGCTATGTATTTTCGCCTACCAGCCGTGGGGCGCCTTTTTCGCCCCACCTTTGCTGAAAATGATAATTTAATTACCATGGACATTGTTAACAATTAACTTTTATTTGAGTTCCTATTAAAACCTCCACAGTATAAGTGGCCAAGAAATGCCAATTCACGAGTTGATTATTTGTTGTACACCATATCATCCTCAGCAAACTAGTGCGACACCACAGAGAGTTCACGAATTCATTTCCGTACAATGTATCAGCATAAAAAAAAATTTGAACATTAAGACCAGCTATCAGTAAAACATTGACTTCACCCCTCCTCGTTATTAATCAGGCGGTAGGTAGCCTTTACGTGTTTAACTAAGCTGAAAAAGTTGCAAGTGATCAGATTATAATCATACCTAAACAACCATACAGTTCCATCCTGAGTGAAATTTGATTGTACCAAGCTGTTGGCCTGAGTCTGATGTAGCGAGCTTGGATTGGCGGGTTTAACTTGTGGTAAACAATGCTGTGTCTGTCTTTATTTCCATCAAAAACCTAAATATTAGCATCAACAAATGTCCAGGGAACGTTTTCAGCGATGAAAAAAAAGGTACAACTTAATCAATTAGCAGATAAAACTGTTTAGATGCTTTGAAGACTGCAGAGATGCCATGAATGCGTGTAGGAATTTGAAAATGTCAGCTGGGTATAGTTTTACCTTTGGGAAACTCTCGCATAGTGCTTTGTAATAGCGAAAGTTCACTCCATCGTCACCGTATTGAAGCTGGTATTTGGTTACCCACTGGTGTGCTTTATTGCTTCCTTGTGTAGCTATACCTGTTAAGTTGGTGAAACTACCAAGGGCCACCTGAATCCATTGATTGCCGTAATAGTAGCGAGCTGACCATACCTTTTTTTTGCGTATACCTGCCTTATTGTTCAACCTTGCATGGATTGCAGCACCCGTCAGTAAAGAGTCAGTGATTTGAGCATCTTTGATGAGACGGTTTTCCATGCCAAGAGATGCTGTACATTCTTAACAGAAGGAGAGTTTAGAAAAATGCTTTGAACTTATATTATACACTTATATTACACATATTACCTGCATGCACTTCTATTATGAGTGCATGCAGGTATATACTAAAGTAACGTAGTGGATCACTATCTGGCGGAATACAAGAGAAAAAAAGGTACCCTTTATTCTCGGTTCCTGCTCCGTCCTTTGTGGTTTCCTCTTGTATTGCTATGTTAAGTTTTTACTACTTTTCTTTGTTCTCAGCATCTCAGGAATGTGTTTTCCTGCCTTCTCTTTTCAATTTTGCGCCTCCCAAATCGATCGTCACGTACAATACTCCAAATGGCACAATGTCATCAGTTGCGCGTGCATTTAGCTAAACTTTATAGTTATTAGCAGTCAGAAAAATTGAACAAGTCGTTTAATAACAAGTAATATACCTAACAGGAAACTTTTATCGTCAACGCAGCAACCTTGTCACATACCGACCAGGCCTATTATAGGAACCAAAGAGAAGCTAGAGACTTAGAACTCGTTAAATTCGTCTTGTTAACTTTTGACGAAGGTTGCCTTTGCTCAGCCAATAACTGAATCTTTAAATATTTAATAATAAATTTTAAATACAATTAACTATATTAATTTTTTGTCATATAAATATCTTATCCCTCGAATATTCCGTATGGTCGTTTGTCTAGAATTACAACAAACTAAGAATTTATGTCAGCAGCCGAGATTTTCTGAACTAGCATTTTCTGCCTCCTAAAAGCATAATCTATCCTGCGATCTAAATTACTGTTCAGTTAACGAAATAACTTTTTTTTTTTTTGAATAACCGTTAACAAGTGGCTAGGTGGCGCTCTTGATTTTGAAAAAAAGTCTCTAAAACTGACCGAAAGGGAGGCAGCAATTACAGCCAGAAAAACTATTACAAGTTCCTGGATCCAATATTAGATTGTAGATTTCTTGAAAAAGTGACTGGTAGATACTTGATTTAACGCTATGTTTTTTAATCAAGCTCCGTTATGTAAAATAACCAAAAATATTTGCTTTGAAAACCGGAAATGTTCTCTTAACTCTCCGCGAGGACGAATATCAATATTATTTAGTTTAGGCATAATGATCTAACAAGATAGCCAAAGTTTTCAATGTATTTTTTCCTTGGGATGAAAACAGTATTCTTGTTTTACGAAGTTACTCACCTTGTGACTCAGTTTGCAGCACCAATACTGAAAATCCCGTGAGGAATACAGACGCCCAGTGGAAAAGCTCCATGCCAGAAAAAACTGAGTTTTTCCTTTAGCAATTCACTTCTGAGGATCGTAAACACTGCGCTAGAAGGAGCAAACAATGAATGTGATCTTTCTCTCAAGTTCAATTAAAGTTATACGTTGATGTTCGTGGCACGTGCTACTATAAGAAAACTTCCCGTCTAGATTCAGCTTCACGTACTTCTGTAAGAAAACATCCCGTCTAGCTTCAGGGAGTAAGGACATCAGTTTGGGGAACAAACAAGCAGAACAGGAACAACGTGTCAACTCACAGACGTGAGAACTTCAACATTTCTAGTTCAGCGGCAGTGGAGATTTTAGGTCAAAATATGAAAGGCAAACAACAAGACGATCGTGAGGCTAATCGCTTTCCTGTCATCTCTGAAATAGAACAGAAAATTATTAAACAACGAAATCTTTATTCTCTAAAGTAAAACGGAAAGCTTTACAGTTTATGAAGCAGACATACGCATTACGAAGGTGGACCATTTAGTCCTAAACACTGCTGACGAAAGCAAAACATGAAAATTTAACATTTCCGGCATTTGTGTTTGCAATTGAAAGGTAAATATTATAACAACAAGAACAACAACAATCTTTATTTGTAATCCCTCTCTTACGTCTACTAATCGCACAAAATATCGATAATAAAATTAGAGTACTGGCTGCCTGGTATAACCCTAGGGGCCAGCAAAGCCAGACAGGCAGTTGACATTAGCTTTAAATGAAAATAGACTGCAGGTCAGCAAGATAGGACAAATGTACACATAGAGGGAGAGGGAAAGAAGAGAAAAGAAACGAAAAAAACGAAAACGTTACAACTACGCTATGAGGAAAGTCACGGGCAGTTGTTTGTTGGTACGTGTTATTGTAAGAACATCCCGTCTAGTTTAAGCGAGTAAGGACATCTGTTTTTCAAGCAAACATGCATATCTCTCAGCGCTTACTTTACTTCCTTCAGCTACAGTGGAGGTACTGTTCTGTACATTAATATTCCACTAATAGTTAAGAGACTAGTTTAACGGAAAGTGAAAGCTGAAATCTTCTTTCTTCTGACGATGCTACCCACAATAAACAAGTGAGAAAATCTCAGATAGTGCAGAGTGTAATTTACGGCTCTGATGCAGTAGTCACGCAGGTCCTAATCTGCTGTTCTCTCCCTTGGTAGTCAACTAAGCTTTTCCACTTTGCAGATTATGAGCAGAGAGAAAGGAAAAGAAAAGAAAAGAAAAAAAGAAAAAAACGAAAACGCTACTACTACGCTATAAGGGAAGTCACGGGCAGTTGTTTGTTGCCACGTGTTATTGTAAGAACATCCCGTCTAGTTTAAGCGAGTAAGGACATCTGTTTTTCAAACAAGCATGCATATCTCTCAGCACTTACTTTACTTCCTTCAGCTACAGTGGAGGTACTGTTCTCGATCTATATTAATATTCCACTAATAGTCAAGAGACTATAGTTTAACGGAAAGTGAAAGCTGAAATTTTCTTTCTTCTGACGATGCTACCCACAATAAACAAGTGAGAAAATCTCAGATAGTGCAGAGTGTAATTTACGGCTCTGATGCAGTAGTCACACAGGTCCTAATCTGATGATCTCTCCCTTGGTAGTCAACTAGGCCTTTTCCCCTTTGCAGATTATCAGCAGACAAAAACTTGATAAGACATAATCTTAGCAGTGTGTGTGTTTCATGTTTGTGTTTTGCCTAAAAGCAACTTACAATTACCGTTTGTCAAGACGGTTTTAAATTTATTGTGGTATTTTATCTTGAGTTTTGTTCATTTTAAATTCAATAATGCTAGAAGTAGCAAATGTGACAATTTTCTCTTTTCACGCCAACGTTCGCAATTTGATACTTTTGTTTTCCTCGCCAATGTATGCAACAAGATACCTTTGTTTCCACGAAAATATAAGAAAGATGTGTATTTTTTTAACTCACTGCTGGAGATAAATGGAATATAAAAGTTGAATGTCTGCTGAAAAGTCGAAGAGGAACGATTTTGTGTTATTCAAAACGTAAATTTTCATTTCACTGATAAATACGAACTAATCTAATCATCAAATAGTCACGTCGAATCACGGAATAGTGCGTTCTAATTCTGTTGCCAGCCGAGTTGGTGTAAACAATAAAACCACATCAAACTAATACACAATGCTATCG
>Ga0126338_10003696_pt1 | contig 10772 bp, 10 predicted proteins | sample OrbCmetagenome_2_FD_92529 | JGI IMG/M metagenome (GOLD analysis project Ga0126338, IMG submission 92529) | Coral microbial communities from Petempiche,Puerto Morelos, Mexico - Orbicella C C metagenome | ecosystem: Host-associated > Invertebrates > Cnidaria > Coral | place: Petempiche,Puerto...
ACAAGGTGGATTTTATTTGGATTTTTTTTTTCGGAAAATAAATTTTTATTTAAAAAAAAAATTTTTTTTTTTATTTAATTTTGCCTTTAATTTCCCAAAAAAAAAAAAAAAAAAAAAAAAAACCTTGCAAAATTTTTTATCTTCGCAATTACGTTAATTGAATATAATATATCCTGTAGAAATCAGTTGTAATTATATATTATTATTAATAGTAGTACAGTAGTTAGCCGAAAGTGTTGTATGTAGCGTTATGTTAATGTTGAAAAAAAAAAACTTATTGTAGGTAAGTTTATCGTAAGTATTGTCACGGTATTTAAGTAGTTTATTGTAATTAACAGGTTATTGGTATATTTATTGTAATAAAAAAAAAAAAGTTATTGAAAGCGGATAAGTCTCAAAGGAGCTCTATTATTTCCGCTATCGTTTAGTTAAACAAAGAGCTGTATGCATAATTAATGTATGAGGTTATACGGAAATCTTGCCCTTACGCGATTGAAAAAGCTTCAAATCTTCCACTATTCCGTTTTGTTTGTCCGAGTTGTAACGTCACTCGCGCGCTTCACTATTATATGCGAGTCGGTGTGGGTGTGAGTGTTTTTGTTGCGTGAGTGATTTCTGTTGCTTGAAGAGTCGGATTAATTTGTAATACTACCGGATTATATTGCTATGTCGAATTCTGCCGAGTGTTCGTGGTTTTATTGGGCCCGTACATTGGTAGCAGAGTGAGGTTATCTATTTTGTGGAGTTTAAACTCATCACAAATAGATGAGCTTGGGAACTGGTGCCTTAAAGGTTAACGGGGTGCCAATGCCATAAGCCGCTAGGAGGTATCCATGGCAACCCTGGAAAGCAGGAACCACCCAATGAGCGTCCGCTAACCGGCACCGTCACACTGAAAGAAATTCAGTGGAAACTACTTACCTGGAGAATACTTACCCTGACCAAGAACAAAACGGGAGGGAGAAGAGGGTGCAAGAATCCGCAATGATTCGCGAGCAAAGCAGTGCAACTGATCCGCAACAATCAGCTGAATACACTACAACAATTATGCAATGAACCATAAACCCCTACAAAACCACTGAAGGCCGCCCCATAGGTCACGTACTCCCAAACGGGGAAACCGCTGGTTGCATAAGCTCATATTTAACTTGCCCTAAATGATATTAGCTGGATGGGCACGCTAGCTGGCTGCATTAGCTCGAGTTTAACCTTGCCTAAATGATATTTAGCCACATTTAATACGCCGGCTGAAACACGTACACGAACATAGCAGAAAAAGGTCAAGAAGAATTTCTGATTCCTAAGAATTTGACTGAGGCGAAGGGATTAGTAAACAAGTTGAGCATCGAGCACTAACACAAGACGGATCGAAAGCAAGCCTGAAAGAACGACTTCTCGAGTACTACTGAGATCAATTTACATCGGTAAACGGAACACTTGTACCGACGCCACGGAAAAAGTGCGCAATCAAAAGCCCACAATCGAGCGTGAAAGAATCGCTCACTTCGGAAACAGTTGACGGTATGGATCAGAAGTCGGACCAGCCAATTTTATCCATCATCGACCAGCTGCGTAAGGCTGTTCAAGGAATTGATGAAATCGAGTTCGCCGTGAACTAAATTGGAGCATATGTCGAGGAATCTTTCACGAATTTTCGGGAGTCGTTGACAGAAGCTATTAAGGATTCTACGGAGAAAATGATGCGGTCTTTTGACAAGCCTTCCGACGATACAGGAACGGAACAGGTTCACCTCGTCTATGGTTCGAAATTTATTGTGTGAAATTACCACTTTTGCAGCTGCCAAAGTTTTCAGGAAATGTGTTGGAATGGCCAGCGTTTCATGACACGTTCGTTACTTCGGTTGATTCACACAAAAAACTGAGCAATGTTCAGAAGTTTACCCACCTGGGGTCATGCCTTTATCGCAGGGCCTCAAAGTGCATCGAAGGCTATTCCGTTACGACTGACAACTACTCCAAAGCCTTTCAAGATTTGCGAAATCGTTTTGAACGAAAACGTTTATTACCAAACGAACTTGTCAAGTCCATTTTAAATCTGGAGATTCCTGAAAAGACTGATGGAAAACTGTTAAGAGAACTGTACGACGCATTGCGAAACAGGATGAGAAGTTTGGAGTCACCTGGTCTTAAGCCTGATGATCACCCTAGTCTGTCGAAACAAAGTTTCCTTGTGAGCTTAAGGAGAAATGGGTGTTGGAGCCCACCAAGTATGAAACTGAAGAGGAAGACGAGGAGATCAACATTAAGAAGTTATTTCAATTTTCAGAGGGTCATAGGCCGACGACGTGCTGGACGGATTACCGAAGCACAGTGGGAGGAACGGTAGAGGTAAAAGATTCAAGAATCCGAACAAGGAAGAGAAAGTGTCAGCCCAATCGCTAGATGATGCCTCTGATCATGGTTAGAAAAATATGAAGTGTGGTTTGTGCGCAAAGTGTCACGAGACGTCAAGGTGCCCAACGGCTCTGTTTACGACACCTGACGAGAGATGGGATATGCTGATGAAGCGTAAGGGTGCTCCAAATTGCTTTAATTGTTTACAACCAGGAAGCATTTCGCACAATTCAAGGACATGTAAAGCTCCACGATGCTCAGTTGATGGATGTGGAAGAAGATATCATCAGTTGCTACACATCTCTGAGAAGTCAAAACCAAATGAAGAGGACATTCAGTCTCTCTCTGGGTTTGTGTCTGCAATGATCTTAAGATAAAACCTAGTGGATCTCCCGTCGCTATGACCATTAACGTACTTGGTGGTCAGGAACAGGGAAAGAAGATGAACCGAGTAAAGTTTAGGTTGGCTCCCTTCAACTCGAGTGATGATGTTCATGCCGTCTCGATTAATGCCTAGACCATAAGCAGTGTTTGGGCTCCACTCGCAGCTGTGGAAGCTGACGTCAAAAAATGTGATCATCTAAAGAACCCCCGATTTACAGACACATTTCCAAGAGAAGCTGCATCGGTTGATCTGTTTGTTGGAGCCGATCAATACTACAAGTTGGTTGAAGGAAATGTACGAAAAGGGCGCCCAGGAACACCGATTGCGACTAAATCAAGACTTGGTTGGCTTTTGAGTGGTCCTGTCCCAGGGTCTAAGAAGAGTGAAGAGGTTACAGCCATGCTCACTGTTACGAAGATCGACAGTCCGGATGATCAATCAAAACGTTTCTGGAAGCTAGAAGCTGTTGGGATCGTAAATCATCAGGAGCATCAAAGAACAGGCGAAGAGGAGGATGCAGTTAATCATTTTAACAGTTCCTGCCGTTTTGATGGTGAGCGATATGAGGTTGGTCTTCCTTGGTAGAAAGATCATCCACCTCCTTGACAACTATGGGCAAACATGTCAAAGACTCGTCTCCACTGACAGAAGCTTGGTAACGAATTCAGAGAAGGTGAGAAGGTATTGTAAAGCAGTGAGCCAATACATTGAAGACGGCCATGCTCGGCCGATAGATGAAGAAGATCACAAAGCAGACAAGATAAGATACCTTTCTCATCATGGCGTATTCCGAGAAGATAGAGCCACCATGAAGTGTAGAGTCTTGTTCGATAGTAGGGCCAAAACGTGTGATAAGCAATCTCTCAACTCCTGTCTTCTTAAAGGACCAAAACGTCAGCCAGATATCGGACATGTTCTAATCAGATTCAGGTGCCATCGGATCGGTATCATGGCAGATATCAATCAAGCTTAAACGTCAAGATCAGAAGAGTCACAGATACCTGTGGAGAGATCTGCATACTCATCGAGCTCCGGAAGTTTATTGCATGACCCGAGTGACATTCGGAGATACCCCTTCTCCTTTCCTTTCCATTGCTACAGTACAAAAGCATGCGAAAGAACACGAGAAAGACCATCCTACGGCAGGTAAGGGAGTGAGTGTGAAAATGTACGTCTACGATGTACTTACCGGTGCAGTAAAGCTAAGGAATGAACTATGCAATCGCCTTTCAAAAGGGGATTTCAATTGAAAAAATGGGCTTCGAACTCTCAAAAGGCTATGGAAACCACGCCTCTTCGTGACAGAGCCCCAACACTGGTGCCGGTCACTGAGCCCGAAAAAAGGTCAGACACATTAAAAGCACTGGGTACTTCATGGAATACAAAGGATGACGTTCTGATCTTTATAAACCCTTCCAGTATCTTGACAGAGAAGGACCCTACGGACAAAGAGAAGTTTGATTAGTTTGTACTCCAGACTCTTCGATCTCATGGGTTTCTTGACTCCATTTCCGATGATTTCAAAGGTTTTTTTTTATAACCTTTTTTGACCATATTGTAATCAGTTACATCAATAAATGTGAAAGGTTACGCTACAAACATGCACACACACATTACACACACATGACAACAATAACTTGGGTAAATGCTTAATCATTTTACAGATTACATTAACCAACCTGGATTCCATTAAAAAAAAAAAAATTATAACCTAGAGTGACCGTGGCAAGATATCCTTTCACTTCTTAGTGTAGGAAAAGGCTCCATCTTCTATTAGAATCCTTAAGAGTCCTATTCTTTACAGGAATATATTTTCTGTTTCTTTTTTTAACTTTAGTCTTATACAAAAAAAAATTAAAATTTAGAGAGCAGTTTGACCTCCTACATTCCCAGTTACACAATTTACTTAGAATTAGCAGATAATTTAATATGTCATTCCTTTCTGGAAAACCCAAAATAACAACTTTGAGTGTCAACGTTAAATTTTCATCAGCGACATCTGTCCATCAATCGACGAAGCATTCCCAAAAAGCTTGCACATGAGAGAATTCTAAGAAAAGATGATAGAGTTTCATCATTTAGATTACAAAAGATACGTTGATCAGTCAACAACCACCCCATTTTTTAAAGCTTAACATTGGTAAACAATATGTAATTCAACAATCGTTACTGAAAGGACCATACATAGGTTACACTCGCAACATTGAGAGGTAAGAGATACATTTTATCGACCGTATCTTCAACATCAAAATCAGTAATTAACTTATTTGACATATTTGGTAACTCAGCGTTTTTGAATGATAAAAGTGCATAAAATTGTTTGCTTTTAGCAGAATTAATATCAAAACTCTTCTGAGCATCTTGTAATACCGTAGGGTCAAACATATCCATTAACACTCTAGGAACATATGTCCGTAAGGCAGTCCAGGTCGGGAAGTTAGTGTGCAATCCTTTGTGTTTAAAGCATTCGTAAGAGGCGACATTATCACATTCAAATAACAAATCGCGTAAACAAATAATACCCAGACTGTGATAATTTGCATAAAGAATAGGTTTATTATTTATCTTAATCTCTCTATTGTTCCAAATTATCTTTTCCACACGACTCATGTCGAAAAAGGACCTTCTAAAATCAGCCCACCAAAGAAGCAACTCAGCGTAAAAGCCAGTAACTATTTTTTACTGAATTCCTTGTAACTTTATCGAAAACCTTCCGCAAAAATTTGTAAATCACCCTTTCCATCCTCCGTGATATATCATGAGGTGTTTCAATAATAGACGACACATTCAACAGTTTTGGAATCAAAAACGTTTAAATGATAATAACCTAACCAAAGACTGATAGTCCTCTCATACTGCTGGTTTAATCTTTCTTCAAAATTTGAACCGTAACCTCTTCCTTCTGGCAAGAAAAGTGGATTCCCAAATTTTTAACTCCAGTGACCTGATGATTTCAAAGTTGCTGTTTCAAGAATTGTGAACTCGAGGTCTAGACTAGGATCAGCCACTAGACTCAAACATCGCGAACCCTTGGGAGACCTGGAAACAGAAACTAGCAAACGTTGACCAAATCAACGTTCCAAGGTAGATACTACGAAATCTATGTTCAGTTGACAAAGTTGAGTTCCATAAAGATTTGGTGACGCCAGCGAAAGAGCTTATGGGACAGCGGTTTACATTTGTGCTGAGGATAAGGATGGCAACAGAATCTCTGACTTAGTTACGTCCAAGTCAAGGTTAGCACTGGTGAAACGAATCAGTTTGCCAATACTGGAGCTTCTGGCAGCATAAATCACAGCTAAGCTTCTTGACTCTGTCATTCAAGTTCTCCGAATTGTAGTCAACGCAGTATATGGTTGGTCAGATAGTCGGATTACACTTGCGTGGATCAGAGGGCCAAGTTCTAACTGGAAAGTATTTGTTGCTAACAGATTTAGAGATATTCACCAACGAGTAGCACCAAGCCAGTGGAAATTTTGTCAAGGAAGTCAAAATCCTGCAGACCTGGACACAAGCGGAATTCCTGCGTCTAAACTCAGAGACTGCAAGCTCTGGTGGAAAGGCTCACATTGGTTACAACAGCCGCGCAGTCACAGGCCTGTTAGTGAAGTGCTGAAAGCAGTTCCAGAGGATTGTCTTATTGAAGCAAAGAACGAATCTGTTAGCGTGAATGACATTGTTTGTCTAGCAACGGCTCAAGAAAGCATTCCCGCATTGCCATGAAGATATGAAACCTGGCAACGCTTGGCTCGGGTAACTGCATGGATCCTAAAGTGGTCAAATTTACGTGGGGAACCAAAGAAAGGAAAGCTGTCTGCAGGGGAATTAAAGGAATCTGAATTTATGTGGCTGAGAAACAGACAAAGAGTTGTTTTCCTCCTGGAAATTGAGGAACTGCGTAACAAGGGACAAGTGAATCAGAAGAGTCGCATCGTTAAGTTAGATCCACATTTAGACCAAGCCAAGAAGCTAGTTGTGGTTGGTGGACGTCTGCAGTTTTCACAGATTCCAGAAGAAGCCAAGCATCAAATCATAATACCACATGACGACCCAGTTATAGAGAAATTGATTATGCACCTTCGTGTCAAAGCTTGCCATGCAGGTCCAGAGACGACTCTAGCCATTCTCCTCCATCAACGTTTCTGGCTCACAAAAGGACGACGGGAGGTAAAGCGAGTTTTGAGAAAATGTCTCACGTTTAAACGTTGGTAGACACAGCCTGTTCAACAGAAAATGACACCGTTCCCAGTCGAAAGAGTACAGATAGCACCATCATTCTCGAACATCGGACTGGACTTTACAGGTCCACAGTCTCTCCAACTAAAAAGAAGTTCCAAGCCAACTACGTCAAAGGCCTATGTGTGTATTTTCATGGGTGAAGATTTTGGTGCAGTTCATTTGGAATTGTTGAACAGTATGACGACAGAAGATTTTCTGCAGGCCTTTCGTCGTTTTGCTTATCGACGTGGGATGGGAAAAGTGATTCATTCAGACAACCAGAACACATTTCATAAAGCAGCCATTGGAAGAGATTTGGGACGTCCACCTGATGCACCACCAAGGAAAGCAGAAGTTTCTCTCTCGGAGCGCTTTAGGTACCAGCAGCGACTTCAAAGTCATTTTTGGTTCCGTTGGTTACGTGAATATTTGCCGGGCTTAACTGTTCACCAACAGTGGACCAAGGAAGAGGTACCATTGAAACAAAGCGGTGTCGTACTCATATCGGAGGACGACATACCCAGAGGGAAATGGAAACTTGGGAAAATTGTGGACACTTTTCCCGGAAAAGATGGACGAATTTGCAGAGTAAGGGCTCAAACCAAGAAAGGAATGATAAACGGATCGGTGCAGAAACTGCGCTTACTAAATTCTCGACTGAAGATGTGCCCCATTGCATAATGCTAAGGTTAAGAGATGAAAGAGCCCAGGAAATGCCAAAGAGGCGAAACGCCTCCGAGAGGTTAATGACTGTTCGTCATTGGAGGGGGAAGATGTAGAAGCCGGCAAATACAGGACACGCTATGGGCATGCAATCAGACGTCCCAAGAGACTCTAGAATATTTAAATTATATGCGAGTGGGTGTGAGTGCTTTTGTGCGTGTGTGATTTCTGTTGCTTGAAGACTCGGATTAAAAGTCTCGATGTAATACTGGCGAATTAAATTGCTATGTCGAATTCTACCGAGCGTTCGTCGTTTTACTGGGCCCCTACAGCAGCAATGAAGTTCTGTAACTCTATGCTTCGTGCGACACTAGCCGTCTCGTCTCGTCACAGTTTTATCAGGTTGCAAATCAATACATTTTTGGATGGAAAAATCCCTTGCTTTTTCACCAAAAGACTGCGCTTTTCTGTGGTTTTCTTTCATGTTAAGATGAAATAATCGCGTTTAGATCAAACTCAGAAGAGATACTTTCTGAAATTCCTTTTCAAAATCCGTTTGAAGCGTGAAACCAACTTAATGCAGGTGCGCTCAGCCAATCAGCATCAAGTCATGACGCCCTCTTGATTACCAAAAGTGCGCTCGTGATAAAGAAAAAATACCCTCTGTCTCAGCCAATCAGCATTCAGCAATAAGGAATAAATAAGCACGAGTAAATTTTTCAAAGACTGCAAAAAGGTACAAAAGAAAAATCCTTTGATTACAAGTGAAAGCGAATTTTTTTTCGCCAATGTAATTTTTTTCTTTTTCCTTTCAGGACCCAAAACGCTAAAAAAGGGGCTGCGTTTTGCTATCTTCAATTGCAGTACAAAGCTATAGATCATTTTCGAAGTAGGATTAAATGTGGAGTGATCGTACAAAAATTGCTCTCAGAGAAAAAATATTTCGAAATATTTGTTTATACGTTAAACTTGCTACTGTCCAAATTTGAGGGCAATCGAACAAATTCCCGCAAATTTCTAAAAACCCTTGTGTTTCGCAAGGCACTCAATTCGAAGGCGGAGAGTTAATTTTTCTGTAGCTCGGTTTTTCTTGAAGCTGTTCTGGCAAAAAGGGATACGAACGCTAGAGAACAAACTAAAGCGGCTTGTCGAAGAAAACAAACAAAAGAAAGCGCGGCGGAGCAACTGTGAATATTCTAATGGGTCTCAATGAGTCAAATTCGTCGGTTTCGGACTCATCAGAAGAATCTCTGCCAGCATCGCTGTTATCGCTGCGAACTTCCCAAATTTTCACAGAACTTATCTTTTCTTTTGACTCCATTTTTTTAAATTATGCCGGTGTAATTTCGAGCATAATGCCGGCATAATGGTCATGTTTAGGAGCATAAAAGTTGATAAAATCATTTTGCTAATAAATCCATCAAAATAATGCGTTTAAAAAATGTCCTGTCAATTGTGGGTTTTGGGGCTTCTTTATGCACTTATTTGGCTTTGTTGAAGGCCTGACTACCTTAATTTTTTGCCTGGCTTCCCAGGCCTGTAAGCTTGCTCTTCCAGTTCGGAGTCACGTCCCTGAGAGCATTCTTATTCCAAAGGCGTTGCTGTTATTTAATAGAGAGACATCAAATAATATTAGCCCCCACTTTTTTTTTTGCGCAAAATTAACCCAGCATCTTTGAGCATAATGCTAGGGCACGAGCACAATTAATATTTCGAACTTAATGCTATGATTTTAAGAGTGACGCTCAAAAGCGTAATGCTCAAATTTTCGAGCATAATTTATCTAGCCCTATCCAAGTCGTCTCGGCAAACACGTCATAGAGCTGTCAATCAAGAGGTAAACTTTTGCTTCCGGCGAAAACGTAAAACCGCCATTTCTTCGCCAATGTTTAGTCTTTTTCAAAACATTTTTTCAGAAATTGGAGATAGCTCTTCAACCACTACTTTGACTCGAAACTCCAAATTTGAAGAAAATTGCCGATCTGAAGGTATAAGGTAACCTTAACCAAATTGCAGAGAAACGAAGCTAAAATCTACCAAGAAACGGATTTTCTTAGCACTGAAGAACATTTCAGTATTAAGTGGCAGTCTCTCTAAAAGCGGTCCACTGCATTTCTGGTCGGAAAAAAGTTTTCCCTCAAACTTTTCTCAGTGAACTGTCTTGGGTCATGAGTAAATGCAAAGACTTTAGTTTTTGCAAATACTTCAAAATAATTTTTTTAGAGCTCATAACAATCATAGCTGGAAAACGCCTAAATTTGAGCGTTCCAATGACGGAAAATTTCCTAAATTGACAAGCTCGCTGCTCAAAGACCACCAAACGTAACAAAAATTGTTATTATCCCTACATTAAGTGATCCTTCAAGGGTAAGAAATGCACGTTACTTTTGATATATTTTGTTTTGGGGGATCCTGAAAATGTATCTATTACCACCCGTTATATCACTTTCTGAAAACCTGCCAAAGTAGCTTGTCTTCGCTGGCGTTTATTTCCCAAGTCCAGACCCTGCCGCTCAAAACTCCAACTGAATTCTGCTAAACAAGGGTTGGGAAGCATAGAAATGTAAAAATACCTCGCGCTTTTTATCTTCCTTTCCCACAGCGACTTCGAACTTTCTGTGTTTTGTGCGATTCTCACCCTTCATTATGCAAATTACGTTGTCACGCTAATTCAGATTGTTTTCAATCAAAACGCTCTCACATTGTTTTAATTAATCATGCTACGTTTAAGATACAGGGATCCAACAAAAACTAAAACTCAGAAACGGTTTAAATAGGTAGCATTGCTGAATTATTGGCAGTGATCTCCAGACGCTTTGTGGAAAAGTCAGGAAAACGTGGCCGGAATATTTGCAAATTTAGTCGCGGTCCATTACTTCTATTAGTCCTGTTTATAGAGCGGTCAGTTTGCAAAACTTTTCTAGTGTTTGATTCTTTCTTTCCATTTTCTGCTGATGCTTCTGAAGTGAACCGTACTATTTAGCCGATGTTAAAACTTGAAAATTGATATCAAATCTTGACAGAACGTTGTAACTGAAATCGACAACATCGTGACCTTCGTAGACTTCGTAATCTCAGCTGTGTTGCACAAGCCACAAATATTTTACCTCCTTATCTGCTCCAGACACTGCAAAGTCAACCAATGTGTACA
>Ga0126338_10003697_pt1 | contig 10770 bp, 6 predicted proteins | sample OrbCmetagenome_2_FD_92529 | JGI IMG/M metagenome (GOLD analysis project Ga0126338, IMG submission 92529) | Coral microbial communities from Petempiche,Puerto Morelos, Mexico - Orbicella C C metagenome | ecosystem: Host-associated > Invertebrates > Cnidaria > Coral | place: Petempiche,Puerto...
GCAAAAAGAGCATAAGCCAAGAATAGTTATGTCTTATTAGTGAAAAGAAGAGAGGGGGGGGGGGAGAGGGGGGGGGGGGGGGGGGGGGGGGGGGGGGGGGGGGGGGAATCCAGATGTTGATGGACAAAGTTGAGATAAATGAACACAGCTTCAAAATTATATTTATCAAATAGTCACATGCCTGCCACCTGTTATTTTTTCTAAAGAAAACCCAAAATTATAGTGACTTTAAGCAAAGATTCTAGAAAGGGTGGGACCTGGGGTACTTACCATTTACATGGGAAAACCAGAAATTCCAGTTGGAAAATCAAATGGTTCGTGCAATTCCGTTTGGGAAGCTTCTGAAAATATGGGCTGTGATTTGAGGTGATGCTATTTTTCTGCTCTTTTAAGGCTCTCTAGCTGATGTGGATATACTTAATAGTGATTCCCTCTCCCGCAACGTCACATTCAACTGGTTAATATTTTCACCTGAAATTTCCAACCGGATGGTTTCTGTAAATGGTAAGCACCCCTGAACTCCTTATGGATATTTAGGAGATTGGGAAGGCCAAGAGGGTGAGGTAAGAACAACAAAAAGTAAATTAGACAAGGAAAAAGGGTTTAAGATATGCCTAAATGCAGTTAAGATTATGCATGCAAGTGACGTACATGAATCTCTTAAATTTGTATTTGCCGCCAAAATTTGGCAGCTTCGCTAGCAAACCTTACATTAATTAACAAAACACAATAGAATAAGCTAGCCTCACTTACAATGTCATTCGTGGGCTCCACTTCACTTCAACGGAGCCTAAAAGTCCTTTAAAGTAGACGTCGTTAAATTGAAGAAATAACTGCCGTATATCGGGAATAGGATCAATAAGTTCCCACGATTCATCCACAACTGAAACAGGGGCTACGTTCTTACTAGAAGTAAAAGGAATTGCGGCTTTAAAATAGTTTGATTCCCCGTTTTTCTGTTCTTGATCGAGTTCCTCTTGCAAGCTGAGTGCGTAGGCCAAATCGACATCTTCAGATATCTCAAGCATTGTTAAAAACAGGTAGTTTTCTCTTTTTTGTTTGAGATCAAAATCAAAGATGGCGCCCGGTAAATTATGTTTACTTGGACTACTCGATCCAGTCCTCAACTCCAATAAAGACCGGGATGAGCTGGTACGGTTAGAAAAACAAAATGGCGTCTTTAGCTGGTCGATCTTTACGAGGAGCTTCTCGTGTGATTTTACAGGTAAATTGTTTGTCATCTTTGTTTATGACACGTTCATATGTTTAAATTTTTGTTTCCTTTTGAAGGCGACAAGTTCTCAATGCGGACGGATTGCATCACAAGGTATGACATATCCAAACAAAATTTGAAGTAAAGACAAGCTTTTAATTTTTCGCACGTGCATCAGAATAAGCTTATTTGATCTTCAGTTTGAAAATCACCGCTTTCAAATTTTAATAATTTCAGCTGGAGGTCCCAAACTGCAAAGTACTCGAGCTCTTCATCAAGTTGCTGGAATGAGTTTGTGAGTGTTTATGTCAGCTATTTCAGCTATTTGTCTGATCAACGTTCATGGAAGAAACCGCCAGAAGCTTTTGTAAGACTTAACTCTAGAACTATTATTTATCTTTTCAGAGTAAAGCAAGCCCAAAGACAATTTTCTATAAGCATAACAAGGAGAGTGTCTGCTGGTGCCATGATAAGTATAGGTTAGGCCTGATTGTCTTAAATAAAATTTAATTTATTCATATTATAAATAAAATTACATCTCATTCATAGGGAATAATACATCTCATAGGGGGATAATACATCTCATAGGGGGATAATACATCTCATAGGGGGATAATACATCTCATAGGGGGATAATACATGGACGCGCGTAGATATGGAATATATTTTTGAGTGCTCAACTCGATATATCATGAGTGAGTGCAGTGAACGAGTGAGATAGAAAGTTGAACATGAGAAGATATATTCCATATCTACAAGCAACCATGTATTCACGTTGTTTATTATATAGACATACTGATAACAACGTTTTTGACAATTTTCCGAAGATTTCCGACCACTTCCTTGAGATTTTGGAATATTCTCCAAAACTTGTTTGAGGGCGACACGAACGTTTCTGATCAATTTCCGAAAAATTCAGAAGAGTACCGAAGATTTCTGAAGATGACCGAAGATTGCCGAAAACTTTCGAGGAATATCCGAAGATGTTTGAGTGTCCGCTTGGTGTTCAGAAGGTCATGGGTCCAATTACTGTCAGGGACTCAGATTTTTTCTTTGTCCCACGCTCGTGCCATGTTGATCAGTTCACTTTTCACAAATTTAAGGACAGTTTAAGGCTCAAAAATGATATCAGTGAAGTAATCGATATCTTCACTAGTGATGATATGGAAAATACGCCGCCTGAGTCCCAGATGTGGTTTTGTATGAACTTTACGAGAGGTGTATTTTCCTGTAAAACACTCGTGTCTTTATAGTAAAGTAGTTTATTTCATTTAGGGTAGTGATTTTTAATAGGAACTGGAAGGACAAAAGTAAATTCAGGGCGATGAATCAGGCAAGGATTTGTTCTTATCAAGTGGCATGATTAGTCCCTGAATTATATGACATAAGGTCCAATAATTTTAAAAATATATTATCTTTTTTATCATTTTTATCGCTGTTACGTTTTTAATCAAAACTCTTCAGGTTTGGTTCAGTTTGATGCATATCCATATAATTTGTGATGGGAGAGTGGAATGAGTCCTGTGGAAATCGAGATGATGGCTGATGCACCAATGATGTGTTAAAAATAACATTTGCATCAGAGCCAGACAATACCGGTAATCACAAATTTAAAACAAAGTCAGTTTAAATGTTGGCAAACCACCCTAAAGAGTTTTGGTTCAAAAAGTCATAAAATTTGATGAAGCCTTTTTTTTTTTAAACTAAACTGTTTTCTACAGAAAAACAGGGGCTTCTAAACAAAGAAAATACATTATCAGTGGTTAGTCCATTGTTGAGCTACACATCAGAACAGAGAACCTTGGCAAGTTCAACAACAAGAAATAGACAAATAATAAGAATAGCCTATTGGTGGAAATGATGTTATTGAGGCAGAGGAAACAACACCCTCTCCTATCACACTCAATTTCTTTTCACACTCTCTACAGACCATGTGCGAGCTCTAGAGGACAGACAAGTTGTCCTCCCATACAAATTTATTGAACAGAATGCTTCTCTTATTTCACAGCTTCTCCACTCACATCGTCGGGATCTTTGATCTGTGGTAGTAGCAGCTGTGATGTGTCAGAGGGCTCAGCAAGTGATGATGATGGCCTGGTGATCGAGGCGCTAAATCAACTTGATGACTTATAGTATTGGCTTTACACACAATACCCTTTGTGTGTAAAAAGTCTTTTATTACTTCCAAATGCTTTGTTTTATTGCCATCACTGGATACTGGCTAAAAGTGATAATAATAGTCAATTTTGTGTAAATTTTCATTAACTTAAATTTTGTTTACGTGTAGTCACAGATACAGATAACTCTCTGTGCTCCCCTTCCCTGAAGTACATCAGTTGGCTTTTGCAAGAATCGGACTTTTCTGAACAACTTTCATCCTGACATTGTACTGCTGATACAGTACTACTTTACAGGGTAGTAGGCCCCCATCATGATAACTAAGCCCAGATTTTACATTGTGTTGTACAATTGGCCATGGTGAAAGCAAATTGTATTTATTTTTAGGTCTTTTCTCCAAGCTCCAGTCAGTGTTTTTTAATGTTTGAGTATTTTTTATAGGCTCATTCTTTGTATGTAATTCTACATTGCTATTATGTCTCTTAGTTTATTGTTACATGTTTCTGTGTGCTAGTGCGCATCAGTTTTTGCTCGCGTATTTCCTGTTTTTTTTTTCGTTCTCTTGTTCAATATTTGAATGTGTATATTCTTATGTACTGATTATGTAAGAAGACACTGGGTGTTGATTATGCTTGCCAATAAAATTTGAAATTGCAAATTCCTAGCAGCTGTTCTGTTATTTTCCTGGGAAAGAACTGGGCTTACATATGCTATGTCCAGGCCTTGGTTGTTCAAAGGGTGGGCAATGTGATCCGCATGATAAATCAAAATCAGGTAAAGCTGTCAACAGGAAACTGATTTATCTCACCCCAGTTGTTCAGAGTGCATTACACTAAAGTACCTATACACTTTAAGTAGCTATGTCACAACGGTCCATCTTGGAAAATTTGGCATAGATTTTTAGCAGAAAGTTTAGCATTTTTATTTCAATCTGGCCCAGTTTTAACCATCCTAAGTTCTTTTCAGTTTCTATGTTCCTCTGAAGTTATATTTTATACCTTGTGTGACTATTATGTACCCAGTTCCTGTGATTAGAACTTAAATCACTATCCACCAGGCAACTTTCATTAAGTTTATTAATTGAATTGCACTGAGAGTGAAATATGGATAGCACTGTTCAACATTTATAACAAATGAGCCCTTGTGGATAGCATCATCCATCATTTGATCAGCCAGGGCTAGATTCTTGTTTCTTTGTTTGCAGTAACAGAAGCCTGTGAGCAGGCTCTCGTGTGCTGCAGCACAAGCAGCGAAGATGTGAGATGGGTTGGTGAGCAAAGGCCTAGCACAAGAAATGAGAGGCTTTCATTCTTGTTGGCTTGGTCTGCATGCCAGCCTTTTCATGTAGCTTTACCACTTGTGCTGCAGCTCATGGAAACCTACTTGCAGGCCATTGTAAGGGAGGGGTAAGGTGCATAAGTTGCAATTGTGGGTGGAGTAGAAGGAGGGTCTCTGAGTGGGTATGGAGATGCCAGATAGGACATAAAGAGGCTGTTTTAAACTTTTTGAAGCTCTGTTCTACACAAACATGGTATCCCGTGGCAGTTTCAAATCCTTTCAAGTCAGTTGAAGTTTTAAGAACATGGTGACTTTTTCCACCTGCTACTCTAATTGGTCAATTAGAGGTCATGTCAGTTTCTTAAACATGTGGCCATAGATTGGTTGGCCAAACAAGGATCCATATCTTACAGTACAGACTGAAAATCAGGTTAATATTACTGTTTATTGCTTTTATTAGTCTGTAGGAAGCACCCCTGAACAATGAGGTTGGGAGGGCTGGGGGCAAGAATCTGCAACAATTCACAGAAAGATAAGCTGTTGCTAAAACATCTGCAGCCAGAGATCTGCAAAGATCAGCTCAACATGCAAATGATCCACAAAGATCAGCTGCCATGTGACAAAATGTATGCAGATTATGAGGCAAGCTGCAAACTATTAGGTCATCCCACAGGACACGTATGCAAACGGGGTGACCACTGACCGCATTGCCTCAAGACTTAATTTGTCTAAATTACATTTAGCCTCTTAAAACTGGCCATTGCATCACAGTCCATGTATTATCCACGCAATATAATGACAGCTACCATAATCACGATAAAAAAAGTGAGACAAAGCAATTTTATACAAAATGTTTAATGGTACAAGTTACATGATGGCAGTAACTAAACATTCAATTGAAGTAACAAAAAATGGACTAAAAAAAGCCCTGAATTTTGAGGTTAACGGAATAATATATACAATGTAACTGAATATTACCTTTCACTTTGTAGCATAGTATTTACAAATTCCTTGTCTGTGTGAAAGAATTGCATGGTCTTTTGCAAATGTGGTCAGCAGTTATTATCAGCAATATAGCCATTACTTTAGACTGCAAGTTTGAGTTTTGTTGGATGAAAATTCACTCCACCTCTGTTAAGGAGTGATGTTGCACCTTTCTTCTGGTAAGTTTTTCTATGATGTACAAAATCAACTTTCAATCGAAAATAACTCCTCAGTAATGTTTGAAGGTAGAAAAAGAAAAGGTCTTAGGAAATAATAAACAAGACCATGCATTGCTACATGTAAGATCATATGAAAGATGATATCAATGAACATCACACTCTTACAAGCCAAGCTTACTCAGGACCATACTGAGAGAATATCCAGTCCTTATCATGTATGATTTATTGCTGTTCTTCAAACCCACTGATTGAAACCAACAGACTGTTTCAATGTTCAATGAATGGATATTTTCTCTTTACAGCAAATCGTTTGTAGAGAGAGGTGAAGTTTCGAAACTCTAAAATTTAAACTCACTACATTTAAAACTATAAATCCCACATACCATTGGAAGTGTTAACAGTAGAGCAATTCAAGTTCCTTATAATAATTATTAGTAGCCACTCAGATATTCTCTATTGGGAATCTGAAAATCTGATTTGCTGTCCCACTGTTTTCTATTCGCTGATAGACAATGATCCTGCATGCTGCTCTTGAAACTAAAAGTTATTCTGAATCTTAAAATTTTAAAAATACACAAAATTGTAGGTTTTGTGCTGTAATCCTTTAGAGTGCCTACTATAACAATTACACTACTTGCCCTCCTTTTCTATGAGCGATAGTTAACTATTTGCTCATAGAAGCGTCAGGCTTGTCTAATAATTTATTGTTATTATAATACACTAAAACAGAATTCTACATGACAGGCTCTGGAATATTTTCTAAAACGTTCAACTGCATGGTATGACTTCACACCTGGGGTTACACGTGAAGATGATTGTATTCTTGATACCAATTTGTACATACAGTGGAATCCCAATATTTTGAACCTCCAAGAGAAATGAAAATTGGTTCAAAAAATCACATAGTTCTAGAAATCGGAGGTAAAATTACAGTGTTCGACTGAGGTCAGAGGGAAACAACTTTTGGTTAAAGTTATAGGGAGGTTTGAAAAAATGACATTTTGAGAAATTGGGACTCCACTGTATATGTATGACAATCTCAAATTAAGCAACTTAAACAAATTCTTTGCCGAATTGCATCATAAAGGTACAATTACAACTACCACTAAGATTTTCTTTATTCTTATTGCCTTTCTAAGTGAAAGTGTTTTTACAGCTGTTTAGAGAAAGGTTGTCCCACAGAAGCATAGAAGCTTGTGCAACAAAGCCAAAAGGCATTCTTAATGACTAGTTTTAGTTGCCATATACGCTTTTATGCTTTTGTGGGACAAGTGTAACCTCTCTCAAAAAGGCTATATAACTATATTCTTAGGGGAAATTGAATGTTAATCACTCTGAGAAGCTTCAATGCTACAATTTGTCCTTTGTACAAAGTATGTTTATCTCAGCTGAGCCCTAATTATGCATTTGGCAAAAAATCTTGGATTTCAGTGCCACAAATTGAAACTTGTTACATGCCATGTGAGCCACAAAATGGAATGACATTTAAAACATACTGTATCTACTTGCATGTATAGTGATTTGGAAGACAACAAAGTAATTCAAAGATGACCTTAAATAGCATTATTTATTTCACACTATAGGGCGATCTTCATAAATCTCGTACTGAGAAATTTTAACCCTTCAAAATATAGAACAAAGTATGTCTGAAAGGAGCATGGTACACTTACATATAGTTATTATACCATGCTTACAAGAAAATATGAGAAACCAGTGCATTTGCAGCAGTTATAGATCATGGCTGTAAAGCTGTGTAAGAGGAATAGGCAACCAGTTGCCAATCCACTAATTTTACTTCTTTGTATGAAATTAAAAGAAAATATCTCAGTCATTAAACATATTACTTTAATTTATACTTGTCACATTTACTAAAGGGCAGGATTGTTAAATATTCACTGCATGTATGATATGGGTTTACTTGATTCAGCTAGCGAGAGTAAAAGATGTATTTTGATAACTTAACATGTATGCAAACATGGAGTTTAAAGTTCATGGACAAAGGAAGATCGCCCTACTGTACAGGTTTGTACATGCAGATTGAAGCCAACATTCACCTGTCAACATTATTTTGATTGCACTGTTATAAGCATTAAGTAAAATTGGTCCAAATAGTTTGTTCTGTTTTCTCTTTCTATTTAAAAAAGGGGCTTCCAATAAAAAATGAATTAGTTCCTACTAGGTGAAGATCATCTTTGTGACCAGATATCCACCATGTTGTCAAGCCCCCATAAATAGCCATCCTCGTGGTTTCCTTCCTCCCATGGTGTTCTGTGATCTAACCACATGCCGTCCTGAAGTGGCACAGTCTTTCCAAAATCAATCATCCATACACTGGCTCGGCCATCTTCGTCATGAACAAATAACAGAGAGCTACCAACCACCTGGAATACAGCAATTACCTTGGTTAGTTGAAAGCAATTTGTTAGGTCAAGCAGAACTACTACTGCACCAGCTGTGGATATTGAAACATTTTCTTGGTTACTTTGCACCTAATAACCTCCCATTTCCAGGGTACAAACTGTAAATGGTATGCAGTGGTTGAAAAATTTTCTTTTACTAGCCCCTTGCTACCAAAAAATATTCACTAGCATATATTGATTAATTTGCAATTAAACTTAAAATAACAACTACACTATATCATTCCATCTCTCTACTGGACTACTGCAACTCCAATTTCTTGAAAAATGTTTCCAAAAACCCTCAAGTTGCACATCAGGCAAGCAAAGAATAGACCCATTACATGAAATTTACCACAAACTCTAAAAGCCCAGACTATTAAGACATGCCTTTGTTTACACACTGACTGCACACTTAAATATGTTCACTACAAATCTGCAAAATTCACATTCACTGTTTGATCATTAGGGTAGTAGCAAAAAACACTTAGTACAATTTTGTTATAAAGTAACACAAAAACACTGAAGGCAGCTAAAGAAAATCGCAAACACTAGTTGAATTAGAATTTTCACTGTGGATCTTACAGATTTGACTCTAGCTACATTTCTCAGTAGGGTAGCAAATGTTGTAAGATTTATTATCAATATTACATGCATAATCTACTTAAGTTATTTTTAATTATAACGCAGTTATTATTTTCACCACTCACCTCGTGGGTGCGAAAGAATGGTGAGGACTCCAGAGTTGCTCTTATGGCCTTGAGTCTTCTTAGATACTTTTTCTGTACAAAGAAAAACATAAAGAAGTGAAATGTATTGCCAGTGACTGACCTAGCCAGGCAACCCAAGTTCAAATCAAGGTGTCTGTCTGTTTGACAAAAGGCCTGCATCATAGAACCTATTAAAAATCATACAGTCATGTATTATCTGGTTCTAGAAAATATCCATAACTCCCCCAAGGATGGTTACTTGCGTTGTGCCCCCCTCTCCACCGGGAATTTCCAATTTAGCTTCATACTTTCCCTTTACAAATTTGGCTATTGAGACCAACCACCTCCTTCAAATTTCCGATGGCCATCCTTGGTGTGGGTAGGAATATTTTCTAGACCTGCATGTTAAGTGCATATTACAGTAAAAACTGAGATCATAAGGAATTGAGAAGAACAAAAGTAGAAAATCAAAAACTTCCAGTGCATAGAAATAAATAACACTTACTCTTAATTGCTCGTCATTACCAATAAATTCGGTAAAAACTTCATGTACATCTTCTTTTGTTCTTGTTTTCTTAAAATCTTTGTTGGGTTTTTGATCACCTTTCTATGGGGGAATTAAAAACAAATTTGTGCTGAGAAATAAAGATGTTTGTGTCGATGAGTACAAAACCATGTTAACCAAAGTAATAATAATGATTAGTTTCACTGTTTTTACATGTTACTCTAAGAATTTGGTGGCAAATATACATAAAATAATTTTTAATACTCATTTACACTTCAGTTCACAATATTGATTTAATGTAAGGAGAAGTTAGAGGCTGATCTAACCTTAATTCCTTCAATCCTAAAGCCCAGACTTGATGTTGAAGAGAGCTGCTCTCTCCACTTCATATAACGAGGTTTTGTTATTCCTCCCTCTCTTTTCTCCTCCTCAGTAGGTTCCCTGGGATCCACCTCTATCATTTTCTGAAATAGGTCCTATGAGAAGAAAACTTGTAGTTACCTTCTATTAAACAGTATTGGCAGGTAAGTGAATCTCTGTTATCAGCCTTTAAGTCAGTCATGACAGCCGATTGGGAAACTGAGTCTTGTACTGGAGCAAAAAATTCCCCAAGGAAGTGCTATGAGTATTGCTTAAAATATCGCTATGGCGATTAATTAGAAAAGAATCCTTTTTTTCCAATGATCAAAATGCTGCACACTTGGTAAAAAGATACACATATTAAATTCCCAAGTTATTGATCATTTGACTCTGTTTCAATATAAGTTTTGGTTCATACTCATCAGATGATTGTAGTTATAAAAATAATATGCCTAAACTCAAAACTCATCTTTTTAAGAAAACTTATTATTCTTAGCGATTTTTACTTTCTATTACTTTCTTAAGTGAACATTTTTAATTATTAAGATTAGTACAGCTCATTTTGGCAAATTGTACAGCGCCTAAAGCAGGCATGGATAGGCGCTATATAAATATTTATTTATTATCATTATTATTATTATTATTGTGTAGTTTTGCTTTAACTACGAACTTGTTCCTTTTTAAATGAATATTTCAGCTGATAAGCAACCTAGAAACTAATTGATGTCAGTGCAATGTAGTTTCTTTCTTGCATGATTTAACACTCACTTTTCTGGGTTTTGACTTTGCCTTCGCTAATTCATCTTCTAAGTATGTTCTGCAACAAAAAGTACATCAAGAAGATGCAGATGATTTCTTTTCATTACCATATATACAGGTCAAATAAGTGTTGTACATGGCATATGAAAATGTAACACAGTGCAACATACCTTGTTCCCATTTTACAGTCCATTACACAAGGGCTTTCAAAGTCTTGGAGTAAATCCTGCATTTCAAGATAACCTTAAACATTTGTCAAGGAAAAACC
>Ga0126338_10003698_pt1 | contig 10769 bp, 6 predicted proteins | sample OrbCmetagenome_2_FD_92529 | JGI IMG/M metagenome (GOLD analysis project Ga0126338, IMG submission 92529) | Coral microbial communities from Petempiche,Puerto Morelos, Mexico - Orbicella C C metagenome | ecosystem: Host-associated > Invertebrates > Cnidaria > Coral | place: Petempiche,Puerto...
ATGCCGACACTCACATTCTCCTGCAGACAGGCTATTACAGTCAAACCTGTATTAAGCGGACCCCATATTAAGCGGACACCCTCTATTAAGCGGACAGCAGTTCAAGTCCCATTTTTCTTTTCCCACATTCACTGTAAAAAATACCTGTATTCAACGGACACCTCTATTAACGGACGCGGACCCCTTATACTTGACTTTGATGGTCATTTCTATTCTTAGAAACCTGTATCAGACGGACAGTGCAAAAAGAATGCATGATTTTTTTGTCCACGTTTTAGTAGATCGGTCATTTAAGTTTGCCAGTAAACTGAGCTGTCACAGAAATGCAATATTTTGTTATTCGGTTTTGTTTTTACAGAACTTTTGTTCTTGTTTGGTTTTGTGAACTTTCACATGATTCGATCAATGTGGATACTGTTACTGTATCACACTTAAATCGCTTTACCCCATATACTTGTCATTGTTTATGGAAATACGGGTATTTCAGAGTTCTCGACCTTTCACAAGAATGCTATTTGACTCTTTCAAGGTCTTTTAATAGTGAGGAAAATTAATATGACCCTTTTAAGACGAATTCTGAGGGAACCTGTTTTCAACGGACACCCTGTATAGAGTGTGTGCACGTGACGTCATCAAATTCTCAAATCCAAAACTAAAGAGCCTCTAAAGGTTTTACCCTCATCAAGCATAAGAGATACTAAATTTATATCTGTTTACAACTTTTCAGCTCAATAGCGTCCTTCGTTTGAAAACCGGCGCATTTTCAATTTCGAAGTTATGGCGGTGCGTGGCATGAAGCTAAGATCGCGTTTGTCGAGAAATATACACTTATCTCGTGATTTTTAGCCATTTTAAGAGTTAAAGTATTAGGAAAAGTGCTTGTGTAAATATTCGGTTCAGACAATCAGTTGTCTAGATAGCCAAAGTAAGTTCCAGATGTTTACACTATTTTCCGGCCGCCATATTGGAGGACTAGGTTCTATAATTTTGCGCGGAACATTTCGACGAATATCTCAACTTTGGAACAACGCACACACCTTAAAATTGGAGAGCTGTCGTCTTTATTTATCGTCTATAATAAAACAATTTCTTGACTTTATCCACTGAATGGTTTTTGATTTTATTTTTTATTGCGTGACAATGCACACACTCTATTAAGCGGACACTAGCATGGGTCCCGAGGGTGTCCGCCTAATACAGGTTTGACTGTATTACGACTGATGAGAATCACTGGAATCAACTTAAACACAGACAATCTGGCTTGGTTTGTACAAAGTCTCTGTTTTTTTTTTTTTGTTTGTGTTTGTGTTTGTGTTTTTTTTTTTTCATGCGGCACTGGGATCACTGCTGTTTCACTCAGCACGGTGAAATCTAGGCTGTATAGTCACAGAGTCGGCTACATTTCGATTTGTAGACAGAGTTCCTCGGTTGTCCTTTGTTGTCATGTTTCGTGTTGTTTTCTCGGGAATGCTCTAACCATACATTGCTCTCCAGTTCCTCATTTGATTCAACTGCTTTTCAGATAGTTTGTGTGCCTTTGGAGGGAGTAACTTGGTTAAATCCTTGTAGTGTGTTGTGGTGAAAACCTCTGGGTAGTAGACAGTGTTTCGGCCAGAGCGCGCCATTGCGGAAATCCCGCGCTGCAATCAGAGATGGCCCCCAGAAAAACGAGAAAAGGGCCAATTTGGCCCTTTCCTTTTACAAGAGTTCAGGCTTAACACAGGCATAGTATTTTAAAAGCTATCCCAGGGCTCGAAATTGCGACCGATACGGTCGCCAATGCAACTAACATTTCATCCTTGGCGACCAAAAATTCTGGTTTTGTCACCATAATGGCGACTACATTTCTCTGTGTTGACGATCAATAACGGCTATTTTGTCACACATTATGTCCTTCTAGAAAATCATATTGAAAGATCTTTACTTCTAAAACATTCAACATAAGAAAAGAAATCAATCCGTCCTTTTGCTTTGCTGTATTTATTCTCTCACATCGGAAAACTCCCAAATGGCTGGTCGTGTTTGAAATCGCCCTATAATGCATTGCAAACCCTTGATCATTGACTACGTCATGTATGCCTAAGGATTGTTCTCTTGTAATGCACTTCATACTAGTATCTAGTATCTGATTCAAAAGAAACTTTATTGAGTTGAAACACTCCAAAAAGCACTTATTAAATTTTATCACAGATCTAATAAACTGCTTTATTTTCCTTGGTACCCTGACGCATTTTTTTCCTTCTGTAGCTTTCAATTTATTGGCCCCTTTCCTAAAAAAATTGGCCCCTAAAAAGGGTCTTCAGGGGCCACTTTGGCCCTCAAGTAAAATTTTCTGGCTGAAACACTGCAGTAGAACTTGGCAGCTGTGAACTAAGCAAGTGGTGTAAAACATTGCCTCTTCAACCATTCCTTAATTTTCTTGCTGAATCTGTAATCGAATTCACGCTGTAGGAGCATTGGCGTCACTTCTTCATTTCTGAAAATGTGTTTTCGACAAAGCAACAAGCGTTAAACGACTTTTAATACTAAATTTGGTGATAAGGCTTGGATTAAAACGGTCTAGGAGGTCATTGATAAAAAATTTCCATGAGGCCCTTGTGTCTCAGCTGTGGTTACACTTAATCTAAGCCGATCAAGGCTCCATTTCTCCATAGGCTTTCCATGCCTAGTGTAATAAATTGCCCCATGCAGTAATTGGTACAACTGTGATTGCTTCGATCGAGCTGCGTCGTGATCAGCTGTAACCAATAGAAAATGTAACATTGTCGTAATCTTGATTTTTGCCATATGGCAGAAACAAACGTTCCCAAAATAATACTCGAGTGAAAAGGACTTTATGACCCACCTAGGTTATGCTGACATTATATTATTTATTTTAGGGATTGGGAAAGTTTAAAGAAATATATAATTGAAAGTAGATTTTAGTGTTCCTTGATCCCAACGATCTAATCAGGAGTTCCCATGTTTCCTGAAAATAATTTGACAATATCCCCTGTTCTCTAAAAATAAATGCTGTTGTTCCCGTATTTGCTAAATACCTTGGGAGGGGGCTCAGCAGTTGGAATTTAACTAAGATCTGGGATTCTAAGAATTTCTAAGTGTCCGGAAATTATTTAGAGAGTCTTGTCTGCTTCCAGAAGTTTCTTCAGTTATTGAAATACCTGCGTGCTCGTTCGACTACATCAGCCGTGCGGTCACTTGACAGAAACGTAGTGTTTTCTTTCGATACAAATTTTTCTAATAATGTCTTTTTGATTACTTTGTTATCAAGAAATATATAGGGGCCTATTCATAAATGACCCTATTCATAAATGGCTGCCAAGTAAAAATTCTTTTGTACGTATTAAAATTAACCCAACTAACCTCGTTTTTGAGTTGATCATTCCAAAGAATTTTTACTTTCAAACGAGGTTAGTTGGGCTAATTTAACTACATTCAAAATAATTTTAAATTGGCAGCCATTTATGACTAGAGTCTATAAGCATTGGCTACAGGATCGTTTTTGAAATAAACTTTTGAGAGAAATCGGGAGACTTACAATAGCCAATTTCCGAGTTGCGTTTTGCCTGCGTCAAAACCAGTCTAAACCATTCATATGAAAATGTGTTCCGCCAACAGGTTCATTTTCATTTTCGTGGTGTTGCATCAAATTCTCACAACCATTATGAAGAAAAGTCTATGAAACTCAGTAAGGAAAATTATTATTTCGATCATGGCATGAAAAGGTTATTGTTGTAACGGACAAAGGATTATGCTTTTAAAATTTTTCTGGCTGGACTCGTTCAGTGAGGTCCTCGATCGTTCTTGGCAGACTGTTTTGACAGCCTAGTCAAGAGTTGCTCTTGTTCTGTTGTTGATGTTTATGTTAGTGAATTGGGGCTGTGCGTTATAAAATTTCTCATTTGATAGATGTAGGGTTGAACAAAGAATCGTATCAATTTTAGCCCGCCTCTGGAGCTGAAGCGATCTTTTTATCGTTAAATTGTAAATCCGAAGTCTACCTCCCACCGCCTTTTTTATTCCAAGGTCAGAAAATGCAGCGCTCCACAGGAGTCTTATTCTTTGCCAGCCCGAAGCCACAACAAAACGGAAGCCCCGCCGCATGCAAGCTTTGCGTTAATTCAGTCCCCGTGAGAATCGAGCAGGCATCTCTTCGATAGCAACACTCCGCAAGCATGTGGCCGTTGTATGATGTGAAAAGCCGCTAAAAACCTTATTGAATTCAGAAACTAATTTAGTGGACATCCACATAGCAACCGCAAGAATCACGTGGGTACCCTCAAAATGGTGCAAATTGACCTTCGCACATTGCGGACCTCGGAGACGGGCGGCACGCTTCGACGTTAGCGCGTTCGTCCTGGTTACACGCCCGGTAACTGTGGTTGTACAATTTAATTTGGGATCAAATTCTTACAGTTGTCTGCGAACAATGAGCCGCGTGTGTTCAGAATACTTTTCTCTTTGTTTAGTCCACAGAACAGCTGCTGGAACAGCACCCCCATTGAAAATGTGCGAAATTTTACACATGCATGAAAGGAGCGCGCGCTTAATTTAGCCGTTGCCACTCGGGCAATGAAACTAATCTTAACTCATTGAGAAGGACAAGCAAAAAAGTTTTCCCGTGACCTTTTACGCCGAGAAATCAATCAAGTAAACTTATGCTCTGCTTGCAAGAGCTATTAGGTCAGCAAAATGGCACGTTTTGCTGGGATGAATATAATTGGAAGGCAATTTGGCCGAGCAGTTGATTAGAGGCAAGCCGGTTTATTCAGCCTGCTTCAGCTTTTTTGCCTCGCTGTTAGGATCTTCACGGAGCGTTTAATTTGCTTTCCGTGACGAAACAGCATAAAGAGAATTTCACGATTATTTTCGCTGTTTTTGAGTTAGAAAATGTTGCGTTCGAAAACAAACATTTCTTCTCGTGCCGTTTCCTAGTAACCTGCGCGAGGTTTTCCGCAATTCTTTCCTCTTTTCGCCTTTTTCCTCATTTTCTTTTGTGTGGCTTATACCATCTGTTGCTCCTAGTTTCGACTTTTATGATAAACAGCGTTGCTACTGTGTTTATGGTTTACCTCGCAATGGACAGTGTTTTGGTTTTGTGCGATCACATCGTGAATTTCACCTGTCGCATGAATGTAAATAAGTTCATATTCTTAATTACAAGAATGTTTGACCAAAGAGAGTATTGTTTAAGCTTGATTTGGATTTTGTTTGAAAAGACAGTAATTTGACTGTGCGGAAGTTGTAAGCGGCCCCAAGACAACTCCACAATAGCAAGCCATTTGTGCTGTAGTTCCCTCGATGTTTGTTTGATTATGATGCTCTAGTAAATCAGTCAATAGCTTTTGACAGCTTCGCTTCAAGTTTAAACCAATTTACATCCATCGAAGGCTTTATTAAAATGCTCTCCTTTTCAATTCTGCTTGTATAAAAACAAATCCAGCCATTTAAAATCTGCGTGGCCAATTGAAACTCGTGTACGTCATTATAAACTTTGAAAACCTTGCCACATTTTGCCTCAATCGTCCGATTGATTTCAAGATGCATTATTACATCTATAACCCGCGTGTAAATTCTCGGTCAACTTTATTAGCTCATCTCGGTTAAATTAGCCATTTATCTTCAAAGAATCGCCCACGGGCGTGTGCTGTGCGCTTCCCAAGGCCAACCATCTTACATGACGGAAAAATTCTGCTTGATCAAATTTCACACTTCCCCTAAGCAACGTTTCAATTACCAACCACACTCTGCTCGCATTGTTGCTTAGCGACAGGTTAGCTCGGTGCAGGAACAAAAGAAATTTCGGAACTTCATTAATCAGTAAGCTGACATGCAATTATTTACTTTTTCTATTTTCGAAAAAGCGTATCCAAACAACGGAAGGAAAGATTGAGCTGAAAGTTTATTTAGTAGCCATTCCTTGTGTAGCTTGGGTGAACAACTGGAAGATAGCTGTGGCAGAGTTTTTGTCGAGTTGAATTTGCGATAAGTCCGCGCGCGATGGTAGAATTTGGAAGATGGTTGAGCTGTCGGATCCCTACAGAACAGTCTCGACTTAACATTTGATTGGATTTGCTTCTCCATTACGATGCCATTGATTTTGATTTTCAGCTGTTTGCACGTTTTTTGCATAGGTAATGATTTGACGTTCTCGCCTCAACCTGCAAACCCAGCGGGGTAGATATTCGTTTTGAATGACTTCCCGGGGTCTCGATATATTGCTAGACGGTGTGATAGAGTGAAAAAAAGCGATAGAGCTGTTTGATCGCGAGCGTATGATCAGCCAAGGCGCAGTTTAGTCGTAATCGTTACAAATTGAACGCTGCAAATTTATTACAAGGGCTTTCATGATCTGGGTTAGAGTGTAGCCATGATGTCTAATGAGACTTGTGTTCAAAAGCGGAAAGCTCCAATTACGCATCATTACCTCATGTTTCGGTGCTTTTACGATTTTGCGCGGTTTTGCGCGACTTATCGAGCGCTCTCGCGTCGCGAGTTCAATCGTCAACTTTGGATTATTTTTTAGCACATAGTGTATTGAACAACCCAGCGCTTTTCTTTCTTGCGGCTTCGCATATGAGCAGCTCGCGCTGCGGCACGCGTCGCCTATTAAGTAAATTGATTGTATTGTCTCGGCGACCAATCAGCGTTCGAGGCTAGGTCTCGTTCAATGCGTGCCACGCCCCCAGCAGGTGAAGACACAATGGAGTTAGCGCTGAACTTGCTGAGTCCCTTGTACCATGGTTGCAAAAGGCACTATTGATTTTAATGGACAACTACAGCTGGATAACTACAATGAGTTTTTATGTGCAACGAATGCAAATTTGTGGTTCTCTTTGTTGTGCTTGGGTTAAGCATTCACGGTTTTTGAGGCTCGTTCGGTCGGTCGGTCACAGGGTTGGAAGCGGTTGGCGGTATAGAAAAATGCCCAATTTTGTTTTAGATTTGCGAACTTTGATTTTACGAGAAATCACGTTTTTCTTGAAATGAGTCGCCCAACCCGTGCCAATATTCCTGATGTGTTGTAAAAACTCTGCGCGGTCGATCTGCGACGAACTGTCGTTGCAAGAACGTGGCCTTAACAAAAGCCGTCTCCAGGGGGTTTAAGAATAGACCAAAAGTAAAAATTAAGTTGCTCTGTAAGTCTTGCGAAAGACGCCGATTCAAAATTCTCTCGAGAATTAACCGGGTTTGGCGTCGAATAAGTCACTCGATTGACTGTGCCTAGCGTCCTTTGTTAATCTTTATCGGCTGATCTATGGAACACTTTTGAAATAGCTGCGCTGCGCTGTTAATATCAAGGCAAAAAGTAAAATATCCCACCAACTGGAACAAAAGAGTGCGCCATTTCGCTTCCGTGAGCGGTGGTTTACTCATGCAAGTAAAAGATCGCGCTATGAAAACTAGCCATGCGTTATGCGGCGAAAAATCAAACGAACACAAACTTAATTTGCAAATTGTTGCATTCTTTTATTGAGAATTCATAGATTATTTTCGTCTTGGCAGGAGCACTTTTTTTTCTATAATGGTAATATTATACAAATGTTTACAATATAACTTGATTTATTTTTATAAAAAGGCATTTTTTCTTGTCCAACGTCCTTTTAGAAGCATAAGAACTGTTTTGTGCACGAGCCGAAAATTTAAAACCCGTTGTCACTTTACAAAAAATTTGCATTGAAATACTAGAAAACTAGATTGTCCACTGCACTGCTGCCTTAATGGAGACCACAGTTAGTGTAGTCTGGTGTTTTGATGGCACACCTGAGGACTACAAACTCTTGATCTGTCGCAATCGTTGACTTTTCTTTCCTCTAGCAGATCTCTGGTAAATTCTTTCTCAGCAGCTCGGATTTCTTGGAGCTTGGCAACAATGTCAGAAGCTGCAGGTCTGAACTTAGCCTCGGCTTGCCAACATTGTCTGATTAAATTTACATATTGTTCATCTCCTGTAATTTCTTCGTTTAATTCGGGCCGCAGCTGATACGCGACGACTCCGAAAATAACTACGTGTTGATTCTCGTTTCCATAAGGCTGCTCTCTTGTTAACATTTGCCAAAGGCAAACTCCGTATGAATAGATGTCCGCTTTTGTCGTTGGACTTTCGCCCTTGAGAAGTTCCGGTGCTCTGTAAGCATAAGTTCCCGTCAAATTCGACTTTGTTGGGCTAGCAGGCTTGTTATTTTCCTCCACGGCTCGGCAGCACCCAAAATCTGCCAGTTTGCACTGATCGTCCGCAGTTACGAGCACATTGCCCGGTTTTAGGTCTAGATGGGCCAGCCCTTGTTGGTGGGCAAACTCCAAGGCTGTGGCAATATTTAATGAGAATTTTCTGCGCCGATCACTGCCTAACTCCTCAAATGGATCGTTTATAACGCTTTGTAAGTTCCTTTCGCCGGCGAACTCCATTATCACGCATCTAGCGTCCATTATTGTGAGCACCGCGAGGGTACGCACAATGTTCGGATGGCTGAAGTGTAGAATGGAACTTTCAGCTTCGAAACTTTCCAGCGCAGCTCTCTCGTTCTTTGTTCCCTGGTGAAGCTTTTTAACTGCCAGTCTCTCACCGCGATATCTTGCCTCGTACACACATCCAAAACCTCCACTTCCTAATAATCGTCCGAGTTTAAGCTCGGATGCGTCAAACTTGCCGCTCTGAATCGTGTTGTGAACCATTTCTCTTCGTCGAAGCCTGCTGCAGCTCTCACACAATGTTCTCTGAACTTCGTGCAGCACCATGTCTCGAAAGTGAAATATAAATACACCGTCTGCGAGCTGAAATGTGTTTTTCTCTTCCTTAGCTCATCGGCGGTTGACAATTGCTGCTTTTTGTGAGTTTGACTCGAGGCTGATTTAGCCAGGACTGGCGAAATTTTCTTATGTGTACTCTCTTTGTAGTGTCGCAGAGCGCGAGCCGGCTACGTAGTGAAACAAATGCTTTTCTAAGGGACTACTAATAAGCCACGCGCAAAGCCTTTCTCAGGTGTGAATTCGGGGGGTAAAACAGAAGTTGATGAGTCTCTTGACCAATCACAGGGCTTGAACCGTTCAAGCATAACCAATGAGCAACAGTCTCGCTTGACGCCCCACGAGGTTCATTCATAGAGTAGAGTGTATTTTGCAAACGGGAACAGCCGTGCTGGAGAAGCTGGCGAAATATTCCTCTTTCCCCCAGCTGTAGGCAACAGCAGAGCTGCTTAAAATAGCAGTGCATATCGCACGGGATTCGTAATACTCGTGTGTGGTTTTCGGCTGTGCACGCTGGCTCGTATGCGTGGAAGCACGTAAATTTGCATAGCAATTGATGCGATCGAGCGTAAACGGAATATTGACACTAATCCCTTAACGCAACAAATTGCGTTGGCGGCTCACGAAAATCATTGCGCGTTGAACTGCTGGGTTTTTTCGCACGTGGGAAAATATTTCCATCCTTTTCCATACCACAGTCGAATTGCACGTTGCGCACTGCTCGCTCAAGTGGGCGATCGGGTTGAATTTTCTGTGGTTGAACTTGCGCTATTGTAAATTACCTTGCATGACAACCTATTTTGCATTTCTACCGCAGATGGACGTTAATTGTTGAATGGAGTGACTCGAGCCTTTGCTCGCGTGGCAACCATTGAAGAACGCCATCTGATTGGCTCAGATCGATCGCCATTCAGACGATGTGCGCTTGATTGACATAGCATCGCTCCAAGTGACATTGGTGGGTTTCATTCACGATGCCATACTCGTCAACACTAGCACTGAGGCCAAAATAACGCAAAGCAGCTATTGCAAAAGGCTCCTTTAAAAACCTTTCATCCACAGACTTCGAATTTATGCGATTGTTTCCCACTGTTTAACACGTTGCTAATGTGAAGTAAAAGGCCTTTCTCCTTGATTCCTGCATTGCGTGTTGCTTCGAATCATTGATTTAGAAAATTAATGTTCTGATTAGCACTGCGTGTGTACTGTAATGTTCCATGTCACCTCTCAAATCCTTCGCTCTCACGCTAGTTTCACTTCAACGCGCAATTACCTTCTAAATATTTCATCTACGTTTGCGTGACTCTCTATTTTTAGCGGTCGCAGGGATTTGGGTTTTTTTCCGTGGTCTTTTTCGGTCTTCGGTCTAATATTTACACTTCTTAGTTTGGCACAGGGATTCATTGGAAATTCCATAGTTAATATTGCCCCTACATACGGATATTCAATTATTTTCAATTTCAGTTTTCGGCGCGTCGAAAGTGAAAGATAAACCCGTTTATAACTTTCGGTGGGGTTGAACTCGGCGAGATTAAAAAGAAGCATCGGTGCTCTCTCCTCTGACCTTGACAGAATGACTTTTTCTGTGGCGATATTGTATTGAAAACCGTATGTTATTTTTAAAAGAATGACAGTGAAAACAATACCATCAGGTTTCAACACAATTCTGGGAAGATACTTAAATTTTTAATAGTCCATTTAACTCCAGAGCAGCTATTGAAGATGTAAAATGTTCCTATCATTTTCAAAGCTAAGAGCATTTTGGTCGTTAATTTGATCTTAACTTTCGCATTGCGCAAAGTGGCGTATCGCAACAAGGTACCAGATGCTGCCATCAAGAAAGCTCGGCTCGCAGCGTAATTACCTTGCCTATGCCCCCGCAACACTCGTTAGTATTTACCTGGACAACAGGCAGTAGCTATAGTAATCCCGCAATACTTGTTATTATTTACGTGGAGTAGGCAGTAGTTATAGTAATCCACGCACGCATCCACGCACGCATCCACGCACGCATCCACGCA
>Ga0126338_10003700_pt1 | contig 10768 bp, 2 predicted proteins | sample OrbCmetagenome_2_FD_92529 | JGI IMG/M metagenome (GOLD analysis project Ga0126338, IMG submission 92529) | Coral microbial communities from Petempiche,Puerto Morelos, Mexico - Orbicella C C metagenome | ecosystem: Host-associated > Invertebrates > Cnidaria > Coral | place: Petempiche,Puerto...
AATCCCCTGATTGAGTTTTTTTATTTAGTAGAAAAAAAAAAAAAAAAAAAACAAAAAAAAAAATATAAAATGTTGGGGGGGGGGGGGGGGGGGGGGAGGCACTCTGTAGATCTTTTGGTAGTGGTGTACTGCTGGGACACCCTAAACTAGACCATGATCAGTTTGATTTTGCAACCCTATTGTAGACTGGGTACCACAAACCCCTACCCCATCCCAGGCTAGCTATTTTTTATGCAGAACTTTATCGCTATCGTATTCCAACTTACGCGAACTAAACCAATATATTACAAAGTCACTTCCGAGTTTTAACTTCTATTTATAGAATCCCGGTAAAGAACCCTGTTTTAGACTAAATTATTTTTACACTGTCCGCTCTCCCGGTAAATCATACCCTATTCTAGACCAAAAATGTCTGATTTCTATACCCTATCCCTGGCTAGACTGCCTGAAAACCATACCCTTCACTGCGGCACGTACCCATATAGCTTGCACATGGGAGTACCCCCCCCCCCCACCTGGGCGTTAGATCAACATTGATGACCCGATGCTCAACCTTGCTGAAGTGATGGAGTCTGTAAGGGGCGCCTATCTGAGTATCTGTGATGTCTCGGCAAAGAGACGCGGAAGCAACTCTTAGTATTGCTGTTTTGTGTCCGTGAGAGCATTTTCTGCGCGATGTGATAGGCTACAGAGAGTGGCTCCTTAAGGCTTCTTAAGCACTTGGCTTCCTGTCATAAACTTGTGGAAAGATATCATTTATAATGTTTCAGGCTCAGTACACTTATGCAGCCGCATTTCGTGAGAAATCACGAAGTTTAAATAATGAATTATCTTTAATGATAGCTTTCACTTTGTGATTAAACAACCAAACAAACAACGATAAAAAAGCAAAAGTTAAACAATACCCTATTTTTCAGTGTATGCTGTAAATAATTTCGCTTTTCATTTCTGCGTTAGTGTCCTCTCAGACCTCTCAGGCTCATGCGCTCATTTTGCTCAGAGCATTGACATCAGAAGAGTCTCACTAACCTCGTTGTCATAATGCTCAGCATTTCGTGACTAAATGTTTTAGTGATCCAATACCTTGATCGTTGATATAGTTCACGAAAACGAAACGATTTCATTATGGACATGCATCTTTCGGTAATATAGAGGAAAAGGTTTTCATTTTGATTGTTTGTTGGTGAAAAACTGAAGGTAGGCTTCGAAGTTAACTGGATATGTGAAGCTATTCTCAGCATTTATTGTTTTTGTAAACTAGAACACAGATATTCGACAGATTTGTGTCTGTTATCATGGTAACTAAATGTAATAATGGTTCTTTATAAAATCCGTGCCGTCGTTTAGAGCAAAAGGAATAAGACATTTTTTTTTTGTTTCTGTTATCATGGTAACTCAATGTAATAATGGATGTTTATGAAATCCATACCGTCGTTCAGAGTGAAAAAAGACACGTTTTATGCAGATATTATCGTTTTCAAATTAAACCGAATTGAACCCTGATACTAATACATGGAAACTAAGGAGAAAACAACATGCTTCCCACATAAGAAGGAAGAAATAATGGAAATATGTATTAAGCTTTGCAATATCAAACGACCGTCAGTCCTAACCCGAGAATAACGGGAAATTTAACTGTCATTTCTGTCGAGCGAAACAGCATTAATTTGTTACTGAGTTATAACTAAAGGCTGTGGCCTGACAACTTTTGCATGATCAGCTCTGCCAGAAAATAACGAGAAATCTTATCTCCGCCAAATTTTCATTTCTTTTTTTTTTTGTTTTCATGTTTTCTTCAAAATAGAGAGATTAAATACAGCAGATGTTAAACAGAAAACATCGACAGAAATTTTGGCAACTACAACACCGAGAGAAACCTCAATAGTATCAGTATAAAATATTATCGGATTGGTGCCTTAGTTCTACAAAGAGCGGCAGATTTCTACACCCGTACCTCGGTGTTAGGCTTATTGGAAATTTAAGCTTAAAGAATAAGTCTGTTTCTCCATAACAAGCCTGAAAGCACTTTCAATTTGCTATTCCTGAACAGGCTCATGTATATTTTATTATTGATCAGGATTTAGTCTTAGATTTAACTGAAATTCATTAACAAGAAAAGCACATCTTGAAAAGGACAGAAAACAAGAGGAGGACCTTTTTACGTTCCCATAAAAGAAAAGGATTTAAAAAAAAAGATAGCGCATGGGTAAATAAGATAACTTTGTTCGAAAGCTAACCGTGTAAAGGGAAAAAAGAGCTATATATCGATAAAACTTGTACGAGATCATTTAAATGAAAGCTATTTAGCTATAGTTGTACTTAGTATACAAATGCACTGTTTGTCAACGTCCTGACATGAATTTCACTTTACACGATATATTTTTAGAAAAAAAGGAAATTGATTTCACTTGCGAGCACTTCATATAAGATGCTCCTTCATGTTCCGTGGAGATGCGTTCAATTGCTCCTTCATGTTCCGTGGAGATGCGTTTAATTGCTTATACAAGAACCTCATATTAAGAACTTTCAAGTTGAGCTAAACAGCGGTTTCAAAAGAAAGAATTTTCCTTGTTTACTGAAGAGGCTGTATTGCGTTTACCTAATAGTTTGCACGTAAAAGGTGCTTCACAGTTCAGATGTTAAATTGCGTCGCCCGGGGGGACTGCGTAACATCACCTTTAAATCAGATTAAAATGCAACTCACGTACAAGAATATTTCAGCAAAAACAACAGATCGAATATAAAACTATGATAACATAAACTTGTCACTAGTCTGCCAAAACTTCATTAGCTGATCGCTCCGTCTTTGACCAAAATAGCACTGAGTGTCCAAAATATCTCTCTTTTAATGTTGTGTACAAGACGCCACAGAAAGTACTTATCACTTCTTCACGTTAAGCATGTCACTTCCTATTCAACGTAAGATATGTCAACACGCATATATGATAAGTAAGTCTCCATGGCTACAGTAAATAAATGAATGCAGATCATGACAAATATTTGTATCTAAATCAATGAGCATTGACAGAAAAGGTTGTCCGGCCGAGCTTTTAAATATTTTTTGCGTGTCCCAACAATTGAGAATTCGAATACTTTGGTTTGAGTGTGCTCGTGACAAAAGATGTTTCTAAGTTTGTTTTTCGTTTCTAATGAAAGGTCTAAGTTCGCCAAGTTGCGATTCATGTCTTAAAATAATCCGCACCAGTGTTGTGGGTGGCGGGGGTGTGCAAAGTGTAAATAATAACAATCGATAACTTTGCTTGCGTCATTCTTATCTGATTGATGGGTAAAAGATAGCCGCTTCTGTATGTTCGGGAAGAAGGAAAAAGAAGAGCACACGAACACCATGAAATTGCTACCAAAGTAAAGAAAGATATTCGAGAGAAGATGTTCAAAGAGAAGATAGGTTCTTAAAATAACGTGGTATGTAGCCTAAACATCATAAATGTGTGTTTTAGTGTTCAGGGCTTGCTCAGAACTTTTATTATGCCGGTATGAAAAGAAATTTTTGCGAGAGTTCAATTTTGCGGATCGGCGATTTTTTTTGTATTTTATTGGGACTCATTTTTGCGACTGTAAAAAACTGTTTTTTTTTTCTTTGCTGGGTATTAAGTTTTGCGATTTTCAGGAAGTTTCCCTAGTTGGAATTACAACATTGCATTTTTTATTACCCTACATGCAATCACCAAGTGAAACAACATGCAGAGATCTAATCAGCGTCTCTCTACGGGGCCGTAGCCAGCATATGAGGCAAACCGAGGTACTTGCTTCAGCCATTTTTTCGTGATCTCATGCAGGGTTGTGTTTAAATGCAGTCATTATGAACACTCTAAGTACCTAGGAAGAGAATCTAACCATGAACGTTGCCTCAGCCCTGGCCCTGCTCTGTTACAACTACATCTTGCGCTACTGTGACTGACTGCTCTTGCAACGGATTGCCGATTAGCAATCTGTACGGTACCACTTGATGTTGATTATCACACCTGTAGTGTACCGAGGGCAACTTCGTCGTCTTGCAGAGAAATTTTTGACGTGAACTTTTCTTTGCGGGTCGTAGGGTAAAAAAGAAAAAGAAAAAGAAAAAAAAAAAAAAACGAAAAAATCGCAAAACTTCAAAACCGGAAAAAAGTTTCGCGCCACACGGTATATGTGTTCCCATTTACGATCATCTTAAATGTAACATCCCCGGTGTGGATTCCCAAGCTCATTATACACTGTCGCGAATTTAACTCTCGATCCTCTTCGTTTTAAAGATGAAATTGAAACTTAGGTTTGATATCAAATTTGTAAGGGTGGCTTTTGTGTACAAAGTTAAAGAAACTTCTAACGACCGGATGTAAAGATATATAATTCTTAATTATCTGTTGTCGACTCAGATACTAACACAAATACAACCTCAGGATCCGCCCACCTTTGTTCCCAGTGCCTCTCTTCGATCGGTTGGCTATTTTTGAACAATGCCATTACTATTTACTGATGTACGGTACGTAACCAGGACATTTTTCCCAATTTTACAAGCATGATCCTGGTTCATATGATTAATTAAATGCTGTCTTGGTGGTAATGCCGGTTTCCAAAATATCTCGCATTTAAATCACATGACGTCGCAAAAAATACTCATCACTTCTTCACGTACGCGCAAACCATGTTATCTCATATTTGACGTGAGAAAAGTAAACATGCATACAATAATCTTAAGGAAATCTTTGTCTTTACCTCAAAGAGCACCGTCAGAAAAGGATGTCCGAAGGGAGGAAGTAAAAACGCGAAGCAAGTTTAATGAATTGCGTTGCCACCATTGAAGACGAGCTTTTAGATATTTTTTTGTGTGTTTGTTCTAGCAATTGAGAATTCAAATACCGAGTTGACAATTTATTATAGTCAACGCGTACGATAAGCAATGCTTTTGTTTGACTTTGCTCGTGACATCAGATGTTTCAATATTTGACTATCTTCCTAATTTAAGGTTTAGGTGATGGGATCGGGAGTTCTCCAGCGTCACGTCTTAAAATAATGCGCACCAGTTTAGTGGGTGGCGGGGGTGGTGTAGAAGTCGTAAATTATCATTTCATAGCTCTGTTCGCGTCACTCTTACTGAATGTAGACGATTCACGAACAAGTTGCAGAAATCGCCGGCGAAGTAAAGAAAGATATTCGAAAGAAGATATTCAAAGAGAAGATGGAGTCCTATAATTAACGTGCTTGGTATGTAGCCAAAACAGAACAAATTAGTCTTTAATTCAGGGCTCACTCAGTGCTTTATTATCATATGTAATCCTATATTTAGGTTCATTCTAAATGTAACATCGCTGTGTCGATTCACAAGCTTGTTACTTTTTCGCGAACTCTCCATTCCGTTGAAGATGAACTGAGTAGATACTTGGGTTTAATATCAAATTTGTAAGAGTGGCTTTGTGTCAAAAATTTAAAGAAACTCCTAACGACCGGATAAAAAGAAAATTCTGAATTATCTATTGTCGACTCAGATACTAAAACAAAGCAGTGCTGATTATACAGCCTAAGGGTGCGCCAACCTTTGTTCCCAGTGCCTCTCGTGGTTTATATGATTTCAGTGGTCATATCTGACAGGAAAATGAAATAAAATGTCATTCTGATCCTATGATAGATTTTTTTCGTTTTCTGTCCCGCTCAAGATCAAGAACACTTGTTAGACTTTTGGACCGAAATTTTCTCAGAGCCCCAGGTCGATCCCACATTAATGTTTGATGCTGCTTTTGTTTGAAACGAGTATAATATAAAAAAAGGGTCTGCTGTGGATAACAGGGTTGAATCAGAAAACAAAAGTGCTTAATCAATGATGCATTCGCTTGTCACTTGTGTCACCGAATTCTGTCTGGCGACGCTGGACAAACTCTCCACCCATCCCCCCTCGTTGTCTCTTGCAAGTGCACGCATATATGATATCTAACAGCAATTTATTGTCACAGGACCCCGCACTGAAATGGGTTATTCTACAGACCAGGATCGCCCTGAGAAACTGATATTGGTCATAAAGTAGTAATTAAAAGAGATTACTTATTACCGGTATCTTCATGGTATCAATACCGGCAATTTCATGTAAATCGCTATATGATGATCACGTTTCATGAATGATTCAATTGTCGCGCCACACATTTCGCGAAACGTCTCGGCAGGGTACCCCGCATTTTAGGTAACTGTTTACTGCGTGGAAAATAATCAAATTTAGGTCAGTTATAATCATGTAGATACGCACTGAGAAAATAGTATTTAAGCATTTCAGAGCAATACGTTGATTAAGAAATAACTGAATCTAGTTCTATCCTATTTCTGTGTTACAGGGTCAGTTTTCGATCATTGCAACGTAAAGAATTCGTAAATGTTTTGGCGAATGGGGCGGTGAAGCTTAAGTTCTGATACGAAAAAAAAGAGGTAAGTGTTTTTCACTTCATCTATTACCGTTGTAAGCCGTTATGTGTACTTTAAATTTTGTGCGTCGTTTGTGACTATCTGGGCTGTTTCTGGGTTCTGTTGATAAATTTAAAGTCGTTTTCGCTTTTGTCGAGCAAACCATAGTCGACACCCGAGAGAGGCGGCGAATTATAAAAAACATAGCAGTCTCTACTAGACGGAAATGCTTTTCATTTCAATGATAACGGTTATCACGTTTTCTAAAACAAAACGTTCCTTACATTCTCAGTAGTACATAATAATTACTTGATGAAAGCCAGTGAAGTTAACAAAGAAAGCAATAATAAATCAATTTGTACTGTCAAATAGTAAACGCCACTCAACTTGAGAATTATATTCTAATGTTGATTATTGTGTACTAACTATATTGTTTTCTCTTGGTGCGGTACAAGTTGATTTTACAGCAATAATATTAATTGTTTGTAGTTTCTGTCAGACACCGACAGCGTCTTCGTCTTCAGTTAGTTTTAGCCTTTAGCTAGCCTCAGTTTTTTGGTTCTTTTAATCTTTTAGACTCTATAGGCTATAGGCTTTAGGTACAGCCATGAATCCCAGGGCTAAAAATCATTTTAATACCATTCCGAGCCTTTTGCGCGACTGATACCGCAGTGATAGTGTGTATGTACCCACACCATATCGGCTTATAAATCTCGTGCAGAGTTTTGAAATATTTCTGATTATTCTAAAGCAAAGAGCTTAAGAACTTTGAGAACTTAAGCCGCAGACAAATCTAGAAAAAAAAAACTGATGTCATGTTACTCGCTGTTGTTTAGTTTACCAAATGTTTTCACGCTGAGAATGTTCTATATCTATAAATGGCAGGGGCTCACATTGATTCGATTACGTGACTTTTAGTGCACGTTTTGATGGGCAAACAGTAATTGCTTGATATTCGATTGACTGATGACAGCTAAACGTGTCCGTGAGATATTATTGACCAGATGCCAAATCAGTCGGGTTCTTTTCAGCGATTATTTTGCCCCGACATAAAATCAGTTCCCTTTATAGGGTGCAGGGTACTGGTGCGGGGGTTTTCCCAACAAAGTTTGAAACGGGTGGCCTGGGCCCCTTTCTCGAAAGTCCCGGTAACTTTATAACGGAACCAAAGCCATGTTTTAACATCTAAATCAACTGAAGGGAATAGTAGAGCGGGAGTAGCTCAAAACCAGTCCATTCTGTTTCGTTTCCTGATACCTTTATTGTTTGAATTTCAAAAATATTAATATCTCGACCTCGAATGTAAACACGGCAAACAGAAAACAACGTTTCGGGATCGGTAACTACCGGTCCTTTGAGAAAGGGGCCCCGGATCTGCACCCAATAGACATCGTTTTGTTATAGAAAAGATAACCCTTAAATCTGCCATCCATAGAAAATGTTAGCCCTTTCACATACCGACAAAAGACACAGAAGACACACCACATCCTCTTTCTATAACCTTGGACTGAGTATCTACTTAAAAAACTTCAATCACTTCAAAGCCGTTAGGTGCAATTGCTCTCGATATTTTGAATGGGCCTATAAAATACCTAACTACTTAGCGTAACGTGTTTCTATACTTCAGGCCGACGCATTCCACTGGATAGTTATTTATGCGGTGGATAGCGTTATACACCTTTTCTTGAATAACCCGGGCCAGTTCGTGAAATCCCTGCCCTTTTGTATACCTCCAGCCAGAAAAAGGTACCCCCTGCGGGCACAGCTTCGCCCGTATAGTCTATTTTGGGGATTATCCCCGGTTAACCCCGCCGGTGACTAGACTGGGAATAAAACGATACAATAGCAAAAAAGAGACAATAAAGATTATGCCTCGTAAGGTTGTCCGGACAAGCCATTTTTTGGAATATTGCTAGACCAGCCATCAAAACTCCATTAACTCCGACATCCAATTTCCGGCTTCCGTTTTGTAATGGGTCTGGAAGAGTCTGCGCTATATTATCAGGAAACAGAACTTTTACGAGAACAGTATTTTCCCATACGAATGTAAATATTAGTTGTTCAAAAGAAACCGCTGCAACAGTTTTCGACTTGGTTCTCCCTGATCTTAATTAATCAAGCTCCAAATACTGATTTTCATGCGTTCCTTTAAATGCTAGTTTGAGGGTTTGGTGGAATATTGCGAAGCTTTAAGTCGACTCGTTTTAATTTTTATAAGAATATATTTTATAAGGACTACAGAAGCCTGAAATTTGCGAAATTTTAAGAATATTTTAAGAATAAACTTGAGGCTGAGCGTGTGAAAATCATATAATTTTGTGTGTTGGAAATTTGCAACTACGATACAATTACGTAGTAGTAAATCATATAATATTCATCCTTCTCTAAACGGCGAAACTAGTTAAAAAAACAACAAAAACAGCACTAGCTGTATGTTCGATGTTATGACATTTCTGCCAGGAGTGTGAGTGATGTGCGTCACATCAGGGTTTATTGCTTGCAGTCTGGCTCGGAAATTACTTCAGCGCTATCAAAAGCAAAAGCCATACGCCATAATCTAAGAATATTCACAAGAATATTTTCAGCCTTAAATCGGCAGAAAAATAAGAATAATCAGCCTGGGCCGGAAAAACATAATATTCTTAAGGGAAAAAAGAGTGTAACGGCGTTACAAAGTAGCGATCCCAAGTGAAAATCGACTTTAGTTGAAAACACTAGTGGATGATGCGGCTGGATGCCAAAAACAATACATCGACTCTTCTGCTGGGTGAAAATTCTTTACAACAATTCCTGTCATCTTTGGTCTGCAAATTGCTGACCTTTTTCTCAATATAAGACTAGTTGCTTCATGCTTGCAGTATATTTGCCGGAAGTAAGACGGAACGACCGATACATGGTGCACGTTTTTAACTATTTTTAGCTACCGAGGGTATGCATTTTACTGTACCAATAGGAAAAGACGTCTGTATCCTAAAGTAACTCGTTAGTTTACTTCCGACCTCAACTGTGTATTCCGTAGTTGATGATTTGTCAATTAATTCTCATCACCCATCTGTTTAGCAAAGTATTGAAGTTGTTAGGAGAATTAAGATTTTGGTTATTTTTGGGAATCATTTTAGTAACCATTTCATGGTGAAATGTGACACTTACCACAAGCATGACATATGTCTCCCATTCACTTTCTAACACCAATTTACATGTAAATTGATCATATAAATCGTATAAGAATGAGAGAAATTTGAATTTTCTATCACTCGTGATGCCCGCTCCAATATCCCTTATGATTAAAATTTCATAGATGTTACAAGTGATAAAACACTTAGAAACCTTTATACTTATAAATATAGTCTTTCATTAAAACGTGGAACTTCTCACGGCCTGTGGCTACGTGCACGAGTAACACGAGAGGCTGTTCGTTTTGTCCACATTATGGACAATGGTGAAAAATTTGAGCATAATAATTAATTTCCACGGCCCTAGTAGGTACTATTGCAAATAACGAAATTTAGAGTGACTTCCTGTTCACCTGCTAAAATAGTTTTAAAATACGTTTGGCTCGCTGTCCCTCATACATTAAGGCAGAGTTCACAAAAGGTGGCCAAGCATTCATTCGCCGTTTAAAACAGGTATCTATATTTATTCAAAGGAGAGCTTTTTAAGAAGCGTTATTAATAGAAGTTCTGTTTAATTTAGCCCAACTGTAATTTCGAGAGGAGTATGGTACACTTCGATTTCAACCAAGGTCAGCAAGACTGTCGAAGCATCTATCGGGTCGAAACAATTGTTAAAAGCTAATTAAAAAATCAAGACAAAACGAAGAACAAACTAAGTGCAAGGAACTAAAAAAATGTGTGGGCTGGCCTTACAGACAACCATGGATGATGACACGAAACCATCTCAAGACAAAATATGATTAATAGTTAAGTAATTTACAAATTTGGCTTCCCACCAAAGGCACGAAAACTGAATATTCTTCAATTCAAATGGAAAAAAAAAAACAATGAGCCACAAATATGTTTATCCCAACATGTTACTGACTTTCTCCCTTTCTGCAAAATTAATAGTTACGTTTCTACGGTTTTTCATAGTCCCACAGGTCCTCTCCTCTCCTGTCCTGTTTATCAGGAGAAACAACTACATTTTCGAGAGATTAAATTAGTTGCTTCTAGACATAAAGACGTAAAGACGTTTAGGCTGGTGTTCATAATTTGAAGCCAAGAACAAAAATCTTGAAAGGTTTGACCGATACAGTATTGAATCCCATGCACGAACCACAAAACAGATGCAGTAATAGCTTCCTCTTGGCTAAAAGATAACATTGTTTACTCGGGATAATGAAAAAGAAAATAATTTGTTAATTTTTTTTGGCCCCCCTTAAGGA
>Ga0126338_10003701_pt1 | contig 10766 bp, 3 predicted proteins | sample OrbCmetagenome_2_FD_92529 | JGI IMG/M metagenome (GOLD analysis project Ga0126338, IMG submission 92529) | Coral microbial communities from Petempiche,Puerto Morelos, Mexico - Orbicella C C metagenome | ecosystem: Host-associated > Invertebrates > Cnidaria > Coral | place: Petempiche,Puerto...
CTCTTAAGTATCACATTTTGAAAATACATCAACGTGAATTTGATCGAATGATACTTGTTTTCATAAAGATAGCTAAAAACTAGTTCAAAACAATTACATTTATCCGTATTTAACGCCAACAAACCCAACTAAAGCTGTATTGGCATAAAGCAACATGATTAAAATGACCTACAGTTTAACTTTGAACTGGTTTGGGTCTAAAGTGAGGTTTACACGGGGATTCTGTCACTACGACTCGGACAGGCCGCAGATTATCTACTTGGCGAAACAAGTAGCAAGTGTATTACGGATTTGATACAGCTTTAGATTACGGTTTTCTCAATAATTAGCCAACAAGGAAACAATCGTCCAATAGTTTGTTTACAGTGACGTACTTTTAGGTAAGTGTTTACCGCGCACGCTCACATGCACGAAGTATTGCGGCTGCGTACGTCGTCTAGAACACGATTTTCTTAACAGGCAACTATCGTCGAACAGTTTGTTTACAGTGACTAAATTCAGGTAAGTGTTTACCGCGCATGCTTGCATGCTCGAAGTACTGCGGCTGCGTACTGCTGCCGACTTTCTTCAGTTCTCTCCACTTCAGAATGTCCAAAAGCAAGTCTTTTCATATCGATCAGCTTCTTTACTGTCTCTTCATTTGGTTGCTCGCCATCAATAATGCCCTTCACCGTCTCTTTAACAGCAAACGTCAATTTTCCCGCCAAAGCGTTTATGATTGGCTCGTTAATTCCATGCAGCAGGTGCAGCTCGCGTTTTAGTTCTTGAATGGCTTTGCCAGCCATTTCCTTTGTTTGTTTTTCTTTAGCCTCGACGGTGTGGACGTCCTTAATGCAAAATACAAATATACATTAATGGCTTAATTAATAGAGCACAAAGTTAAGCTTCTAGGAGAGATACTTCTGGTCAATATTGAAAAACTACAGCTATAGCCTCAAGGAAAAACTGTGAGGGATTGAAGTCTAGAAAAGATCATAAAAAGCCGATGTCTCTTGATGATTACTTTACTCGGTTGGAATGGTTGCCTTTGGTTCTTTTCTGATCTCGTACACAGACTGCAGTATCGCTGACATTAGTCGTGGGTCAAAACAAAGTATAAAATAAGGTAAACACTTTCGCCCGATACGTTCGAAGGCAAATAACCGTATTCTACACTGTTACGATATCTAGTTTATCTAGTATGCTAATCAAGAATAACGGGTAGGCATTGCAGAAATGATGAAAATACGAAGGCTACAATAAATAAATTATCAACGTCTTCTTTACCTTGAAATCATGAAACTGAAAACTAGACACGTTCTCTGCCGCTAGAGTAAGGAATTCTCTTAATCCATCCAAAGCTGGCCACAGAGCGGCACTTATCGGCAGGTAGTCGAAGTAATCCTCCTCTCGGGGGACAATACCGTCATGCAACTCCCACTTCCAGGGACAAGGATGGCTGGTTGCTATAGCAATAATAAAGCAAAAGGGTTTTACATTAATCACCAGTTGTACACTGCAGTACAAAATTCGGTTAGAGATCGTTGAATTCGTTTTTGAGTTATTATGCAATCGACCCAAGCGTCTTAAAGGAGGAGAATTGCTACAAGGAAACTTTGCGAGAGGAGGAACATCCAATTCTGTTTGAAAGCTAAGAACAGCGCGCTTTCTTATTCAGTGTATTTTAATCAGGCAAGATCAAAATTAAATATTTCCTTTAACAATGTAGAATTCGAATTATAAGATATCTTTTTAGTTTTTGGAACGCGTCAACACCATAACAGGAGAGTTTGGCCGAGGTATGACTCGTACAAATACCCATGGTAAGGCCAAAGAAACCTGCTTTACCGAAGAGTACCCGGAAAAAACGATTCCTAAATTTGGGTCAAAATTACGCCACATCAGGTCAGTGACTTGATACCGCTGGTAATCAGGGCAGTAGACCTGGCTTCTGATTGGCTAATTGCTAATTTGGTGGTCTTTGTTCCCTTGTTCCCTTCCAAAATTGCCCTATGTTCCCATGTTCCCACACATTTTCGTTATTTGTTCCCCTTTGTCATTTTTCGAATTTTGTTCCCCTGTTCCCCAAAAATGGCTAATGTTCCCTTGTTCCCTTCGATATTTTGCCAATGTTCCCTTGTTCCCCAAAACCCCTGGGAGACCCTCAATGTGCATTGGCTCCCAACAACGAAGAAAGGCAGGGGCAGTGTGAGGAGATGTATAAATATCCTGCAGATGGAGATGGTACTAATCTCTACATGGCTCTCTTTAGGCATGTCCTTACACTTCTGCACTCACAGCATGACTGCCCGACCTATAGCCCTCGCTTCCTCAGATCATATGAATATCATAATAATATTCGTCAGTATCACCCACCAGGCTGTACGAATGCTTTTATCCAGTCGAACCCTGGACTCTCATTGGACAAGACAATACTGGGCACCAGCCTCTCTTCCAGCAGCTTCTTGTAAAATGCAGCCCACAGCTCGTCAGTGACGTAATCATGGCCACTGGAGTGCAGTCCATACACGTACATACCAGCTTCAAACAGTTTGACTTCAACATTTTCGATTTCCTATCTGCGTCCTGCCTTCTCCTCCTTGAAAACAGTCAACATCTTGTTGTCGACAGACAATGCACAAAGTACAGGTTTCTCGGAATGAAAACCGTTTGGAGCGTAACATCCTTTAAACATAAACAATACACAGCATAATTACACTGTACTACATCGGGGAACGTATGTGATTTGGGCTGCTGCCAAGAAAAGCAGTCCCTGAACACGATTAGGTAGAACGCCATGGTGTCGGACTTATGTTCCGCAAAGAACTAAGAAGTGTAAAGAAGAGAGAAGAAGTAGACGTTGGGGAACATGCAATACGCTTGAAAGCTAACTTGAAACCTTCGAGTAAGTAAGTTCCATAATTTTATTTCTAAATATTCTTTAATGATTAACATGCATAGCCAAAGGGGGTTTCAAGAAAATAAAATTCAGTCCCCTGTGGAAAAGCATTCAGCGTACACAGCTGCACTTTGCTGAACTATGGGTACATAATAACACAATATTTGAAACGTTTTTGTACGTATTTTCTACCAATATTGCTCTTCATGAGTACCTGAAACATTGCTGATGTCAATTATCCTGCGGCAGATGATGTGTACCCTCTGAACCACTGTTATGTGAAACGATGAATGTTTACATTGTAACCTTCTAAAAATCATATTTTTTGAAAACAGAAGTTCGACTCACCTGGAATTCGCTCAGAACACAACTTCACTTGTTCAAGAAATCGGTTGTCCCAGACAGCAACAAATTTCTTCATCTCGTCACATGTCACTGAACTCTGTATACATAAAAGCAAGGCCAAAAAAGAGATAGATTTCTTAATTTATCAAACGTGTTAAAGACGTTTTTTTTTTCAGATTTAAACTATTCAAGAACCGCATTAGTTTGGAACTGTATGAAAAAGTACGTAGAAGCGAACTAATAATTAACCCACAAAGTAGACGAAATCCAAAATCAAAATACTGTCAAAATAATTACAGTTGACACAACTAAACTGTTGAAGGCAACTGTTGAACTGCAAGAAGCAAACACAAATGGAGAACAGACTACGCAAGTACATGTAAACAATTAAGTGAATCTCACTCACCCTGTTGCTTTTGTAGAGTTTTTCAATCCTTGCTCGATGACGCTGTTCCTGACGCATCAACTGCTTCATACTTCTGTCTAGGTCTTCTGAGTTAATTCGCTTAACAATTTCCTTGACAACTTCCTTTACGGTAGCAGCCTGTTCCTCCATCTCCTCCAAAGAAGCTTGAACACCAAATAAATCTTTCGTACACACTTCTTCCTCGCCAACTTTAATCGAAGGGATACCAAGCCTGAATAGGATATCCTTCAACTGCTGCCAAAGACGTCTCAGGACTTCAGTCAGTTTTTTCTTGAATAGTCTACTGCTTGGATTCTCGCGCTTACTGAGGTAGCAAGGAAGCTCCACCACACGTGACGACCACAGGTCAGGAATACCTTCGCGCCTTTGGTTGTATCCCGCTGCTTGGAGCTGCGCCACGAGAGACTGATTTTCTTCAAGGGATAAAATGCGAGACTGAATAATGCCGTGCAATTCTTCTAGAGGATCGGGACCCGCATTGGAAGGGTGAAGAGAAAACAGTAGCTGAACAATCTCAAGAGTGTGAGAGGCCAGGAATGGCTTGGTGACGATCCCTGATAGCCAACGCCTCAACAATACCAGCATTGGCTCATAGACGTGTGAATTTGACAGCACAGATGGAAGGTTTTCGTGCATGTAAGACGACTGTCTTGCTACAGATACTGCCACTCTCACTGCTTGTTCGTCTCCTTGGCGTGCCAATCCGCAATCTTGAATACTAGCTTGACCATCCACGCTCTTACGTTGCTTGCCGAAGATCTCGGTGAATAGAGCTTTAAGTTTCTGGCCGTGGATTTTGTAAAGGTCGTTCCGTTTTCGGTTATTGTCATGACTATCGCAAAGCTCAATACAAGCATCGACAACTATGTCTCTGATAACAGCATCTTTGGGGTTTTCTTCAGGTTTTCGCACTTTCAGGATGTTGATGAACTCACCCAGCAATCTTGCTAACCGGATTCGTTCTTTGATCAGACTTTCTTTGATTCCTTTCCCTTGTGTCACTTGAAAACCATCGTCAGGAAAAATGACTCTTTTAATAGTCTGTGACACAGATGTAACAAGCCCCAAGGAGTGGGAATTGAGGTCAACAATGGCATCAACATCGCGCGATGTAAGGTCTTCCAGCGGCGTCGTTAGGAATGCTGCACACCAGGAGTCAATCGCCCGAACGGGGAAGCCGTCTGCTATCGTCGTCTCTCGCCATTTGGGCAAACGGTTGAGACCATACGCATCGTCTGGATCGTGCAGTACAATCAGTTCCTTCAACTTGACTAGAAGATCTTCAGACGAGTTCATGCAAACGCGACCAAATGGTTTTAGCAATTGCCAAGCAAATTCAATTTGTGCGGGGTTTAAGGAAGACATCTCGTCTTCTTTACAAAAGGATTGGATGTTTTCTATTAGTTGCAGTGACTGCTGTTCGCATGACCAGAGAGAGACGATCTCCCCGACTGTGACTCCAGCTTGGACATTGAGTTGGTAGAGGGCAAGAATTCGTGTCGTGACCTCAAACGGTAGTCTGCTCTCTAGGAGACTAAGCATGTGTGTTAACTGTGGTTTGAGAAGGCGAAAGCATGGGACTGAAAAAGCAACGTTCCCGAATTGAGTTCTACGTATTATCTGTTTACTTAATCGCATTTTCTCCAGGGTTGTGCTCACTCCAGATTGAAGTTTCAAGAGATCCTCCTTGTCAGCCTTATCTCCTTCCCACTTGCAAGCTTCCAAAATTACCTTTGAGCACTGGCAGGCGTGATGCGGATCTATTCTTGCCCAGTGGAATACTTGTTCTATTGACGAGGCTTCTGACAGAATTGACAGGAAAACATGAACGTAATCATCAAAAAGAGAATAAGCCGATGCACATTCTACCTCACACCGAAAGATTGGTTTGTATTTGCTAAAGACAAGGTCCCATAGCGCAAAGGCATTTTCAGAGGTTTCTTCTTCTTGTGCAAGTACACCCTTTAAGAACTGAATCACTTCTTTTGCCACTAAAACTGGTGTTAAGATGACGCTTTGTGGCACCATGGTTGGAGAGGCATTTCCTGTAGATGCCGAAACACTACCTGTTGTTGACCCAGTGTCTCTGACAGATACACGTGAAGTTGATACTTCTGATGCCGTATCGTTGTCTTGAGATGCAAACGTGAAAACCCCATCTTCACTGATTTGAACGTCAGAAAACGTAAAGCACCTAAGATGGTTCACGACTGACGCCCGTTGAAAGGAAACAAAGCTCAGGTCAAATGCAAGAGCAGCATCTACAGTGGAAAAGGACGAATGAAAAACCAGCCATTCCAGCTCGCAACAGGCAGTTCGTCGTTTAATCCTATCTCCACGGTTTTCGAAATACTGAGGTCTCCTCATAACCCAATCCTCCACCTTGCTGGTTTTCTTGAAGATGTCTTGCACCCGATAAATAATTTCACATCTCTTTTCTGGGGTGCCGGCACTGTTGTACGCTTTCCAAAGAAGTCCAGGGACTTCCAAAAACGTAAGAACGCGCCACTTTGGTGAAAGTTCCCACTTCATGGCGAGTTCTGTGAGAAATTGGTGCCTTTCCTGTTTGTTGACCGAATTTTGTATTAGATAGGCGTAGTTGAGCATCATAATAGGAATCACTTCTGGACAAATTCCGCGGAGGAATGGCACCAGCTCGTTCAAAAGTTCTAGTACGTCTTCCACAGACATGGATTCCTGGATGACTTCATCTAAAAAAGGCACCAAATGGTCAAAGAACGCTTGATCTAGGTCCTTTAGCGAGCCAATGAAAAGAAACACGTCCATGATGTTATCTGTTGGATATGAGTTGGCAGTCTTTCTGAAGAGTACAGAAGATAGTGAATCGTTTATGCTTGATGGAATTCTCGACAGCTGAAAGAATTCTGTGGGATGTTCCATCACAGTTACGATGCAACTACACTCCAGGCTGATGGCCTCTTCGCTTGATGAAACGGTACTTTGTCGCCCGGACGTGCAAGGGATCAAATTAGTCAAGGCATTGCTCAAGGTCGTTGATGTTAAAATATCGGGTGTGCTAATAACGTCGTCACATACTTTCTTTACCACCAGCATTTTTTCGCAAGGCGATAACACCTCAGTGCCCAGAATGATCCTTAGTGCTTCAACAAAGTTTTCAAGGGGATCGGTTTCCTCAGTGGAACTCTCCTGTGAAGTGGGTCGAAAATCACGGGATGATGGAGCCTTCACTACGCCTTGGCTTGAAGAGTAGACAACACTTTCGACAGTTGACCTTACTTGTGTGAGAAGTTGTGAAATCTCGGACGGAGACCTAAACTCCCAAGCTTGTTGCAGAATACGACAGCAACATTGCGATTCGATGTCTTCTTTGAACGAACCCAGAGATATCAATTCAGCGACTGAAGTAGTCCAGACCTTTAGAACTTCGGTTGAAGGAAGATACCAACGAAGTTGGCTGTAAAAAAGCTCACATAATTCTTTGTCACCTTTCAGAGTCTCAGCCAGTACAGAGAAAAGGAGATCAAAATATTCATTTGCTCTCTCTTTAACGACACATTGATGCATTCCAATTACCTGCAAAATGCGAAGACCACTCAGCAAACCTTTTCCAGATTCCTTCGACATCTGGATTACTTTCACTCTTCTTTTACCGGAAATTGAAACCTTTGACAGCAAAGATAGAAGTTTCAAGACGTCTGCAGGGACGGTGCTGGGTCTCTGTCTGTCAACGAAACGCTGGATGAAGGGAAGAAACTCAAAGAACAGTTCATCCATAAATTCAAGAGTTTCATTTGATAGGATTTTTTCAACGAATTCTTTCAAACCCTTTTTCTCTTGCTCCATGAAGAATGGGACCAAATCATTTAGCTCGCGAACAGCATGTTTCTTGGTGCTAAATTGCAGCCGCGGGCACAAGGCTAGTGATCTGATGACCCCAGTATCAATCACCCAGTTGTGGCCCACCGCGCTGTCCGTAGAACACATGACAAGCCCAGTCATCTCGCTCTTCATTTCTTCTGTGCAGCTTTGCTGAGAAATCCATTCCAACAACTGAAGAGTGGGGTCTTGTTCAAAGAACAAATAAGCTTGGCGTTGTTTGGTTGACACTCGAACGGCTTTGTGAATAAAAACTAACACCTCTGCACGCCGGTGGAACGTAGATGGAAATATCCTTATAAAGTACCAAAGGACCCTGTGCCAAACGCTTATCAAACGAATTATGGGGAGAGGAAGCCATTCTAAGAAATCCAGTGTTCTTTCTGCTCTTTCCTGTGAAACAACTCTTTCGCAGTTTGATTCTTCCTCGTTGAAGAGGTTCAACAAGCATTCCAGCATTTGGTAGCCCGGATCTTCAGAAAAGGCTTCTCTCCAGAACGTCAAAACTCTCTTGACCACTTCTCCGTCAGGAAAAAACGATAAGACTTTAAAGACCAGCTCAAACGCGTTTTCTCGAACAACAAACTCCATCGGCGGTACCATCTTAAAAAAACATCTCAAAAAAAACTTGTCAAGAACCTCCCTAAGAACTCCGTTGCTAATACTCGTCGCCGCCAATAGCCTTAGTGATATTACCGTCACGCCACGATCATTGCCATTGAACTGATTCAAATGGTTGAAGAATATCTCCAACCTTTCCTTGTCATTGGGGAGGCTAACCTTGATGCCTTCTTTCTCCATTTCTCCAAGTGCCCTCGCAAAATAGCAAATGGTGGACTCGTAAGTAAGGTTGCTTCGTAACACGAAACCGCCTAAAAAGAATGGTACAACTTGCTGTGAGCAACGAAGGCGGTCAACTTTTGCTGAAGAGACTAAAAAGGCATTGCTCACATTCGTTAACTTGAGAAGTTTCATCCAATTTGTCACGAAAATTGGAGAAACCACGTTTTCACTCTGTAATATCACTTTTCCGATTGCATGTTGTTGAATGCATTTTATGTTTGCATCTGCAGAAGATAACCGCACTGTTTGCTCGATAATTTCCACAAAGAAGTCGTCGTGCCGCCGCGATTCAAATATCTGCAGGAATTCACCAAAGAAATAACTGGTGCCGTTGAATTGCAAGTTCGTTAAATTGGCTGGATTCTTAGTCTCGTTACTGGCAATTTGAGCGAGCTTCCCTTCTTGAAAAATCTGTACAAGCTCGAGTAACTTGGAAACAGCTGAGGATGACAAGCATTGCTTTGGCTCCGAAGGGAAGCAGAATTTCAAAGCTCTGACGTAATAGTCAAAAGCAACTCGCTTTGACACGTCAGTGGTGTAGCAGAAAGAAAAGCAAATTTCAAAGAGCTTGATCACTTCTTCAAGAAATTCGGCTGAAGACTCTGGGAAACACTCGTGAAGAGGCGACACGCCTAAATTGAAACCCTTAATGATGTGGTTGCCTTCCAAACGCTGAACACGTTCCAGGAAGTTAGCCTGTTGGACTTCATCTTTGAAGGGGAGAGCTGCCAATGTTGTTAGAACAGTCTCCAACTCTTTTGCACGTTTATCAAGGAGATTTGGATTTTGCTGCACAATCCGCTGAATCTGCTGAAGAACGCCGTTTGACAGTTCGGATGATATTTCTCTCTCTTCGTTCATCTTTGCCCGAGAAGAGGACGGATGGATCCTTGGCTGCCAACTTTTCTTGCCCAAAACAGCTCAAAGATTACTTACTATCTTACGTGATCCATATTGTCCTTCAAAATTAAATTGAACACTCGAATGAACAACATAGCCTCTTCAGCACGCGGTAAAGTTTCAGGATAAGCCTTTCCACAAATGTCACGCATAAAATTGCCTAAATATCCGGCTTTCCAGAAATGCTCAAAAAAAATTCTTTAACATCTTGAAAAGACACTCTAAATGTCTCTTGTTTTTGTTTTAAAATAAACCGATTTTGAATCACGTAGGTCAAATATTTCAGAATTTTCTTGTAGTAGCAAAGGAGTAGAGGAAGCAGATTCAGGCGATGTTACCAGCATCCGCCATTTTGGAAAATTGCTGCTTTAGTGCTCTTAGTGATATGGAATATATGTTTCAAGTGGGAAATCGTTGAAATGGATTGTTTCTGGCATTTTTCGTGTTGATTTCCAACTAAACGAAGGCCTGTAACAGGCTACAGGAGATTCAGAAAGACAGTAAAACTAATACCCACGAGAGACTTATAACGTGACTGTCTTTATTCCTCTCTAACAGCCTCATCTTCATGTTTAAATGCAGTTGGAAGATCGACTCCAATCTCGGGAACAATACTACGTACTTAAGGTAATCCCTCTGAAATAAAAGTGACAATAGATTTTTGCTCAAACTTTGTCCACGAATATTTGTCATATGACAACTTCAATTTTGAAATAAAAAAGGGGGTGCCCATGCTCATCAAGGAGCAGTGAGGCATTGAAAATGCCCCATTTTGGCATTACTTAATGCTTATTATAAAAACGCATTCCCAGCAATTGTAAAATCTTTGTGAGCCCAGACTCCTAAGAATACGCATTAAACTACAGTCAATACATTGTGTCGGACACAGCTAAACATTTTAAGTTTGATTCAGACAGAAAGCTTAATCCTTGATTTAAAATTTAAACCAAATTTCTTGACGTGGTTACCGACTGCAAAATAGAAAAGGCCACAGTGTATCTGCTATTTTTCTTATTTATTAAATTTTCAGCAATAGAAATTGGATCAGTCTTTTCTGACGCAAAGCTTATGATTAGTTGATTACAGTGACTGGAAAAAAATTGGGGTGCCCGTGCTCGTTGGTGAGCTAGAGCCATTTTTTCAACTGACAGAGCTCAATATCACGGCAAATCCGTCATGTTTTCAATATGCGCGTGCACGAGCGCGCGCTAATGACGCCATAAATTATGCGCAGTAAGGATGCGCGATGCAAATGTGAGGAATGACCTCAAGGTCATTCCCCAAAATTGCATTGCGCATCCCTACTGCACATAATTTCACGCGTGATATGCGCGCGCGCATTAAAAAATGGCGGCTTTTTCTTTACAGCTGGACCTCGCCATAGAGGTAAAGCGTCATTTTCTCGCAAACGAGTATGGTGACCTATCATTTTTTTCTGTTGTTTTGAATTGAGTAATAAATTTCTCTGTGTAAAATAAATATGGACCAATTCTCAGTGTAGAACAAAAAACAATC
>Ga0126338_10003702_pt1 | contig 10763 bp, 4 predicted proteins | sample OrbCmetagenome_2_FD_92529 | JGI IMG/M metagenome (GOLD analysis project Ga0126338, IMG submission 92529) | Coral microbial communities from Petempiche,Puerto Morelos, Mexico - Orbicella C C metagenome | ecosystem: Host-associated > Invertebrates > Cnidaria > Coral | place: Petempiche,Puerto...
AATGATAATGATAATGATAATGATAATGATAATGATAATGTAATACCATGGAAGAGCATGTAGTACCATATAAACCAAAACACTAAATTTAGACTACTGGGAGTTTTACATTTCTCTTGAATAAGAGTCGAGATGCCTTAAAGCAGATTTTAAACCTTGCTAGCAATAACATAACATATGAAGGAATAAAGTGGTTGAGCAAAACTCTTAAGCAGCTTAAACCTCAGGGACAATAACATAAAAGATGAAGGTTTAAAGCAGTCGAGTAAAGCTCTTGAACATAGGAATTGTCAGCCAAGCAGCTCAAACCTTGCGCACAACAACATAGGGTATAAAGCAGTTGAGTAAAAATCTTAAACATGGCAATTATAAATAAAGTAGCTCAAACCTCAGGGAAAATAACATGAGATGAAGGTATAAAGCAGTTGAGTAAAACTCCTAAACATGGCAATTGTAAATTAAGCAGTTTAAACCTCAGGGACAATAACATGAGATGAAGGTATAAAGCAGTTGAGTAAAGCTCTCAAACATAGGAATTGTCAATTAAGGAGCTTCTAAGCTGCTTAATTGTCAATTGCCATGTTCAAAAACATCAAGTGCAATAGCATAAGAGATAAAGCTATAAAGGAGTCGAGTAAAGCTATCAAAAACGGTAATTGTCAGCTAAGCAGCTTTACCCTTGCAGACAATAATGTATAGTGTAACAGATGAAGGAAAGGCAACTGAGTAAAGTTTCCAAACATGACAATTGTCAGCTAAGCAGCTTAAACCTCTAGTACATAAACATAAGTTACAGATAAAGGTATAAAGCAGTTGAGTAGAACTCTTAAACATGGCAATTTTAAATTAAGCAGCTTAAACCTCAGGGACAATAACATGAGATGAATGTATAAAGCAATTGAGTAAAACTCTTAAACATGGCAATTTTAAATTAAGCAGCTTAAACCTCAGGGACAATAACATGAGATGAAGGTATACAGCAGTCGAGTAAAGCTCTCAAACATAGGAATTGTCAATTAAGGAGCTTCTAAGCTGCTTAATAGGCTATATTCGTATTCTCGCTATTGGACTGGAACCAGCTTGAAATGGAGGCTTGTGCGGGGGGAATATCACTAAAAAGCAATTAGAGTCATTTACATTTGAAAAGACTCCCCGCATTAACCTCAGTTGCAAGCTAGTTCCAGTTCAATAGCGAGAATATGAATATGGCCTATTGTCAATCGCCATGTTTAAAAACCCCAGGTGCAACAACAACAGATAAAGGTATAAAGCAGTGGAGTAAAGCTATCGAAAATGGCAATTGTCAGCTACGCAGCTTTAACCTTGCAGACAATAATATACAGTGTAACAGATGAAGGCAAAAAGCAATTGCGTAAAGTTTCCAAACATGACAATTGTCAGCTAAGGAGCTTAAACCTCTAGTGCATATATATACATAAATAATTCTACGTATAACTACTGAAGATGGTTTATGATTACCCATGGAGTGTCATGTTGTATATGTACCTTAAAATTGTAGAAATCTATCAGCTATTATCCCTGGAAATTGCAGAAATTAATCCACAGCAAGGAAAACCAGTCTTTTGCAAAATGAAACAAGATTACTAGCTTGATCCTTCCTCCAAATTTCTATTCTATTCCTTACCTTCACTTGGTAAAAAGCAGTCATGCCATGTGTGTGCATTTCAGAGTTTACATTATCTGTACAAAAATAATAATTTAGTTCTGCAACTGTGATGCAAATTATTCAAAAAATTAATATTTGACAACTGAGAATTCAATTGCTGTAGTTAAATTAGAAAGTAGCGATCCTAAGTTTGTACCTGTTAAGATTACACAAGTATCCCCACCTATCAAGCTGACACTTGCCAAATGGCAACTTAAGAAAAAGAAAGAAAACATGTAGGTGACTCAGGAACAATATTTTGCCGTTATGATGTGAAACAAATCTTTTTCAGAATATCTGATGATTGCATTTTCAAGTCGATTTTGTGAGGGGGATTATGCTTTTGGTCACTCCAACAATGACCAGGCATGAAGCTACTGAAAGCTAACAAAGGACTAGCTTATTTGATACTACAAATACAAGTACTTGGTCATTGCTTACACAATGGGCCTTTAGAGTCTTCTTGGTCTCCCAATTGAAAAAGATGACACAGTGTTATTGTAAGTCTTTGTGTACATTTGTTCTTAAGTGCTTCATAGGTGACAAACAGCTTTTGAAGCCTACACAGCTCATGCAATACAAATATTTTAAACAATTTTCACCATTTGACATTGTCTGAGGTTATGACTGGTAAAAATTTAATATTAATTTTTAATTTTTAGTACCACTTCTTGTGTCAAAAGTGATTACCATCGTAATCAGCATCAAGTTTTAGGTTTGTTTTACAAAGAAAAATATATGTCTACCCTTCTTGCACAAAAAAGGTTGTACCTTCTCAATTTCCCTGGTGTTTGCAAGGGCATAGACCGATATCAGCTGTTTGGTCATGAAATGTGTAAAATTTGAGGTGCCTGCTCACAGTGGAGAACTGGCTGAAAGTTACCTAGAGATGATATTCTCTCAAAAACGAAAACTCAACAAGCTTGCTAATAATTCAGTAGTGTCTCAATTGTTGAAAAATAATAATATAAATGGCTCTGAGCCCTCCTAAAGATATTTTTGTAATGATTGCAATCAGCAACGAGGCCAGAGTCTGTGCTTGCATCTGCATATTCACCACAGTTCAAATGATCCTCAATCTCTGCATTACCATTCATAATGGGATTCTGACCAGCCATTAGCCAACACACTTGGGTTCTTCCAGCCTGTTTACAACTTCCTTTAGTTTGGCTAGCTCCATAACTCAGGGCGTGGAATGCTCCAGCAGCCAGAATTATTGTTTGTTTAATTAATTCTTTGACAGCACAATAATAAATGCTCTTGTTAAGTCTTTCTGAATGACTTCAAGATAGGGTAGATGTTTTCAAAGGCTTCATAGATTTCTGAACGGACTTTAGCACCTTAAACAGTAACAAAATGCAAGTTAGCATTTAGTGTACATGCATGTTAAAGATAGCAATAACTGATAGTACAACAACATTTAAACATATATGAAAAAATAAAACAAATGCAAACTTTTGATTCCTGTGCAATAGATCATCAACCTTTGGTTGTACTGTCATGAATGGCATAAACAATACTGGTCTGACTTCAAAAATACAATATATATGACTCTGAAACTAAGATGACTGTCTGTTAACAATCCTCCCACATGGCTGAAAGCATTTGTCCATTACCCAAATGGGCTTTTTTGGCGATATGGCTGCCATTTTGAATTCTATTGCTTCAAAGAGCTATTATGGGATGCTCAGTATGTATTTGCCCCCTAAACTCCATAATAGCTATTTGAAACAATACAATTCAAAATAGCAGTCATATTGCTGAAAAGGTCCATTAACACATCCATACATTCATGCATCATTCAAGATTACTTGAAGCTTCAGACTTGGCATACGGTGAAACCTGCAGTACTGTACTTTTTTCTTGGAAACTATCAATGTTTGCCATAGAAAAACAAATAGCCATGCAAACAGAAGTAAACATAATGTGATTCTCACCTGTTAAAACCACCTTTCCTGAAACGAAAATTAGTAGGACAATTCTTGGCTTGACCATTCTGTAAATCAGACCAGGAAAAAGTTCTGGTTCATAACTGGAAAATAAATACAACAAAAATAGTATTATGTTAGTAATGTTAATTGAAGTGGAAGAAACAATAAAACAATGTAACAATAATAATAATAATTATTATTATTAGTTACGTCTAACTACTTTATGAAACAATTACCTTGAAAACTGTCCATGCGCTAACACCAAGCCTTCAAGTCGAATTGGAAATCTCACATCACAGCTACCAACCATGTTTTGAATTTTGAATTCTGTAAACTTCGCCTGCGAAAATACCACAAACCAGTTTCATTTACCTAATAAATTTCTGGGCCATCATTAAACACCTGTTGTGCCAGAGTATGCTTTATAAACCCTTGACGTTGTTGACTGTGGGTGAACTTGTCTGTTGTTGGGATCATTCAACCACGAAGCAACAAGTGTGTCACAGGTGTGAGAGTCTGAAGGCAACAGGTCGCTCAAAACTTAACGACACCCCTGAATTAGATCCTTTTGTGAGTGAGGCGCAATTGGTTTTAGTTTTACCTAATTGGATGACAAAGTGGTGCAAACTTTCTAAGTCAATCAACTATAGCATAGTGAAGCAAAACTTAAGAAACTTTCAATACCCAAGTGACAACTGCTCTAAATAGATGGAACTTACTGGAAAACCAAGTTTCTGTACTACTCTGGCATACTTTCTTGCTGCTAGTCTTGACTGATCTTCACTGTGAGAACCAAACAAAATTAAATGCCACCATGTTACATCAATCAAAACTACCCTAAAAAAATTAACTTAACTTAAACACCCTCAAAAATTGTGTTAGTCAAATGTGCTCATGTTCATGTTTTTTCCTTTTGTCATAAACCAGTTTTTTTGCCCTTTGTGGCACTCAGTTGGTATCACTGATAAGAGAAAGCTGTTTTTATGCTGCTGTATTCATTTTATTATTTCAACTATTTTCTTCTTTTTCCACTGTAATTTACGGGTAGCCGTCTTCATTTAACTTTAGGATGTTTATTGAAAGTTGGTAAGGTATTGTCAAAGTAAGTCATTAATGTGTTACAGGTAATTTCCATACCAAATAAATTATTATAATGAATGTACTACAAATTGTAAATTTTAAGCTTTACTTTTGTACCCTGATGTATTTCATTATTTATGAAGTATACTTAAAAACATTTAAACAAAAGACTGCATAAGGGGGTATAAATTAAAATTAACTGAAGGAGGCCAGGTTTTTCTTTTTGTGGGCCAAGGAGTTGGGGTTTCTCACCTCAACTTTCTCAGGGAGATCAAAATACTCATGACATCTTGCTAAACACCTTTTACTATTAATATGTATGTGTATGTTGAGCGACAATCAATTTTAGAGAAGATGACATTTACTATTAGCCAGCACCTCTTTAAGAAATAGAAAACATGTACTGTGTTTCTATCGAGTTACAGAAACACAAGTGGAAGTTTTGGAGAATGAGAAATGCTGTGGGAAACGAGCTGCAGGCGAGTGTTTCCACAGCTTTTTTGAGTTCTCCCAAACTTTCAGGAGTGTTTCAATAACTTGATAGAAACACAGAGAACATGTTTTCTATTTCTTTTAGGAAACACTGCGACTAAAAAAGGAAAACAACTTGTTAACTTTGATGATCAAAATGTAAATTCTCTTTGCTTGTGCCATCATTACATCAACAGCTCACGCTAGCTCTGTGTTTCTATTGAGTTATACAAACACGATGTTTAACCAATCAGCGCGCATATTTCTTAGGACTGTTTTCTAAATGTAACAGAACACACACCTCTTGGCTCCAGTGCAAACCATCTTTCCAGAACTAAATATCAATGCAGTAGTCCTTGGCTCTCGTATCCTCATAATAACTGCTGCAAAACGCTAAAATAAAATGTGTTAAAGACAACACAAATCTCAAGTATAGTATTTGTCACTGCTGGTCAGGGCACTATATGTAATAAGTGTAATATATTGAAAACTTGTTGTTGGTCTGGCTGCCACACAGAGTAAGTGATATAGATAAAAAAGTTGAAAGGTGAAGTACAGAGAAGAACCCCAGCCATTTTGGATGCAAAACTTGTCTGATACAGCCATTCCAAGTGTGGCTACCTGGCATGTTTCCATGCACCTCACTCCAGTCAAGGTACCTCATCTCTTGGAGATGAGGCAGTTATTGCATCACAGCCTACTACTGTAATGAAATTCGTTATTTTATAATCGTCTTAATCCATTGGCTGTCAAAAGCACTGCTAAAATCGAATGAAAAAAAAAAAAAGGATTTTCTTGGTCTCTTCATTGCTTTTGAAGTATTGATATTTATAACCAAAGCTGTAACAAGAAGCTCTAGCAAACCAAGATGTTAATATTATTATTGCTGACTTTAATTATCGTTAAAAAGAAAGGGTTCATAAACAGAATGAGATAGTAGTAGGTGGTACATGTTGTACAACACAGTCCACAAAACTACGTGATAAAGTTTAGGTAGCACTAACTTTTTTAGGAGCGTAAAGTGCTTTGTGGGTCAAAGATATACCAACATGTCATTGGCTACGAAAAATATTCATCATGCTTCAGTGCTAATTAGCAATGAAAACCAACCGTGGTGCCACAAATTTAGTTTGCAAAAAGGCAATTTTTATCAGGAGTTTGTTCTCAACCCCACAGCATTTCAATGCAATTCAACTTTTCTCAGCCTACAAGTTGATAATGAAACTGATACTGATGTCTCTTTTCCCACCCCGATCAATGATGCTGAATGCAAAGCTAGGCTTTGCATTCCTTCGGTTACTTACCTAGGCCTTCAAACTGCAAAGTATGAGCAAAATTGATTTTTCGACTGTGGCCACGATTTCTTTGATTTTTAGTGACAATTACTCTTAAACAAAACTCGCTATGATAAATATTGTGAAAAGCTTTCACACCAGCTGTCCCCAGAGAGCTATATCATACCTTAGGATTGTATTCTGCATTCCTGGCATGAAGAGCAATCTTTTTCAAGTCCAGCTTACAACCAAGGTTTACAGTTGACACAATATTTCTGAAAGGGAAAAATACGAACAATGAAATATCATTTCTACTAAACATAGAAGAATTTACATGTGCTTGTACCAAACAAGGAACACTTGTACAGAGTTTTCCCGGTAAGTCATGTACCGTAGAATTCTGAAAGTAATGACCTCCTGAAAAAAAAAGGGCTCCTCGAAAGTAACATTAATTTTTTCCCTTCCTATTGAACTCTGAAAGTAGTGGTCCCCTCAAAAGTAGTGGCCCACCTGAAAGTAGCAGCCCCTTGAAGAAGTCACTAAAAGAGAAAGTCTCTGTTCTCAGGTTCTGATCATGGACTTGAAGAGCTATCTGTGATTCTACATGTATTTGGAACTGGACTGAATTTTGTTTAAAACTATGATTTATAAACTGTATTTGTCTAGCAGCAGAGTCAAATGACATACTGTAGGGCAATCAGTTGCATTGCGATGTAATGTGACCATTATACTTTTGCCAACGGAACACTTAATTTCTTTTATGTGTCCGCTTTGTCTGAAACGACTGTTACTGTGCAAATGTTTTTTAACCATCCAAAAGTAACGGCTACCTGTAAGTAATGGCTACGCAAAAGTAGTGACTGCTTTTGACTGCTACACCCGAAAGTAACAGGGCCTGTTACTTTCGGCATTACTTTTGGCTTTACTTTTGGAATTCTACGGTATTGGAAAGCACAATTTAACCACTGTTTTGAAAAAAAAAAAAAATAGTCGTTACATTGAAGAAACTAGTTTTTGGCCTTGTTTTGTTTTACCTTCTTTTCTGTAACATTTTATCTATTAGGTAATATTATTTTACACATTATTCCAAAACTCAAATTACTGTCGCATTTTCATTGGTTCTTACCCATGTCATTAACATTTTTTTGTTTCTTTACTATGTTTTAATAGACAGATTACATGTTGTTGTGTGTCTGTTCAGTAAAAGATCACAGATGAATGCTGTAATGGAGTAAGAGTGCTCATCAGTAACACTCACTTTTTTGTCCTGACCAAATTTTGACGTCATCTGTGATCTATTACTGAACAGATGTAAGGCAACATAGAATCTATTTGTAAATAAGATTTTAATAGGTGTCCCCTATTAGTAGTGAGCTTTCCCTCGGCTATTTGCTAATCATTTAACTGACATGGAAATAAAGTCTATCTGTCTGTCTGTCTGTTTTTCTGTCGTCTGTCTGTCTAACAACACAAGTTTCTGGCCAAATCTTTGCCATGACTTCACTAAAATTTCTAGAATTCAATTTGGCTTTCTCCTTTATGATTATTAAACAAATACAGTGATTGATTGATTTAGAGCAGTTTTCAATTCAGTGTCGTAAAACCAAAACCAAACAAAAGACCTGTTTTCAATTGATTGTCAAAAGTTATCAGGCAGGTACCTTGCTTGTGGTTTTGGTTTTAACCATGCTTTGAGATAGACTGAGTAGTCTAATGGGAAAGTAACTGATTTGGAATTGGTTTTACTACTCTCAATTGAAATCCACTCTACTTACCAATTAGACTGTTCAGCTAATCTCAAGTCATAGTAAAACCAAAACCAAAAGCAAAACCAAAGTAATTGCCTGATTACTTTCTACACTCAATTAAAACCCAATCGATCGATCGATCAATCAATCAATCAGTCAGTCAGTCACTCAATCAGTCAGTAAGTCAATCAATCAATCATTCTTTCCAGATAATGACAATATATAATCACACACTCACTGAAGCTGAGGCACAATTCCAGCCTGTTCAGCTGTCATCGGTGTCATTGGTGTTAGTGGTGGCATTGGACTCGGTGTGGGAGGATAAGGGCTCAGACCTCCTGGGAGAGAAGTGGTTGTCTGTAATCCTGATGATCCGGCTGACAAAAGGCCTCCATGGGGCTGCAACAGAAGTTATCATATAACATGTTTAAAAATCATAATTCAACATGCCACAGCCTAAAATAATCTGCTTTTGTGATCAGTGGCTACTAATTAGTGACAGGTAAAAATGAAGGCAATTTAATATCTAATCAGCATTCTTCTTGGTGATTTGAAGAGCATCAGGAATTTCTTTAAAGCTCACAAGTTGCATCTATCCAGTTCAGCCTGAGCAGAGCAGAAAGAGCACACACTGATTTTAGCCATTAATAGTGTTTTCAATACTTCTGTAAAAGCTACCAAACTGGGACTTTATTTGACATTTATCTTGGAACAATTTAGTACCACATGTCATTGTACATGGAACTTAATGTTTCTATTACAAATATAATTTGAAAGAGCATGTTTTTCTAAACTTGGAATATTCTTGTTTGTATTAATAAAATTTAACTTCCATGAAGTCATCTGTATTTTGCATGAGCATAAAAGAGTTTTACAGTTCCCGGTGGTTGACAGGTTTGGTAAATTCCAAACACTTTCACCAGTATGTTTCTTTCCGTAACAGTAATAAGTAAAGACTGAAGCATTTTGGTATTAACTTTGTCATGTGGGAAAAAAAGATGGTAAACATTAAAAGCTTAACAGTTCTTAACAAACTGAGAAATATCTTCCACAGCGGCGTGGGTAAGACCTAAATTAAACTTACATGTAGACGACTACTGTTGAAATCGCGACCGGGCCAAGCTTAAATAACTTACTCAGAACCAATATAAGAGAATATGATATACGAGAACTTAAAGCTGATATCATAGTGCGAGTTTATTCACCTTAATTGGGAGGCAAAAAGGGTTCTCATTTAATTAAACTAGAACCTTTTGTAGGTTAATTTTAAAACGAGACTCCTATACTAAAAGGTCCTGCTCACGTAACATTTTTTACGCATAGATGGAAAGTATCGTCGACGTATTCACCAACTATCCGAGCTTTTCTAGTGCAATTTTGGACCACGGCTCATACATACCTGGACTGGTGTACCTGTCCTGTATCTGTTATCTTCATTCGGATCTAATCTTTCGTCCATGGTTCGCCTACACTTCCCAAAGCTCGGAAAGAACTCAAACAACAACTGTACGCGAGGGAGTGTTTTATAATGTCTGCTCCAGTTGCGACCGACTTGCTTTCTGGGAGTATGATCCAGTTCTCACACGGTCTGATTTAGAATGGAGACTAGAAACGAGGACAAAACGTTTTCAACCACTCTCAGGTCCTTTTTGCAAAATTGGAAAATTAATTAGCTTCCTAAGGTACCGAAATTAGTCTACGTTTTGTAATGACACGTACTATAAATATATGGGGCGACTACTGTCAAACTTTCCGCTCCTTCATTAGCCAACTTTTATTTTACTGCGGGCAGTTCAAGTCAAGTCATCTTTATTTAGGCAGCGTATCAGCCATAGGCTGGTATCAAAAGGGGCCCTGCTTAAAATTAAGACTACAAGATAAAACATGCAGAATTCAGAGTTTATAAAAAGGAGAGAAAAAAGTAATTATAAAGGGATTGTCCCTAGGCTGATTCAGAAATTCTCCTTTGGCCTTTTGGTCGGAGTCTGCATTTGTGCATCCACTAACCTCCTTGAAGGAAACAACAGCAAAGAGGAAAGAGGCTTCCTTGTTTACTTCTTTTTGGGTGGTGGAGTATCCCTGCTTCCAGGTACCCATCGGGGTTAATGGGGGTTTGCACTTCAGCCCTTCATTTAGAACGTGGGGTATTGGATGGGGACCGTGGATTAATTTCCTGCCCCCCTTCCCGACACTTGTATAGATAAAATAGGGGTCCTGAAGACCATATATCCAAAGTGAAAAACAAATAGATTATTTTCGATATATTCAAATTCAGCTTGGCAGTGAGGCCTAGAGGACACAAACAAAGGAAATTGAATGAGCACGTTTAGGCCTCGCTATCAAGCTGAATTTTAATATATCGAAAGTAGTCTATTGAACGTCGAGGAAAAGGTTGTTGTTATTCATCGTGGTAGATGCAATAATAAAGTGTATTATCGTTTGTCCACGATGTAGTCACTTGAGATGTAGCTAGATCGCGACGTTTCGACTGCCTACTGCTAGTCTTCTTCAGGCGATAAGGTCGACTGATTGCACGGTATCATTTATATCACAAAGGTCGGCTGTGATTGGTGCATTTCGATCCTCCTATTGT
>Ga0126338_10003703_pt1 | contig 10762 bp, 4 predicted proteins | sample OrbCmetagenome_2_FD_92529 | JGI IMG/M metagenome (GOLD analysis project Ga0126338, IMG submission 92529) | Coral microbial communities from Petempiche,Puerto Morelos, Mexico - Orbicella C C metagenome | ecosystem: Host-associated > Invertebrates > Cnidaria > Coral | place: Petempiche,Puerto...
GCTGATCAACTGAGTAGTCAATTCGTGACATCCATACAGGTAATTCCCGCGAAAATCGTTTTGGTTGATTGCATACGCGCCATAGGGCTGTCAATCAAGAGGTAAACTTTTACTTCCGGTGAAAATGTAAAACCGCCTTTTCTCTGCCAATATTTAGCCTTTTTCAAAATTTTTTTTCAGAAGTTAGAGATTATTCTTCGACCACTATTTTGACTCAAAACTCCAAATTTGAAGAAAATTGCCAACCCAAAGGTATACTGTAACCTTAACTGGAATTTGAACAACCTGGCCCAGAAAGTTTATAATTCACCTAAATGGCTTTAAACTGTCTCCAAGAACACAGGAACATCGAAATATAAACACAAGACAAACGAAGCCATTTTTAAAAATTCTTTTTTACAACTGAAATCGTAACGCAATCTGCAAACAACTTTATGTCACGGAGATCGTATACAACGTCTGGGTAGCCTGTGCTCAAAGTATGCACGGGGAATCGAATTTCATGACACGTTGGCAAGGGCTACAACAATTTATATCAAACATTTATCTTGATTATTTTGAACAGCATGGGCCTCATTCACGATTCAATTACAGCTTGTCCGTTTCCACGATCATGCTATTTTTAATAGCAATTAATCTTCTCCCAATGATGTAACAAACAATTTCGCAAATTGTGTCTAGTGTACGGTCATTGCTGCCTGTCTAAATAGCGCTTTCGTTGACATCAGTCCACAACAGTTCTTAATGTGTCCACGTTTGTTTACTATAACTTAATCAGAATTTTTCTGTGGTATAACACATTTAAAATGCAAACCTGTATCAGTACAAAGCAGTTAATATTACCAGCAAGGAGCACTTACCAGACAGAAATTCGATTTTTTGGGTAATCCAAATTCTCGATGTATCCGAGCCAGTTAGGAAGAAGATGAGCCGCATTGCGAGCTATGATCGCTAAAAACACGCTGGGTTCTCTCACCGCAGACTCTTTTGAAAGATTATAAACAACATCTGAGATCTTTGAGTCCGCTGTTGATATCTGTAAACTTGTAAATAACAGACTAATCAAGCATAAATTACAACACACAGCCATCACTAATCGATTTCGCGGTGATTTGCGAGCTATTTGCTGTCACAGACCATCGTGCTTTGCAAATAGGTAGACCGGAAGTGAAATACTAGCTGTCACGCAATTTGGCGTTTGGTTTCAGCATTTTTCAGCGATTATCTTGGAAAAAAGATCGCAAGTCTAACGCTTGGTTTACCCCTCCCAATCTTTAAGGGGGGAAACCCTAGGAACGACGTTAGTCAGCTGGTCATTCGTTTACTTTAGAATACCAGTACAGTTTAATGGTCATTTTTTTTTTTCAAACCCGCCGGGTTTGAAAAATAAAATAGGCCATTTTCACGAAACCTTTTGCCTCTGTTTTAAAACTAGTCCTCGGGCAAAACCTGTCATGTCAAAATGAGTCTGATATGCCCATAAATGCACCTGTAGGGGAACACATTTTAAGCGAATGGTTTCGCACGAAGACTCGTTTAGCTAACAAATAAAAAAGCCTAAGCCGTGTATTACACTGTGATAAAACACAACGGGCATTTGAGTACACGAGGGAAATTTAGAAAACACGAGCCGCAGGCGAGTGTTTCCTACCTTTCTCGGGTGTCCTGAAATTTCCGGAGTGTTTTATCACAGTGTGATACACGGCTTAGGCTTCTTCATTTGCTTTATGATATAGAGCTAATGTGGCGAAAAACAATGAAACATGCTTTTTCTATGTTTTAGGCAACTCGGAAATGGCTCACGCAGCGAAGTCAGATATGAAGTTTGGGCACACTGTTATGAAATATTATTAAACATTACTTCTCTGGCTAATATTCTACAGCTCTTAGAAGTTCTGTGCACGTAACTTTCTAATAGCAAACTACGCGCAGTTATCCAGAGTGTCAACAGTGGCGGTTCTAGGGGAGGGGGCCCGGGGAATGGGGGTCCCCCACCCCCTTATTTTGGGTAAAAAAAAGAAAAAATCACAGAAGGAAGAAAAACCGGCAGGGCAAGCTAAACAAAACCGCCGCCCCCCTCCCCCTCCCCCCTTAGCTCAAGGTCTGGATCCGCCACTGCTCTATACGTGTAAACGGGTCTAAGAAAATCATTAATTTTGGCATCCCGTCTTGATTTAGCGCGAATTTCTCAGCTACCTTTAATGGAAATTTTTGCATTGAGATAGGAGCATTGATATTCAGGCCGCTTTGAAAATGAAGCAGATAATAGAGGAACAGAACAAAAATCATAGTTAAGAGGAAGTTTAATGGTCTCATTTACAAAAACTCTACAGGCTTCATTCTACATTTAATTACTGCTTCTGGTTGAATATACTTCCAGTTTTCCACGGGCATCAAAAGACCATCAGCGTCTCAGTTACATTTGTATCTAAGCTGTTGCAAAGTGATAAAAAATGAATGATTAGTTTCATTTGAAAATCCATCACGAAACTGGGGGAATATGTTTCTTTCAGATCTCTCCAAAGAGAAGCAATTCTTCTAAAATCACAAGAGCAATAGTTATCCACAGAATATTTTGTTCTAACTAAACAAAACTGAAGTACACTACCGTCTCGGTTCTCCGTACAAGTCCATGAGCTCCGGCAGAAGTTCGATTTGGGATATTGGGTCGAGGAGGGAGGGAATCAGCTTATAGCTAGTAGTCGAAGATCCAGAATTCAAATTCTTACGAAGAACAATAACTTAAAACGTTCTCTGGTTAGGAACTTTTAAACGTAAGCCGTAGGCTTCCGGCCAGTCTCAAGCCTTTAAAAACTAAAATGTGAAAGCGGGAGATGACAAAAATATACAAAAAGAAAATGATCAAAATGTAAAAAGGGCAAAATAAGGAACAGATGCACTAAGTTAAAAGAATAGAGTGTTATTTTAGCAACGGCTTAGAGTTATTGTTTGCAGTCTACCAAAACTGTGATTTATAATCCTATGGCGGGTTGTTCAAACCCCGATTAAGCTAACCCAGGATAAGCGAGAATTTTGATTGACTTTTGTAACTTTGCGGCGAGGTTTTCTGTTTACATTGTTTAGCCTTCTGTTTTGAGTTTGAATAATCTCAAACTACACGAAACATAAGCAGTGAAAAACAATTTTATAAGAACAAATTAATACTTAGGTTAACTTTTAATCCTGGGTTAGCATTAACCGGCTTTTGAATAACCCGACCCTAAAACGGAACTCCGGCGCCCCGAACGCGATACTCGTAGAAATTCTCCTGGTAAAGATAGCTAGCGGTAAAGCTCGTGGGCTCCCAAGTACGACGACGGCGGCAACGACGATATCGCGCAAAATAACGGCCATACTCCAGCTAATAGCGGAGCTCCTGCCCGCCGAAGGTACGCAAGGCGAGCTCCATCCCTTAGAAAATTTGGTAACCCATCAAGCCGAGAAAATTTGGTTATGATGTCACCGTACGAACTAACGAGCGAGCGAACGCCGTCCGTGCAGACTCGGGGGAGGGGAGGGGTGTCTCGAGGTAACCCGAACGGGAAGCAGAAATATGCCATCTTTTCTTGGCGGGATTTTTAAAGAGAAGAAAACTCATTTCTATTTGTTATGTCAACGATAGCGGAGGTTGATCAAACGTTTTCAAGACAGGGTTTATTACTGCAGCAAAAAAGTTAAGAGAACAGCAGAAAGAAAGAATTAACAGGCAAAGAAGTAGCGAAGAAGATCGCCAAAGAGAGCGAGCCAGGGCTGGAGAAAGGAAGCGAAATAGTACTAAACAATGCCGTAAATTAGCGCGAGTCAGGGCTGGGAGGAAAGAGATGAAAATACCGAACAATGCCATGAAGCAGCGAGAACAAGGGCTATAGAAAGGAGGCGAAATACCCGAAAAATTGTTTCAGAAGACCGCAGAACTTCCCAAGTTAATTTCCGCGCCGAGATGTGCACTGAGCCGTGCAAGGCAAGTCACATGATTAATCAGGTGATCAACAAGAAATTTCAAGCAAAACAGTAAACACAGCGTAAAAAGTAGTTGATTTGCTTATCTATCGAAAGGATTAGTTTAATTCAGTCTTCACAACTTTTGTGGGAAGTTTCTGCCTGGAGGATTCACACTGAAGTGAATTGCCAAATTTCAGTAAGCGTTTCTTTGCTGTAGAAACATTCTATTGCGTTTTCCATAGAATTTATCAATTTTCTTCCACGAGATATGCTTATCTTCGACAGTTCATTAGGAGTTGTAAAGTCTTCCTGATTGAAACCATTCTGTGAGATATTTTATAAACTTCACCGTTTTAATTTCGCTTATCTCTAAATAATAACACTTGAGTCGCTTTGTCGAAGCCAGGTCGAAGCTGTTGTACACGTGAGTTGCATAGTATACAAATAGTTTTCAACATGGAAGGCAGTCAATGTAATCAATACAAATGATTATAATTAGATGATTATTAATTATCGGTTGTCTTGATTAATCGATGAAAATCAGTATTCACAATATAATTCAAATCCTCATACAGTGGAACCTCGATTTAACGAACCTCTATATAACAAAGTCCTTGGTATTACGAACGATATTCTTCGCCCTAGCAATAGTAAAATGTATGAAAACGTACCTCGATACAACGAAACCTCGTTGTAGCGAACATATTTTGCCAGTGCCAGTTGGCCCTTCATTATATCGAGGTTCTACTGTAATTGCAATCGATTATTTCGATTTTTATCGATCTTTCGATCTTAATTGGCAAGTCTCGGAAGACACTTTCAATTTTCTCTTGATCAGATAGCGAGCGTGTCAGGCTGGCTACATGCATAACTCTCGGGATAACTGAAAGAGATTGATCTCAGTCTATATAATGGTTGTCATACTGATAGAGGGAGCTGAAGTCAAAGGTTACTATAAATGTCGATTTACGACACCGGGGAAATAGCAAAAAGGTAGCTTTGGAGAGGCATAATTTTTCTGTTTGGGACATTAAAACACGACCCAATAAAAATAATGAAGAGTAGCTTAAGTTATAAGGTACGGTTTACAAATATTGAAAATCTACAATGCAATCTAAATAAATTTTGAAGAGTTAAAATGAAAAATTGTCTCAATTCAGTAAGCGATGGTGAGAGTTGTTGTCTAGCCTGTGTAGCTGGCAGGTTTGTTGAAAATCGATACTCACAACTCTCTTGATTATTGATTTTCATCGATTAGTTATTATCAATTATATTAAATGGAATTGATTCTATTGATTATTGGTTTTCATTGATTGGACACGACGGGACTGAGTTAGCAACACCTCCATATCCCAGGATTAACAGTTAACCGAAGTATAAATTTTCTTGTATAAGAATGTTTTCACTGCTTATGTTTTGTGTAGTGTTAGATTATTCAAGCTCAGTAGGCCAAACATTATAAACAGAAAACCTCACCGCCAAGTTAAAAAAAAAAAATCAAATCAAAACTCTCACTTATCCTGGATTAGCTTAATCAGGCTTTTTACAACCCGGCCAAGGGGCTCTGCTTTAAGGCTTGGCTAAATCCATATATTATAACAATCTGCTATGAATAAATGAAAAATAAAAATTCCGATGAACTTAAAGAATTCTTACCTCCAAATACTTTTTTGTACCCCGGCAAGGATCGCCAAATACGCTGTTTGTTGCTTCCAAATAGCAATAGCTTCTTCCTTGGCACTTCTCTCTCACTGTACTTAATGACCCCGAAGCTCTGCAGTTTGTGTCTCTGGCCGGGTCTGGACAAATATGTCTTCCAGTGGTACGTCCGTAGTTCGCCGACAAGATGTCAATACTCGTTCCGTAGGGGCAATGGATTGAACCTGAACTCCTCTCGCAAATTCGCTTCAGTATGCCTCTGTTATAATTACGTAGGCACTTGTAATCTACCTGATCACAATTAAAAGGCAAAGCGAAAACAAAGCAGTTACATAATTGCAGTTTTCTAAAATTTGCTTTTTGCAAAACTTTTTCCTGCTTTCATCTTTGTTTTGCTTTCAGTACATGTAACGTTTGCTTCGTTATATATTGCCTCTGCAATCAGAAATATCTTACAAGTTTCGAAAATACGCGTCCTGGTATATGCTTGTCAAATAGGATCAAAATGTTGAAAAGTGACATTTATATGTCGAGTTGCTATATCTATGTTCAAATTACAACATATATCCAAATTGTAATATATCTATCCAAACGACAATTTATTCGTCCAAAATGTCAATAGATATATATATTCAATGCTGTGTCCATTGTCCATTTTGTGTATAACTTCACACACTTCTTCACATATTTGCAAACAGTTCGATGTATCTTTTTATAACTGTCTAATTTTTCGCGCGCTGATCGACTTATTTTTATCATCAGCAAGAGTACAGACGGATAAAATTTTAATTTATGGAAGCTTTCAAGTTCAGCTCTCAGCTGTCAAACTGTCAACTTTTTAACCAATGAGATTTTACGGACTTTCTTGCGTAGCCAATCAAAAAGCGAGAAAAGCTATTGACAACGTTCGCGTCATTTTGAATAAAATTCATGTATCTTTGCCGTTACGGCAAGTTTACGGCGTCTTTTCCCCCATTTATTCCCGGCATTTGACCATTTTGGTGTCTTGTTATTGTAAAAAACAAATTGACGTCAGTTATTTATGCGTCTGTCCTCTCATTGATGATAAATTTTGTCTTAACATTGTTTACTGAGGAGCCACTCACCTGCGGCTCGTGGTTCCACAGCCACTTTGACAATGTTATTACGCAATTTATCATCATTAAGAGGACAAACGAATAAAAAACTGACGTCAATTTGTTAAATTGCACGCAGTTTTCCGGCAACACATATTTTGCGGTAAGTACTACATGTAAGTGTTCATGAATTGACTCGCATCCCGGCATGAGTGAGACTTCAAACAATATAGCAACATAACTGTTGATCCTGTTTGACAAGCATGCCCTGGGCTTACATACAGTGTCAACTAAAAAGACTTTTTTGGTTAGCCTATTTTCGGATGCAGAAGGAAGGGAACCTCATTATTGGACGGGACCTTGTATTTTGAAGATTGCCTTGGTTTACATTTGGATGCGACTTTGTGTCTCGAATTTTAAGGTGTACACAATATTGGCCGGGTTATTGTAGAATTATACACAGAACTGACCACCATGGTAATCGTCTTTAAATATAATGTTATGAAGCTCACAACGAATTCTACAATCGTTAAATGTGCATCAAGCCTGAAGATATGAAATGCAAAACAAACTGTACGAAAAACATCTTACAAGCAAAAGACGGTTACATCTTTCTTTACTCTACAGATAAGCTAATGAGCTTACATTCTAGGAGAAGCAATTATCGGAAAGATGTTTATTTCTAAGATTTGGGTAGCTTGGTTTCGAAGGCGGGGGGGGGCTTACTTCCACACTTTTTACAGTGTTGCCACGGCATATCGAGCCTGCGTTGACCAAATACTCAGATCAAACAATGAAGCCTACCTCCAGATATTTTTGGGTACCGACACATGGGTCTCCAAAGGCGGAGTTTGTGACGTGCACAGTGCACCTATGTTGTCCTTCGCACTCATTCTCGACTACCCTCATGGAACTACCAGCATGGCAGTTAGTGTTTCCGCCACCCCCACACCGACTTGACGAAGAGCGTCCATATGACGCACTTATGACATAAATAAACCACGGGCTACAGTCTAATCGCATCGGTCCACTGTGTTCACATTTTATAGCAGTCCAGCGATATCCCTCTAAAATAGAGAACGCATGTTAGATGGTGCAAGATTTTATAAAGTAAGTTTGATTTACTGTCAGTTTGAGTTGTTAGTCCTAGCTCATCTGACGAAAAGGAGCTTAAAAAGACTTGGAACTTGGGCAGAGGCAGCTTCGGCTGTAAAGGAAAATGGTACCCCGGAGGCAGGGAACCTGCAGCCCAATTCTCTACTACACCTAATGACGATGAAATCTGACGACACTTATCCATCATTTTCCTTTCTTTCTATTGTTTCCTCGTCGCATGTCTGATTGAAAATGCGTCCTGATGCGCTCATATTTAACCAAATATATTCGTTTCGTTCATTCACAACAAAATTAAGATAAATTAGGTAAGACTATTTCAAGCTGTATAGACATAGACGGTGACTTAAAACTGCAGGGTTCATCGCTAATGCACTTGAATTGAACAAATTAAAATAGAAAACGTATATAAAGTTTTACCTGCGCAACTAGACAACACTGCAAGGAGACAAATACCCAACAAAGGGCGCAACATCTTCTCTGGAGACTGGAACCTGCGAAACAATCAGACTGAAATATTTGTAATTTTAACTGACGGAAATCAGCATATACCACGAACCATTACCTCAAAAGTATATTTAGGGATTAACATATTTTCCCAAAGTCAAACACAAATTTGTTCATCTGTTCCCGGGAAGAAAGGCTTTCCGGCGCTCCAAAAACGCCCTTATTTCTAACCTTTTTAGCAAGCTCTCTTGCCAGCTCTTAAGACGTACCAAGACCGCTTGCAACTATATGTTCCCAGGCTACTATTACTACTCCCAGCCCTGTTCCCTGAAAATAAAGCACTTGTTTGCCGGCCCTGTTGTCTGACCACAAAGTCATTTCGGCTTCAATTGGAAAAATCCTCTGGACGTTTTCTCCAAGAATTATTACACTGAGGGCCACCCGACAAAATGCTGTTCAAATTGACCAATGAAAACACTGGATGTTCATGATAGATTTCCCACAAATCACACACTGACAACCTTTTTCTTAATTTCTCTGATGATACGGAAACTCTGACCTTAGATGAATCATTTTTTATCACGTGTTTGAAGGAAACGTTACAAGACCAGACCCTTTGGACAAGAATCGCATAAGCCACGACTGCAGTTACTTTGTAGAGTAACCCCCCTTCCCCCACACCCCCCTCCGGGGAGAGCAGACATACGAGCGAAGAAGCCGCGAGAAAAATGGCCTCTCTTTCTTGATACCCCTTTACCAAACTCCTTCCGCCGGATCGCTTTGCTTTCGGACCCCCTCTTCGTCGCTCGCACGTGTGACTCAAAGGCGAGCCTGCTCGCAAGCTAGTCATTCCCAGGAATGACGATGAGAAAGGAGATGACCCAGGAGGAGCTAGCCTCCTCGTGCTAGCCTCAGCGAAGATTTATCAAGAAGCTTAAACTTTTAGCTGTGTTTTTACAGCAAATTTGTTTCAATTGTATCGATCGTGTCGAATTGTGAACGTGAATCAGGCATGAACAAAAGAAGAAGAGGTAGGCTTTGACAGTCTCATTTGGCAATCTCAGTTGTTCGTGTCCAGATTTATTTTTTTGGCGAAAATTTCAATTCATGCGCTCCAAACGAGTATGTAGATACCCGAGGTAGCGCAAATGCGATTTTAGCGAGGTTATACCTATCTATAGATGTTATTTTGATGAATACCATGACTACCTGCAGGCGCATCCCATGGAGGGAATTGGCCATAGTCAAGCACTCATTTTTTCTGAACACTTTGCGTATTTTCGCCATAAACCAATTCGAAAGGAGTGCCTTTCTAAAGTTCCTGAAACAAACAGTTTTAGCGCCCAGTGAGATTATCCCCTGGAGTATCAAATAAGAGAGATCATCGTCTCTCGTATTTGGCTAGCTTCCCTGCAGATCACTAACAACATGACCCAGATACGGAAGAGCCCATGCAAGGCAGAAACATAAATATGAAACGGAACGAATAATTTTATCCCATGATTTAAGAACTATTTTTACGAATTTCTGTCTCTTATTTCGTAAAAAAAGAACTCAGTCGCACCAACTGTATAATACGTTATTTGTTCCCGAACAGTAAGGACCGCTGCCGAAAGTATCCAGCACCAAGGGCCTCGTTCTTTCCTAAGTTAATTTGATTCCCTGACCTAGCACGGTGCATAAAAACCTTTTTTCTATTTTTTTCTATCTAGAGGATATCTACTTAAATGCAAAATTTCATAGTGAATGACTTAACACAACTTAATTAAGCAGTTGTGACATTAACCCTTTTTCGCTTTCAAATGCAAGTTGTTTGTGCCCTAAAAAAACCGACCAGTTCACAAATTAGCGTTGTAGCAAGTTGCCAAAAACGTAAACAATTTCATGTTGTTCTCCAAGTACATCAGAAAGTTCATATCTAGTGTAGATGTACGCAACAGATATTTGATTGGAACAATCCGGATGAACCCGGCGCAATAACTAGGACAATATGGCCTTCATAAATTTATCTTCAGCATAGAAGCACCCTGTAGAAGGGTTTTGGTGAACCGAGTAGAACATGTATTTACGTCAGGAGTTTGCTAGCACTAGCTGATATCGCTCGGTGTTGACTAACTGACTGTCATATTCAAGCAAACGAAGCAAAGTTACATTAATTTGCTACGTAAGAGAAGGAGGCCGTCCTCTCTCGTACCGTGTTTATCTTCCAAGATAGAAAATCACTAGCTGTGTAAAATTAGCGTACCTTAACGGCAAGAAGAGTTTCACCAACCACTGTACTCACCTGAAACTCTGCGGTTCGACAAAAAGAGTGATCGAAATGCGTCCTTGCTTTGATATTCAACAAACAGCGCCAACAATTTATACTTTTTTCTTTGGCTTACAGGTCCTACTCCTATTGGACGGTTCAAGCTAAGGTTCCAATATATTCCTGCTGTGATGATACGTGACGAGCTCATTCGCACACGGAAGATGATTACTTTCGGTGCTGTTGCTGAAGGAACACAATCTCAGATGTCTGAACC
>Ga0126338_10003706_pt1 | contig 10758 bp, 6 predicted proteins | sample OrbCmetagenome_2_FD_92529 | JGI IMG/M metagenome (GOLD analysis project Ga0126338, IMG submission 92529) | Coral microbial communities from Petempiche,Puerto Morelos, Mexico - Orbicella C C metagenome | ecosystem: Host-associated > Invertebrates > Cnidaria > Coral | place: Petempiche,Puerto...
ACCGGTCACGTGCGTATGATTAGCCAATCAAATACGAGGATTTAGGATTCCGGCCCGCTCAGATGCTTGAGAAAAGAATAATAATCTGTTACTAACCGAGAGCGAGGGCCGTACTGGGAAATATTGGCCAGAGGTTATGGTAGTACGGACCGAGCGCCGCCAGGTCCGCACAAAAACGACCGAGGGCCAATATTCCCCAGTGCGGCTCGAGCAAGCTGCAGGTTACTGACCCCCACCACGTCCCGGCCCATGGAACATCCCTTGATAAATTTAAACCATTGATAGGTCGACATTCATCTCCCACCCTGTATTTAACTGTCGAGCATTATAAGTATTTTCAGCCACCAAATATTTTTCACTCGCGCGAAATGGTTCAAACGCGATATTTGGCCCAACCAACCTGACGATGATATCTCTCAAGTGATAAATATATTTTCCGGTGGTTAAGCTTCCCTTTTTGTGCTTTCACGTTCATCTTTCTTCTGATTAAATACGTTTTAACCCGAACACAAAAATACCGCTTCTTAAAAAACCATTTCATACCCCTTAAGATAATTAGCCCCTAAAACACCAAAATTACCAATCCCCCTAAAAAACAAGAAAAAGAAAAAGAAAATTCCTGGGCATTTTTCTACCCAATATATTCTAGAGTATACATCTCGGACTACGGAATTCTTATTTGTTTTGAGTTCTGAAGAAGAATTGGAATCGTCATTTAAATGAAATTTCAGTTAGAATTCTAAAACAATTAGAATATTCGCTCTTTATACTATGAGGCGATAGTTGATTCGGTCTTCGGCCTCATCAACTATCCCCTCATAGAAATCTCGAGCTCATAATCTAATTTTTAATTAGTGTGGCTTATTTAAGTCTAACAGTATGAAGGATATGGTTGCTGGTGGCTTCGAGGTTTGCTTTACATGATACACCATGATCCACCATTCAACGGGGGCTGAATTGTGAACTTAGAGCGCGTTTAGGCGTTTTGTAACGAGTTTGGTTATTGGATTAATACTACTTTAGATCACACGTTTCCTAAACGTTGAATACATGTAGTATATTCGGTTGTCTAATCTTCGGACTACTGACATGGACTGCGTACGTAGAATGTATAGATCGATGAACGTGTGAAGTTCAGAGTTTTTGTGCGTTTTTTGTAACGCATCCTGTTCATCAACTTGTGCCGTTTTCAAGGAGAGAGGAGCTTGACAAAAAATCTCTCTATTCGCAGGCTCCCAATTGTCCTTGGCAGGTCATCAGCGGTAATCCAATATGTCGCATGTCCACACATACCACAGTGACTGACACTTACACGAAGCAAGGCTTTTCGCATGAATGATAACCATTCATCTCTTTTTGAGAACGCAAAGAGCTGTTTTCTTTCAGAGAATTGGCCCCTCGAGAAGAACTTCCTCTCTGTGATCTGACGGAGTTTCTCTCGCTGTAAAACGACTTTTCCAAGGTCATGTCTTGTCTTTGAACGCCCGGAATGAAAAAGCACGAAAACGCGAGAAGTTTCTTGAAGGCTGACCTGAAGTCCTTGTTCATGCAGGCGTAAATAATTGGGTTGAGCACGCTGTTACCGTAATGAAGCCATTTTGCCGCAAGAACGGACTCTTCGGGGAGGGGTAAGCAACTTTGGCATAGACCGTAGATGAGATTTAAGACAAAGAACGGGCCCCAGCAGATGACAAAAGCGCCAATCACGGCACCAACTGTTTTTGCGGCCTTGAGTTCTTTGGACAGAAGGAATCTCTTCGGACTTCCATGGACCGTTAGAATCATTTTCTTGATCTGATGACGAGCCGCCATGTAGATTTTCATGTAACAGACCAGCATGATCAGCAGTGGAACGAAGAAACATAACACGCTTACGACGATTTCGTAGACTGGAGGAGGCATCGACCACATGATTAACTTGAGCACAGCCATGAAGATGGAGAACGACCATATGCCGAAAATGGCCACGACTGCCTTAGAGGTTGTCATCTTGTCGTGGTAGGTAAATGGAGAGGAAATGCACACGTAACGTTCAAGGCTGATGAAGCAGAGGTGAAAGATGGAGGCCACCCCACAAAGGATGTCTACACAGCTCCACACCTAAAAAAAACAGGAAATAGAACTAAGAACCAAGCTTCAGTTTAGTCATGAGTCTATACATACTATTGCTTTTTCCCAATGTTTCATTCTCTAGTTTTTCAAATTGGTACAGTTGTGCATCACCAGAACGATCAGCCTTGCGAAAAGATAATTTAACCATTGAAGACAGGTTGTCTTTGGAGTGATGTTTCAATAGTTCAGTGCGCGATTAGGTGGAGTAAGCCTGACCACTTTCTAGATTGTGGGCTAACTTTAGTCTAGAATCTCTATGATTCCTGAAAGAGTGTACGTTGGAATTTCAGTAGAAATTGAAGGTAAAATTTAAAATTATTTGTAATTAATGAAATACCTGTTGGACCCATAAATCGAACATCCACTTGGGTCCGGTGATGAGGTACGCGCCCCAGACTGGCATGGATACTCCTGCCACCAGAATATCAGCAACAGCAAGTGACACTATGAAGTAGTTAGTTACGGTCCGAAGTTTCTGGAAAACTGCAAAGGCGACGACTACCAGAACGTTCCCGAACAGTGCCATGACGATGATGATGACGAGGAAAGTGGTGGAAAGAAGAATAGTTTCCTTCTCAAACTTCTCCTCCATGCTGGTCCCGTTGTTTGTCGGGACTGGTGTGGAACTTGTCATAACTGAAAATGCAAAGTAATAAGAACGGATATTTTTCCTGTCAGTGTTTTTACCGGTAATCCGAATTCTACTTAAATAAGATGTCCACGAAGTCAATAGCATGATAAATAAGATGTTCACGAATCCTATGGTCATTTCAGAGTTACCCTGTGTGTCTATTTCAAAGCGAGTTCTGTTGCAAAACCTCTCATATGAAGATGAGTTTGATTTTGCATGAATGGGGAGAAACAAATTTTCATATGAATGGTTTCGCACAAAAACTCGTTTTGACATAGGAACAAAAGACAACTAGGAAATGACCTGTTCTTAGCCCTCAACCCTTGCCGATGAAATCCAGATCTAATAAGCAATACGTTCATGTTGTATTATTTAGTTTGCTGTACAGGGTGGTTCTAACTTTTAAACTTATAGACGAAATCCTGGTGTGTGACCATGCACACGAGAGTTAGTTAGGGGGGGGGGGGGAGGGGGAATGAAAGGCGCTAAGATGTTCAAAAGGTTATTGACATATGGAACACAGACAAAAAAATCCAGCATTTTTTCAACTGAGATACCTGACAGGCTTGGCAGGCGTGATAGGGCACGTGAAAATTTCAAAAGATCTGAACAGATGAATTTTTGTGCGAAACTGCTTTCATTCAGTTTCAAATTGATCGATCGCCCCATCTGTTAGGAAATTTTAGTAATATTTGTTATTCCAAGAGATCCCATCACCTTTTACTAGGGGGTCCTGTTTCACATTTGTATTTTGTATTATACGCGTTTGTATAACCTATTAATAGCACGAGAAAATATATAGGCATTCTTCATAGCGTCTGACTGGCACCTAACCTATTGAAACGTTTCGCGTTTTCCGTTACACTTAAGAGACGGCATACGCAGAATTTGATTGGCTTAGAACAGTTTCAAACAAGTAATTCGCGGGTTTTCAGCGAATAAATCTTAGTACGAATATACAAAAAATAAAATGTCACACGAACTACTTGTAAAATACAAACCTTACTTGTGGTAGATGCGCCATAAATTTGAATTTAGAGAACATGGCATGCTGTGCAAATACATAATTAACTCTTAAAGTGGCGTCTTCAAGTCAAACAATTCATTAGCCTCACTAATGCGGTCAAAAACAAATATTTGGTGGTCATTATGGGAAAATCACCTTTCAGCGAAAAGAAAATAATTTTTTTGTGAAACTCTTCTTGGCATCTCAATAATACAATTTTTATGCTCCATTTATATTATGATTCATGCTCTGACGTAATCTTCCGTTTGTATCGTCTCATTTAACCACGATTTATCCGCCTACGATCACAGCTAATGGAATAGAATGGAAAGGTGGTGATAAATGAGCGCTTTATCTGTAATTTCTTACAGTTAAACTAAAAGTTATCAAGCATTTCTAATACAGCAAGAGAAGTCTATATTGTTCGACTTGAAGGCTTAAATAGTAGTTGTTACAGTTCCTGCTTCATTCGCTAGAAGATTACGTAATCATCTCCACTAAGCAAAGAGAACTCAGCAGTTTGCCTGTCTAACTATCCGGGGAGAACGAAGGTTGTTTCTTTCCGGTTGTCCTCGAAGATGCTGGCTGACTAAACTCATAAAAAAATAATTGTTCATTCGTAAGGTTCTTTGAAATTATTACTCATTTTTCTGTTTTTCAATATTTCAATGTCATCACTTAATGTTCGGCTTACATTAATCTGAACAATTAGTAAACATTTTGTCCTCTGTCGGCTTTTCCTTCTCATTAATTCCTTGTGTGGTTTAGCTTTAGTCAGTTTAAGAAAAAGCCGATATAAAAGAAAATTATTCATAAGCTATAGTGGAAAGAAAGAAATGTTAATTTAAATTGGGTTTGGTGTAAAAATTCTTAAGAGGACCTGAAAATTAATAAAACAAATATTCTTCAAATAGATTTTTTACTGCATGTAGTCGGTTGTCGAGTGCAATTTTGATGATCCTCAGAATTTTAGTTTCGGTAATTTTATTTATTTAATTATCAAAAAGCCCTCGAGATTATTGAAGAATACTCAGTTCAGTTTTATTGTTTATATACGTTTCATTTGAGGTGATAACCACCTCAGCTAACTAGTTCCTACTTTTTTTTTCGTTTTTTTAGAATCTAACTAAATTGTAAAGAAAAAAATTCTCATAGCTCTGTACCGACCCTTGCAACCGCCACCTGCAACAAACACCTAGGATGAAAGAATATCGTCTTTGCTTGGGTTTTAGGAATCTTAATGCGCTATACTTTTCTCTGAATACCAGTCACAAAATTAACTTGAAAGCTTACCTCGTATACTAGGGTCTATCCACTTACGTGTTGTTGAAGGTCAAAGCGGAACGAATTTGAAAGCTCACTTTACAAGCACGAAAATTTAAGTCCGAGTTCACGAAATGTTACATATATTATTTTCGCGTTCGTGATAATCACTCTCACTACCAACCCTATTTTTCCGCGGAGTTAAAAATAACTTGTTAATTATCAAAATAGACTGAATGAAAAAAGAATGGTTTTGATGGGTCTAAAAATCTATTGAGATTTTCCATTGGCGTCTGCATATCAGCCCACGATTATAGAAATTCCCCCAGCCAATCAAATTACAGTAATCTTAGTAATGGGCCAAACATGTAATGGGAATTAAAATGTGATTTTTATTGTACACATGTAAGCGTATTCAAGACATTACGAAAACCAAAAAAAGCATTACGTATATGCTTTAAAAGCTCCATGTTTAAGAATAAATACAAAAATATTTTTTACACGGAGAGAATAACGCAGTGAAAGCTCATCTAAGAAAATTTCCCACATTATGGTGAAACCTTGGGAGAAATTACTTCACATTTTAGTTAATTTGATTATTGCAATTTGATTCAATCACACAGCAGCTACCTGGAAACTTTGCAAAAATCCATTTTACCTTTAAGATTTCATTCTTCTCGAAGAAAAACATTACTATTAACATTAGAATTTCGTTTGAAACACTTCAGGGGTCTTTTCTGTTCTTTTCGCACAATAAATATTGTCCACAATGAAAAAATGTTCAAAATTGGCTTTTATGTTCATTTAGAGTGTCATCCCTTGAAATGCTTTCACTCGCAACCCTGTTGTGACTGTTGTCCTAATTTTCGTGCAGGAGAAAGCGCTCGGAGTTGCCGACATGACTACATAAATGTCCTGATCTTTATTCATCTTGAATAATGAATAATCGATGCAGAAATTATGGAAAAGCCAAGGCGTTTGGTAGAAATGAAAGTCGTTGCGCATCTCGATGAGGATTGCGTTCAATGAAATATCCATATATTTAGAATAATGCGAAACGCAAAGCCGACCTGATTTCGAAAAAGTTGGCGTAATTTCCTGGTTTTTCTACTACGGTTACCCCCTTGCCTCGCACTAACATAATTTAGTTGATGACAGGCTAATGTTTTATGGTCGAGCGAGATATAATGTCTAAAAGATCACGTTGTGGCAATATATCGTCTACTGCACTGAGTTCTCTTTCAAAGTATACTTTGAGTGCTGGCAAAGCTATTAAACAAAACTATTAAATACGTGAACTGAAGGTTTGAAAGTCTCAACTCAAAAATTTTGATTCTCTGGATTTATATTCATTATACAAGAAATTTATACCTGTGGAAGCAGTCAAATATTAGAGAAAAAACATAGGATTGTAAACATATACCTTTTGAAACAGTCTTTTGCTTTTTTCACCAGACTACAGAGTTTTTCATTCACTCTTGTATACAATACTGATTAACTTCATTTTTCTGCGGTATAAATTGGGTTTCTTTGCACTCACCCACAGCGTGGATAATGAAAATGGAAATTTAATATATATCCACCATTGAAACAAAGTTCTATAGATAATGCATCACTTCAAGAAATCTTCTGTTTTCCGTGCCCTCGCGGGTTTTTTTGTTAAGGATATTTTGGGTTTTTTATGTTGTATGTAACTAGCATTACATGTAAGAGTTATTTTCAGGCTACTAGGGGACTAATGACTTACTTTACCACTCCGTATCCTAAGGTGAATAATTCAGGCAAGTCATGGGGTTCTATTAAAACTACCGAATCAGCGTACACACATCAACTGTTTTTGTTAGCGAACGTTTTTAACCATGCTGTATACTGATCGTGTAAAGGAATAATGCCCAGCATGCACAGTAGAATTGGGAAGTAATAATCAAGATATACAGACGTACCGACTGGGATTTAAGTCAATAACGTATAACTCTATAACTCAATAGAATCACGAAAATAATGCGAGAAAAAGCAGCAAAGGAAAATAACTGGTTGGGTGAGACTATCAAAATTCAGATTCTCCCTTTATTATCGAAAGTGATCATTATGACATTCCAGTTTAAAATGGCGATGTGTCGCTGTTCCCCAAAAACTGCAAAACCGGAGACTAATATTAATGCGTGTTAAGGTTCTTAATAAGCAAAATGGGTTTGTGTGTCTTCATATTTTGAATCAATTGTATGACGTTAAGGCAAGTTGATGAGCAATTTACGCTTAGGCCAAAAAGGTCATGAAACAATAGAAAGCATTAATTTGTCGGAAAGTTTCCTTGGGTTCTCTGCACGAAATGTAAATGATATTTAGTTACACTTTGTAGTTTTCTTCATCAAAAATTATAAATGTTATTGCCTATATCAAAATACATTTTATGCTCAAAATTGACACAGGGAGCTGAAAAACGTAGGAATCGCACAATTCAGTAGGCTTTTTACAATTCTCCGATGCATTTCGGCATTCTAAGATCTGTGGATTTCACATCCGCGGCTTATTGCACCGCAGCTTTCCAAAGAAAATGATTCTAATTTTTGCATTATTTTCCGACGAAAAGATCGACTCTTAAACGCCTTAAACTTTTCATGAGCCGACTTCAACACATGGAAATCAGTATTATATAACAGGGATCCACTTCAGTGCAAAAACTAATCGGCTAAAAGCTTATCAGCACAACGTTTTCTACAATGACACACGGAACACCAAATAAAACAGGTATTGATAATTAATCAACTTATTAATTCATGAACTTCTTATTTCAGCACCTTATTACCTAAAGTAGAGATATAATTATTTCTGCATGTAGATGTACATGTAATTATATATCCATATATATTATATATCCTTATATCCATATAGAGACTAGATATAAAATAACATAGTATTCGCATCCTTATAAATATTCTTTAAAAAGTGATGTTTTGTTAAACGTTTTTAAGATACGCTGAGGTATTTTTAAGCGTGTGACAATGCAGGGACCTAGTGTGTTAGTTGAATGATGCCGTTACAGATATTGTAAATAATGTATGATTTAGGAATTAACTCGTGTAAAAACACTGGATTCGTGTTGAGAGAAGTATTTTGGAAGGTGTTAGATATTAACTATAAGCTGTACAAAGGCATAGAAACGGTAGTTTCGCTAAAATGACTCCAGTTTCTTCTCTTCAGAAACGTGATGGTGCAGTATTTTTTTTAATCTGATTTTTTGGATTTAGATTCTGGGTTGTGACCACGTCCCTATATGAACGTTTGTCAAGTTTCTCGCCGCAATGTAAGGTTCTATCGATTACCCATTAAGGAAGCTATCTCACTGTAGACTTTGTACTTACAAATTGTGGTAAAAGTGTATAGAAGGTACCACATTTGCCAGTATCGCTAAAAGTGTGTAAAATTACACCAGTTTGCCAACACGGCCGCCTACGTGCTGCTCAGTGCATTACAACATGTGTTTGCTTAATTCCATCAATAATTGCAAAGAGATTTGGGGAAATTCCATGATCTATCACCTTCATATATCAGATACTAGTCATAAGAAGCTCCAAGTCAGTATATGCATTATGTTTATTTTTGTCGTCTCCCGGATGGATAAGAGGAGCACGTATGAACAAACGAAGACACGACAAACACAACCAGCACCATGGAAGGTGTGTTGTAGTCCTATTTTGAATTTGGAAACTTTCCTTCATGGCACATTTTAACCTTCTTCTATCCTAACCTTTCATTCACTTTAACTTATTATTACCTCTTTGTTGGTTTTCGACGTTTACTTTGATTTTAATGTGATTTTTAGTTTATAACAGCACAAATAAAAATGACCGCTGTATCTGACATCTTTTAAATGATTGTTCACTGCTCTTTGAATATTTTTAGGTCAGTGAAAAAGATGGCACTTCCATAGCTTCATCCTTACATGTACAAGAGTTTAAAACTTTGAAATTAACACAACTCCTGGAGAGTGGAACAATGAACAAACGACCTAAAACAAAGTAAACACTAGAAATTAAATTTCCTTGAAGTGATAACAAAATTGAGCCCGGAACTGATCTTCGCCGAGTAAATTGATTTAGAAATCGGCACCTTTTCATGTCGACGCTTCAAAAAAAACCTGATGGAAAGGATATCATTACTCGGCATCTTTCACAGCATTCAAAATGAAGCTGAAAATCTTACCGTTTTGACCGTAAGCAAGTCGCTCACTTAACCGGTAGTCAGATCTTGATGGGTTTCAAATCCTATCAAGGTACTGTGTTTTATACAACTAAAACTGAACGACTTTTATAGACTTGAACAGAAAAGAACACATCAACTAGCATTTATACCGTGGAAAAAATAAAAGGCCGGACAACTCAGCTTCTTATCTGGCCATTTCAGCGTTAAGATTAGAAGTGCAATATCATCAAGTGTTTGGTTCTTTAGAACAATTTGAGTAATCACAAGCGAGATGTTTCTATGTTAAATATTTATCTAACCGTGTGAGTCATAAGTTTCTAGTCGATCCATTGTAAGAAATGACTATCTCTAATTTTAACGTTTTCAAATAAATAGGAAGCAAAACCTGGAAATACTGTAATCAAAGAAGGAAAAGTATTCTTTATAAATAGATCTTAACTGCCACATAACTTCCAAATGCACGCGTTGTTTTCTAGAAAAAGTCTAGGGGTGCTTGCAATTTGGCAGAATAAACCGGTTGGGATGACCATTGAATAATGGTAAGGGTTTTTCCAAAATCAGCAAACCAACCGAACGAGATGGCGCTTGCCATTTACAATTCGATTTCGCGTAATTGCTTTCAGCTGATGAGAGACTGGAAACCGAGAATGTAGCAAGTGGTAAGGAAATTTCCGCCGCTCTGTGCCCAACGGAAAAAAGGGACTACCTCTGGAAGTAGTTTATAATTTCCGAACGGATTTTCTAGAAATTACTGTTCTATTTGACGTTCAACCGAAATTTCCGGAGTTTTTAGCGTAATGAACAACACCCCTAGAGTCAAACCCCTAAAAACCTAAGCGGAAAGATCTAATTGGCTCAGACTTACGCCAATGATACCTTTTCGAATCCACATCTACTTGCAATCCTCCGATAAAAGATGACGGCTGGTACATTTACCTATAACTCTAAGCACACGCACGGAAACCCTAAAAAGCACATAAAAACGTCCAGAAAAGTTTAATAATCTTCAAACGTAGGGAACAAAATGTTATTAGAGCAGTGGAAAATATTGCCAAAATATGTCTTTACTTCCCCTTGATGGGCTGTATCAAGAGATTATCATACTCTTTTGGTTTTATTAGGTTTCTAAGGTATTGTGGTAAAATGTGCATCCGCCATTTTTTTTCCGCCATTTTTTTTCGCCATCTTTTTTCCGCGTTATAATAGTAAAAAGGGATATTTTAACAGTATGACCCAACAGTGTATTAAACGCTGTTATCAAAGGGGTCCTGGAGTAGAAACTATAATGAAATAAGGCAAAAAAAGCCTACAAAATAAGTCTGAAGCTGAAGTTGTATTTATCCAGCTTTTTGACTTAATAAAGGACTACCTCAGTTAACAGTGCCAAACTCTCAATACTACTTGTGCGCATGCTTGCTAATTGCCGTAGAATTTGTACTGCATAAACAGAAAAGAAAAGACATAAAACGTATTAAATTTACAACAGATGCTTGCAGCTGAAGGTCAGACATATAACTCCTGGAGCTAAAAGGTTGCTACTCAT
>Ga0126338_10003707_pt1 | contig 10754 bp, 8 predicted proteins | sample OrbCmetagenome_2_FD_92529 | JGI IMG/M metagenome (GOLD analysis project Ga0126338, IMG submission 92529) | Coral microbial communities from Petempiche,Puerto Morelos, Mexico - Orbicella C C metagenome | ecosystem: Host-associated > Invertebrates > Cnidaria > Coral | place: Petempiche,Puerto...
ATTAATGCTCGTAACCATTTAATTAAACTCGTAACCATTTTTGTAACCATTTTAACAGACAACACCTCTATGAAGTTCTTTTTTTTTCCACGTTGAAGTATTCCAACAACACTACTTTGCTATCGAGGCTTGTTATTACGAGCTACATTTGTTTTTTGCTCATTTTCGTGAACTTATTTTTTTTCCAACTGAATCGTCACCTTTGCAAAAAAAAAAAAAAAATCGAAATTAAAAACCCGCGAGAAAAAAAGGGTTGTCGTGGGAACTTTTGACGCATTCTTTAAAAACTGCTGAAAAACTTCTAAATCAACCTTTAAAAGTCAGTTATACGTTTTTATTCCTTCGAATCATAAAAAGGATAGAAGACAAAGTAAATGCCATATTATTTGCATTAACATGAGTTTTTGCAAACGAACGTATTACCCTATTTTAGTCTTGTTTTGTTGTGGTCCTTTTTGCCTTCATAAGGTTTTCGGATAACTTTTTAAAAAAAAAAATTACGAAATCTGTTCCTCCCACACGATTCTTCTGCCAACTTTAAGCCTGGCGAAAATCTGCCTCTTCCATTTTCGCGAAAGTAAGTTCCCGCGAAAGAAACTAACATTAACGTATATACTAATTTTGATTGTGCTTTACCTATTTAAGGCTGTGAAGATTAAGGTTTTTATGTGAATTGTTGAAGAGAGAGCAAATTGTAGTCGGTTATATAGACATTGTCAATTTAACGTATTACGTTTAGCGCTGTGTAATGGTAACTAATTTTAACACCTCCTTTATCGCTTCCGTGTATTTAAAATATGATTATTATATGACTAAGAAATTTACTTTATAGCGATTGACTAAGAGCAGACCAATCACAATGAGCTATATTATTATGTTCATTTAATAAGTATACTAGTGGACTACAGTAAATGAGGCAAACCACTCAAAAGTCAAATTCGGCCCGGGACCGTTTGGTTCTTTTATCCGTCGTGGCTTGGGGTCGAGAATGCTAGACACATGCAGTTGTGCGAACGACGGAGACCAAAAATGTTCGACATAGAAACAATTCTACATGAATCTACTGGAACTATGCAAAGTACGAATTACCAATATGACGAAAATTTGATATGAGAAAAGTAGCGGTTTTTTTTTTAGATCAGTAGAATAGCAAAACTGTATATTAGCGTTACACGGATTGCTTCTCACTTGTGTAATTGAAGTGACACAATGACGAATGAAGATCTAGGCCGGTTCGATCAAAAGAAAAGTACTGAATACGAATATAAGTTTGTCTTTTATTACTTGTTAGTTTTTCTTTTTAAATAGACGAGAAGGAAATAATCGCTCGTGATTGCATGCTACAGTTTCTTCTTTGTTAGTACTTGCCTCGTTAAAAATTGTGAATTTAATTTTTTTTATTTTTTATCTTTCAAGTTCATGTAAGAGGCTATGCATTACAAAACATAAATGAGCATAAAAGGAAACGTTTTCTTTTCTGATTTTACCTCTATAAGAATACTTTGGTCTGGCTAGGACCGTGGCCAGCATCGTGGACATTTACCCAGGGTGCTCCTAAATTCAAATGATTTCCTTTCTGTTTCCGTTTAGTTAAAGCTTGACGCCAGCGTTTTTGAAAACAGTTTGCCACTGGGTTTGAAAACATAATAAATAGTTGCAACACGCCAAGTAAGCACTACTATTTCAGGAACACTTTTGTCAGAAAAAGGTTCGACTCTTTGTTAAAAGGCAAAAACGAATTGGTTCAATATGACAAGAATTCCGAATTTCTCCGTCTGATTAATAAGCGACCCGAATTTTGCAATATTATATTGACCGCTAATTAAGATGGACCGCTCACCAACTGATTTCTGCGAATTGCCTTTTCATAACATTGCACAAAAAAAAAGTTTTTTTGTTTTGTAGAAATTTTTTTGTCCAGCATATTTTGCAGAGATTTGAGTTAAAATGAAAGCGCAGCTGAAAAATTCCAATAAACGCTCAACTTTGGAGCGTGCGCGTAAAGAGAATGGATCAACAGAGTTTTACAGAGCCATTACAATGAATGCTTTATTGAACTAACAATTGTTAACGTATTAGGAAATATTGGTCTTGTTCTTTCTTTTGCAAGGTCCAAAAACCGAAAAAGAACTTGAGCAATTTTCTGATAACAGTTTAATAAGATAGAAAAACACCAAAGAGATAATGATAAACCATAAAGGAAAAGGATGGCTAAGGATGGAGAACATTAACCCAGATTACAAACGACGAATTTGAAAAATTGAGGCTAAACTTTTCAAGATGCGCAAACCGTGACTGAGCTCCTTTAACAAAATGAACATGTTGAAAGGTTTCTTAAAATGGTCCAGAATTCCACTTGCAGAGTAAGTTACAATATCCTAGGCCTAGTCCCTTCGCTTCATTGTCCACAACTAACAACAGTTCCAAATCTGCTTCCATGATTCTTTTAATTTTATCTACTCCTTATACAATTCTGTTCATTATAATTATTTTGTTACGAGTCACTCGCACAACTCGAGCTAATTAATTAAACCAAGTTAAAACGAATGAGTGAAAAAGATAAAATTTGAGCTTAAACACGTATTATTTTTAAACATTGGCAGTGTATTACATGTTAGCTTGCTATAAATTCCTAACCATTTTTCACATTTTTCTGTGAGCTACCAAAAGAGATCTTTGTAATTTAATTTACATATTTTTTTAGCTAAATTGCGCATGCTCGCTAACCCTAACGACCAACTTGTTGTTTCTTCATAGCCTACCTACTTCAAGTCCACTACAAGGCTATGACATGAATTGTTTTGTGTAAATCAAACTTGCTACTTGCTTTCGATTTTCTGCACGGCGGCTGAAAAATGTCATAGGAGTTTACAGATAAACAGTAGCTGTTTTTGTAATTTTGGGCTGGGGTGTTTATAAATTTTCTACTCAAGCACGAAAAAGCACGGGAATATTGTGGAAATCACATATTTGACTTCGTTTAGTGAAGATTCAAATCTAGTGTCCGTTGGGTGGCCTGTTCCCTCGCTGCATTCCTCTTGAATTGGAAAGCCTAATGTTTCGCCTTGTTCCCTGCGCTGTTGGCAGGAAAAATTAGAGTAATTCTTTTCGTTGTCGAACTATTTCAGACAGGAAAGAAAAGAAAAATAATTAGCAAAGAAGAAAATTGCAACAACAGTGTAATTGTACTTTCGATTGAGAACAAACGTCTAAGTTATAGTTTGGTATGCCTTGAGTGGGAAGGGAAGGAAGGAGGGAAGGAAGGAAGGAGGGAGGGAGGGTGGAAGTATGAAACAAAAGAGGTATAGGAGAAAATGAAGAAAGAATGAAAGATTTCAAAAACCTAATAGTTACTAATTCCCGATCTGACTACTGTCTATTTTTCTTGGCTTCGTAACGCTACCCCTAAAAGGCTATTTTTTATTATGACTAATATTCTTACCTATAAACTAAGTCAGCGTTGTCACTCTATGTTCTCTCTAGAAGATGTTAAGTTCTTATTTACAATTGAATTTGCAACTAATGATAATATTGAAATATTGAAAAAATATTTAAATTTAAAATTTATAGCGCGACTTTCCATGAAATGATCAAGTGCGCTTTACATCATAAAAATTAAAATTAATCGTAAAAGATTTAAATATACAATGAATGCTAAAAAATACAAAACATGTTGAAATAGATAAAAATTCAATAAAAAAGCTAACTTGATGTCTAACTAAAAGTTTCAAAATTACTTCAATAAATCATCAGAGCATTTTCTTTCTTTACCTTGATCAGTGAGTTTATTGGGTCAATGAAGGTACAATGCTTCGGCTTGTTCCCAGTGAACGGGAACAAGCCGAAACATTGTACCCGCATCGTCATCCTTTTGAGGCCATATTACCAGGTTAAACTAATTATTATTGTGCGACAACTGGACACCTGGACAACTGGACACTGGTTGGAATGTCTAATATATTCATGTGATCAGAGCGGTTTTCAATTGAGTGTCGAAAGTAATCAGGCAATTAGTTTGGTTTTGGTTTTGGTTTTACTACGGTTTGAGATTGGCTTAGTAGTCTAATTGGTAAGTAATTGGTTTGGTTTTGGTTTTATGACACTCAATTGAAAACCACTCTGTTGATAAACTATCATGTATTGTACTAGTAAATGTTAATGTAACTGATTTATATGCAAATAACAACATTTTTATATATGTATAACATTAAAATGGGGCAAGTCTTTTTCATTTAATAAAATCTGACGTACGTTTTGTGTTATATAATCAATATTTATACCTTTCGATTCTGATCAATACTGAAGGTAGGGGGCACGAGTCCACCTGAATCCTGGACAATAAGTCCACATTTTTCTCCTCCTGGTAATAGAAAGTTGGAAACAGTCAAGTGGTGGAAAACGTTGATGCACATATCATTAGAATGACAAAAGAAACCCATTTACGTCCTTGCTGCTGTCAGCAAAGGATGGTTTATGATTATGACGATGATGGTATGACGGTGATGACGACGACGACGATGACAATGATGATGATGATGATGATGACGATGACGATTAAGAGGGTTAGGGGGTGCTGTAATCTTAGTTCAGTTAGTTAAATATAAATTTGCTGTGATTTCTCGGCGATCAGCTGGCAGATAAAATTTTGACATATAATTACAATCAGTAATTGTCGTAATTCTCAACTAAAAGTCATAGTTAAACCCCGTTCAGATTCATTAGTTAGTAAAGTAAAGTTTCATGTCATTAGACCAGTTTGTATCCCATTGGCAACGACAAGAATCACCCAAACTTACTGATTGACGTACTTAAGTCCTCTACAAGAGCTCAAAAAACCGCTATTTGTCACTGACTTTGTCAATATGTTTGTTGGTAATACATTCGAATTCGGGTACAAATAAAACGAAATGAAATGACTAGTTACCTTTCAGGATTATTGAAACAGCCTTTCTATTTCCAATTTCCATCAAGCCATTCAACAGGTGTTGCAGCTTAATTTCTCGATGGATCATATCATTTATCAAATTCATACTGTTCCCTATCAAAGCTACATCGTCTTCCCGGGTGTACAGTGAACAGAAGGATCTTGATTTCATCAACACCTTCCAGTTTAAGGTGGGAACCTTTTCTAGGGCGCTACAGAGTTCTTCTATTGTTTCGTGTGCGAGCTCGTTTATCAACATTTCCTGAAAAAGAAACGCGCATTTAACCAAATCGATTGCTACTTACCTATAAAATCCTTCGTCTGACAGACATGACGATCAAAAGTATTCATCACACTTCGCACTAACACTCAGTCACGCGTAACCTCTCTGTAACCGTTACTTAGAGTCCGTTTGTAAATATAAGTTTCTTCAAAGAAACCATTATACATACATATATATGTGCTGAGCAAAAGTCTGTTCTAAATTCTCATGAGGGGGTGCGGTGTCTCAAAATCCCATTTCGTCATAAAACACTCGCTTACCTAACACTCCCTTAATTCTTAAATTTCAAGAGAAAGACAGATCGTAAGCAGTCTACCCTTATGTGAGTTAGGGAAGTATCCGAAGCTCAGTTACTCAAAGAGTGACATTTTAAATGCAAAGAAAAACTCAAAGGAAACAAATATATTTAACTACTGCCAAACAGAAGACTCAGACCTGAAAAACAGGAGAAAAATAATCAATTAGAAATGGAATAAGATTAAATAAGTGACTCTTGGTGAACAACGGGTTTAATGAGTCCAGATCAATTTCAAGTTGAGCTCGGCTCACAGGTCTCTCTGCAGGCTAAGATTCGAATGGGAAAGTAACTAAGAGATTTAGCCCTTGTTTTATACCCATGATTGAATACCAGTAATACATGTCACGCATAGTGCCAGTGATGTTATGGGAATCTACTGTAGATAGCAAGAGGTCTGACCTCGCTGTTTATTCGGGCCTGAATCTCCTGAATCTTCTGAATCGTCAATAGACGTCAATAACATTGAATGTTTGAAGACTAAAAATTGTAAATTAAGATTCAATATTTCAGTGTTTCAAACCAATATTCATGAATATCCGTCGGTAATTTAAGCTTATCTTTCTCAACCTTGATAAAATAAGATCATGCTAAAACAGGTAGTGTATAAGATCCGGGTCTTCTGTCCTCGAAAAAGGAGCAAAATTTCGAACAGTATCCTCAGGCTCCAAAACAAATTAGTGCCGAATATTTGGGATAACCCCCAAAGGAAATAAAACTCGTGCCTGGCGCGTGATTGTGTTTGATATGTCCTGTCCGGCACGGACTTCCGCTGGGGTTTTTCCCGAATTGATGAAAACAGCCAGCTGAGCATATTTTATAACAACACAACAGATATCAAGAACAGCCAGGTTTTGCAAAACTCAGCAATGTTCTTCGAAATTATATATCGATCTGAGTCAAATATAATTCCAATCTTCTGTTAATCGAATTTAACGAATGTTTATAGCAAAGGGAAATTAGCTTTGGGTTTTAAATTCAAACTTCCCGGCTGACTGTAATCAGAGCTCTGACTTCGATTTGCTTCGATAATCATTTTTTTTTTGCAACGTCTGCAAATTTCTCGCTTTGTCTGGACACGTCTGGAGCCTCAAATAAAACTTAAAGCGAAATTTTAACGAGAAACATGGTAAAAAAGAAACACCATCTAAAGCTCGTTTGAAACCGTAAAGCAATCTAACTGGATAATTTGCAGAACAACGCGATCTGCAATGATGTGGAGGTATAAACAGAAAAATCGTAGATGCAATAATGAGTGCAGTGTTTATAGCAGTCTTACCTCAATGAATTCACGGCTCCCCAGTTTGTGCTCTTGGTCAGTGATATTTGTCTTCTTCTGAAATGAAAATAGAGACAAAAACGCCAGTAGATCTTTCTGTATTTAAAGTGAAAGGGTCTATGTACCCCGTAATTACATCGCAGAAAATGTACGACATATGCGAAGGTTGCAGTAACCCGTTTTACAACAACCACTTTCACCGGAGCGAATCATCCTATGCTAAAAACTATAAATCATAACAAATAGGACAAAATTTGCTAAGGCAAAACGTTCCCTGAAAGAATCAATGGATTCAAAGGCGAAGACTGACGCCGCACGAAGAATTCGACGGTGAAATGATCTTCTTCAAAGTAACTAGGACCCAACCAGAAAATACTGAGAAAGCCCCTAAAACGGAATAAACTCTCTATTTTATAAGGACGTAACAACCCTTAGGTCTTGACTGGAATAAAAAACATAGAAACATACAGTGTACCTTTGGTCGATTCCGCATCGGAGAACGTCCAGTTCGTTGTGGGGTTGCTTTGCCGCGAGACTGTCACAATATATAGGAAGTGGCTTAAGACCGGGGGTTTTCCCTTTTATTTATAGCTCGATCAGGTCAGGGGTTGTCCCGCTGATGTGAGTGTTTTAAATATTCAAAAGTTAAAACTCGGTCAACAAAATTTCCAATAACAGATAACGATTCTGCAACAAACAGAAATCTCCTTACTTTAAATTTCCGTATTAATAGGCCCAGTGTTAATACTTTTTTCTTTGTTTGTTTTGAAGGCTTTTTAAGTGTTAGTGGGCCTATTCAGTTGGGACATGCCTAGTATCACGGGCCTATCAGAAAAGGCTTAACATCGAAAGTAAAATACGATCGGGGGAAAACGACCTTAGTGCATGAACTGATATGAGGTGTGCAAAAGAGAAATATTACACGTTAAAATTCTTTGAACATACTGATGTCACTTGTGATGTGAAACGCAGAGCAAACGCAAACTAAGTTCAACGTTAAGACAAAATACAAAACCTCAACAGCAGGTGGCTGAAATTTGGGAAATAACATTCGTGACTCTCGCGTGATTCTGTTTGATATGTCCTGTCCTGCACGGACTTCCGCTGGGGTTTTTCCCGAATTAATGAAAACAGCCACCTAAGCATATCCTATAACAACACAACAAATATCGAAAACAGCCAGGTCAGCATAACAACCTCGGCAGAGTTCATGGAAAGTATATATCGATCTGAGTCATCGCACAATATATTTCCAATCATCAGTTCATCGAACATAACTGGATAATTTGCAGAACAACGCGACCTGCAATAACGTGGAAGGATGACGAGTGCAGTGTTACGTCCATGTTACCTCAATGAATTAACGGCTCCGCAGTTAGGTTTCCGCTCTTGGTCGGCAGTATTTGTTTTCTTCTGAAACGAAAATAGTCACAAAAACGCAAGGATTAATGGAGCCTCTATGTACACCGTAATAACATCACAGAAAATGAACGACATATGCGAAGTAACCCGTTTTACAACAACCAATTTCACCGGAACAAATCATCCTGTGCTAAAAACAATAAATCATAATAATTGGGGAGGATCTTTACTTAAAGGAAATTTTGTGTCTATGATCGGGAGGGCTCATGTTGGGACGACCTTTTACCTTATACTTCAAATACAAATAAGTGGTGAACAAATTTCAGCAGTCAAATCACTATCCACTGGATAGCGTAGTTTGTTTTGTCAGAAACACTGGTAAAGTATGTATCACAATGCTCAATTAGAGAATCTTAAAGGACTCTTTAAGTCGCTTCCCAAATGCTGTGTCAAAATGTGAGTACACCTCTCCCCCACCCCCCTCCACACACACACAACCAAAGTACAAGCGGTAAGGGACACTCTAAGTAACCATGTATAAAGCCAGTTGCCTCCATGGTTGTACGCTGGGGTGCACGTGGCTGTCATCTAAGGCTCATGTCCAAGATGGAGGACGAACTGTGGTACGAACTGCCTAACTGCCTGTAGTTTAGACGGACCAGAATAGACACTTTTGAAATATACTCTTTTGCACGAGGTAGCATATTATAATGGCAAAAGGAAAAGGGAGCAAAAAAGACAAAAAGGCGCGCAAAGCTACGGGAAATGCACCTCAAGAAGACGAAGATGATGTGACCATGGAAGACAATGAAGCTCTCGACCCTGAAGATTTGGAGTATTTTCAAGATTCTCACAGAAGTTTTGCTTTTTTGCAGCAAGTAACAGCAGAGTAAGTCTGTTTGTAAGGAGAAAACGTCAGAAAAAAGGCCCACATTGGTGCAGCGAGAATGCTTTTATATTTGAAAGTTTGATTTGTTTGGACGTAGTCAGACCCTATTTGAATATAACGTAGAGTATATGACAGGTTAAGTTTATAGTAGTGCTCAGAACATAACTTCTTTTGCATGTACATCCAGCATCATAAATTCTGAGCATTATTTCGGAATCGAGACTTGTGGTGTGAACATAACAGTTTTTGCTATACAGCAACGGACGAATTTAAGATCTTAAAGTGTTTAAAAAGATGCTCTGTGACATTTCCGTTTTTGGGTTATTTTGCTTTTTTTTTAAAGAGTTCCAAGTAGTGGAAAGAAAAGAAAAAGAAAAAACGTAGATGAAGATGAGGCTGATTATGAGAAGAGACCAAGAACAGCATCAGCAGACCAGGATCACAATGAAAGAACCCTTCTACCCATTAAGAGTAAAGGCAGTATTATACAAAGAAAAGAGAAGCTACCACCAACAGGTGTTTGTATTGAATAGCAGACATACAGTACTTGATTGCATGCAGGTTTCTAAAATGTTCTCTGTTTGCATGCACAGCTGTCCATGTACATGTACATATAGCACTTACAATCTGTAAATTTGATGGAAGATGAGGTGAAAAAGGTTGTCTTCCTTTTTCTTCATTCCAACAAGCCCTAGGATTTCAAATTTTATGGTAACGCAGTGTCCAGTGATTGTGGGAAACCATCGCTATTGGAAAATTTTTGTAACAAAACTTCATGCTTGATTGGACACAAATTAAAGAAAACAAAAGTAGTATTAGAGAATAGAGAAGGAAATGAAACAAACGCTTACATGTACTCAGTGACATGGATCTGGGTTAGTAAGGGACATGATGTTCTCTGTTTACAATGGTCTCGAAATCAGCACAAAATAATTTTTACCTCTTCCTGAATGTTTTTTTTATTATTATTACAAAGTCAACTTTTGCACTTCTGCTTTGCAGTGGATGCCATGTAAACTGACTGAGGGATGAAAACCAACAATTGTAGCTGGTTCACCCTATATCAGCCATTTTTCTGCCATCTTAATACCAATCCCAGACCGCACTGCACATACTGTGTGGTGCACCTTGGAATGGATACAAGATGGCAGACGGGTGATGTGAAACAACGTATCAAACGAATTACCCTTACTACTTGTTGAAAACTAGAGCAGAAAACAATATTTTTATCAAAATGATTTTGATCTGCAAGGTTGAAATGTTCGTGGCAAACGGTTTTTTTGGTTCCATTATTTCTGAAACACGGTAACAATGCAGTACTGGAAATGATCGTTACTGTGAAATCCTCGGGCTTGCATTCTCCAGCTAACAAAAGTTTTGAAATGTTGCATTTTCTTTTGAAATACACATTTATTTTGTAACTGTACTCATTTTGAAAGTAAGTACTGTATACCAAGTTGAACATGATCCCACTAAGGATCCTCATCCAAGCCAATTAGGGCATGAGGTTTATCTCTTAGAAATGAGACGATTTTTGAATTCGACCCAGCCATATCCAAAGACATTTGAAGGGGTGAGTGCAAAACCATGCTAAGTGATGATTTGGGTGAAAAAAAAATTTTCGCGAAAGGGCTTGAATTTTTGCATGTGGTCTTCAATGTAATAGAAAAACGCGGCCCTGTATTTTTGTCGCTGGTTTTTGCTTCGTTTTCGAGTTATAAC
>Ga0126338_10003708_pt1 | contig 10752 bp, 6 predicted proteins | sample OrbCmetagenome_2_FD_92529 | JGI IMG/M metagenome (GOLD analysis project Ga0126338, IMG submission 92529) | Coral microbial communities from Petempiche,Puerto Morelos, Mexico - Orbicella C C metagenome | ecosystem: Host-associated > Invertebrates > Cnidaria > Coral | place: Petempiche,Puerto...
ATTTTGGCCACATACAAAATTACCTTTAAATGGTAGGAAACCTGAAAATAACAGTTTAATAAGATAGAAAAACACCAAAGAGATAATGATAAACCATAAAGGAACAAGGATGGCTAAGGATGGCGAAGATTGACCCGGAATTTGAAAAATTGAGGCTAAACTTTTCAATACGCGCAAACCGTGACTGAGCTCCTTTAAGGTATTCACAAGTCGATTAAAACTGAGTCATCTGCCGCGGTTGAGTAGTTGAAGCCGAGTATATAGGTGTGTTTCTCGTTCGATTGACTACGTCTCATACATATATACATGCATACACACATACATGTCTATTCAAATTTATAAAAAAAAAATACATATACATACTAAAGCTGCATAGGAACTCAGAACATAGCTTTGAGCTGGGTCGTAATGCTTACGGTGTACGCCTGTAAAATGCTTTCGCCTTCTTCTAGTCATCATTTCGGTCACGAATATTAAATCTGATTAAATAACAGCGTCCGTCATCGATTTTCACTTGAATTAACTTAAATTGTTTAACTTTGGCCATGACTCTGTTTTAAGCTTTTGACAACGTCATAAAGCAACTGTTAGTTGTCTAAATGGACCGTAAGTATATCCAAGAAAAATATTCGAGTTCGACACGCGTATTATGGATACCAAGTAAGTGCGTGCTGTCATATCACACGCAAGTAGTACACGAAGACACGCGACACGCAAAGTAAAATATCGAGTGCCCGAATCCCGGCGCGAATGTAGTTTCTCGAAAGCCCGGAAACCTTTTCGGGCCCGCAAATTAAAGGCCTTTTTATAGTTAATCTTTTCGAAAAATAAGAGGTGCATACGCCTGAAACTTCTCGTATGAAGGTAACCTCTGTACATATTACGAATATGTGAATAAAACAGTTCTGTAATCATAAGGATTGAGATTTTGCTACGGCTCTCCGGACCCGCTTTCCGGGTGCGAAAACTTTTCGCGACCTCCGAGATAAGGGCCCCTCAGGGAACGATTACTTGGCCAATAATTGCCCGCCTCAAACGAGGGGAGGCTTATCCCAACACAACGAGCGAGCGACGGACCGCACAACGCACATGCAGCATGAAAAGGAGTCCACTAAATAGCTGACAGCAAAGAACTTAACTACAAGAATAAATAAGCTCATTGTGACCTCGTATAGTTGCCAAAAAAAGAGTTGAAAGAAAGCAAGACACTGTTATTGCACACTATTAATCTTACTGACGGTGTCAGGTAGATAAATATGCATGCTATTAAGTAAACTACTTGTTCCAAACCTAAATATACTTTTATTGTTATTGGTGTCCAAAAATGCTGGCCAATAGCCATTTTCACGGTTAGTTTTTCTCATTTGCATTACACTGATGCAATCAATGAGGATGCGAGGTTATTTCGGGCAGAAACCACAAAATTGACCGGGATTACCTCACAAACATGCTGGATTATATTGAAATGCAAATGAGAAAAGTTAACCGTGAGAAGGGCTAGTTGGTTGCAATATGAGTTTCTCAGATAATGTAATTTCCTGGCTCGAGCTCCGAATCTTATCCGTAAGCCTTGTTGATCTGTAACGTTTTAATCTACCGCCACTCCCGAAACAGCCTCATTGTAGACATGTCGATGGCATTCGTCTCCTCAATCTTTTAAAGTTGTCCTTCAGGGTGTAGAACCCACAACTATAGAAATATGAGTTTTTTTAGATGCTGTAATTTCCTGGCTCCGAATCTTATCAGTAAGCCTTGTTGATCTGTACACTTGCTTTCGTAAAGAAATGTTTTAATTTAGCGCCATTTCCAAAACAGCCTATTGTAGACATGCCGATGCCACTCGGCTCCTCAATCATTTCCAGTTGTCTTCGAGGGTGCGGAACCCACAACTATAGAAAGAAAAGCTGCCTGATCAAAAAATAAAATGTTTGCTGATGATCTGTCGACTAATGATCTCCCTTCCTGCAGGTAAATATAGTCTCGTAGTAGATCTCACCAGGCGCCGGAATTGTCTGATATGCAGCGGTTTTGTTTCTACTGTTCTCCATAAACCCAAGAGGAAGTTAAAGAGGAAGTGTATAATTTCATTTTGCATTGCCGTACCTTACCGCAGAAATCGTAAGCAATATGTCAAGGAAGCAACTCCTGTTCTCTAATATTGACATTGGCAAGCGTGCGATCTCAAACTGAGTTCAGCTAGTTTTCTAGCACTTCAATTACTTTTGATGCGACTGAAATGCAACACAATTGGAACTTAAAAATCGTTAGCTACCTAATGAACAGCTATCAGATAATTCAAACAACCCTCAAACTTCAAGAGAGGATGAACGGTGTCTCTAAGTTTTTTCGACAACACTCTTATTCTCTACAGAAAACAGAGGCAATAGCAAAGGATAATTAATGCAACATTGACTCACTGAGAGTGTAAATCTGCTGTAGGAGTAAAATGGGTGTGAGGCGTGACAGGTTTCGAAAATCTGTATGTTATTAAATTCTTTATCAGGAAGCTACCATCTCTCGCTCTTTTGCATCAAACATCGCTATCACTTCTTAAAATGTCATTAAAGCCAATATAAATAGATCGTATTGACAGGAAAAAGCAAAATGTATTTTTGATGATCTAACTCCTCGAAAACTATTCTAACCACTTTGGAGCTAAAAGCATTTCGTTCATACTTTGGTTGATCTAAACGATAGCAAACGGTTGTTCGTGACTTCGCTGAGATATGAAGGTAACAAGAGTAATTGCAAAGTAAAGAAAATAAACAACAATCCGTCGAACGTTGACAGAAAACACTTTCACAGACTGGACTGGACTACGGAACTACTCTGACTGGCTCCCATGTAGGGCAGTCCGAGAGTTTTTCACTGGCAAGTGACGAGACAGTGAAAATTTGTAACTGGACATGCAATAAAACGCTTTTGTGTGTGCCTTGCAATTCTTTGTCAATTTCGATTGTAACCCAAAACATTAACAAAAAAGAAGGAACGAATTTCGTCTCAGACAATCAGATTATTTTGATATCTGATTGTCTGAGAGAGCCTCGGGGCACTGAAATTTCCTCCCCGTGTTACTTATTACGATAACCGTGCGGACCGTATGACATTGCACCTTGTCAGTGAGTGCATTGATACTAAATAAATAGGGCATAAAAGCAAAACTAATGTATAAGCATCTATTATAAATAAAGAAGTTTGAAATACAAACAGTATGGCACGAGATTGGTTTGTCATGTTCGACGCTTTCAACGACCGGAGATGATGACTTTGTTTTGCCCTCGATAAAAAGTACAGGCAGCTACATTAAAAGAAGCACAATTTATCAGCAGCTGAGTATACATTATTTGCAAAACTGCCTGGAGTTAGAAGATTAATGTGAACCTTTTTAGACTGAGTGGATATTCTATATCTATTGTGTCACTGCTTCAGTGCAACTGCATTTGCATGAGGTATTTTACTGTCAGTCTGATTCGAGTAACATTTTCCCATTTCAGTCACGTTCTTTCCCATGACCACGTTTCCTTTGAAGGATTAACGTTATTAGCTCTTGTTAAAGAACAATGAATTTGGAAAAAGAATCTCATTGAAGTAACCAAGCGCGTTCAGCATATAATTATGTTAACTGTTAGAAGTAGTCCAACATTCAATATTGTCAGGCTTGTGTACTAGTCCAGTCCAATCTTTAGTCCATAAAACGGAAATGAGAAAAACATCGTTCAGATAAATGCTTTCAATATCCAAGAGATAAAAAACAGCTTTAGTCATCTTACAAAGGGGCACGCAAACTACTGACTCGTTATTTTCAACTCAACATATGCAAACCAAATTAGAAGTGATTTAGTGTTGCTAATAATCTATAAATAAACTACCTGGTTCAATGGCTTAAACAGCGAATGCCCAGTCTGATCAGTTTTTCTCTGGACATCCATTCATTAATTTCGGAACTCAATACCCAAATTATGCGGATTATCTCGAACTGTCTCGGCAAAACGAACAGGACAAAGCGAGTTTAAAAAAAAAAAAACAAGCTCGGTGGACTTTACAAGAGGCTTGACGCCCTCCATTCCAAAGCTGTTGAGTGACCTGTTCCCTTTCCACTTTGTCGGGCGGGGTCCTTGCCAGGAATATTGCAGCAAAGTCGGTTTTAAACTAATATGTCAAAATATTTCATTATTTTTCCAGCTTTTAAAATTACATCACTTGTCTTGGCTTCATGAAACTGCCAGTGAAGTTATGCAGCTTTTCACAGCTGCATGTACTGCTGTTGCTTCCCTTTTTGGGCAACCAATTTTCGTACATTTTAAATTTGTCTTTGTTTACACCGCTCGCATCGTTTGTTTTCTGTCGTGTATTTTCAATATCGGCCGGTGTAGCTGGCTAAATCAGCAAGGTATTATTTATCGACCCTAGAACCACCACAGATCGCGTTACTAATTCTCAATTAATGTTTGATGTGCCAGCCTCAGTGCTAAACTGTTTGTTTTTCCAATTTAGATTTAAGGCTAAATTAATTAGCATACCTGTAGATATCTATAAACTCAAAGAATGCGAAGTCGACTGTTTACGAATAAATCTAACTAGAAATCAATAGTTTCCCTGTTATCTCGGAATTGTCTTAACGCTGAGTGTTAAACAGAAACATGTGTTTTTTCCTTCTTTTTCCGAGTTCACCACCCACAGTAATGGTATATGTTAATACATAGATAATATACATACTCATACTTCATTTGGCCTCTTTTCAGGAACAATAAACTTAAGAGAGAATCCAACATTTACAATAAATAATGCTCCAAGGATGTAAAGGTAGCCATGTTTTTCTCACGCAGGGCATGAAATCTATCCACTAAAGCAATTCCGCTGATGAAAACTCTAAATTCTCTTGAATTGTCTGCAGACATTCTTGCAGTACAAGTAGGGAGAATGTGTTTAAATATCAAAACAATTCCCGCAATTCTCTTAGGCCGGATTATATACTGTTCGTAATTCTCATGACTTGCCTGTTGAGACAGGTCTTGTAGAACAGAAGGATTACAAGGAAGAAACCAAATTTTTAATAAGAGCTCAATCGGTAGAGAGCGACACGCAGTTTCGAACACCACGAAAAATTAGCTAGCCTGTTGACTTCACACCTGGGTTTCACAGCGAAGCAAAGAAGCAGAGTTTCGCGGCTGCCAGAGCGAGGGCACAGCTTGATATCTCTAGCTCTCTGTCCAATCTTTGTCTAATTTCACTGTCAGTCTCAAGAGTCATGGTGATTTGTCGAATCCACTCACAGCAAATCCGTGTCGTGATGGCGAAATTAATCACTGTGAACCGTTTTGAATATTATGTTCGGATTCAACGTAAGTCAACTTCTTCGGTTTATTTCTTCTCTTAGCAAGTTAAAACAAGACGCCAAAATTCTGAGACAGGACAGTTCAAAATCTGTCCGCTTTCGTATTTAAGAAAAGTTTCCAGGTGTCTTAGAAACGCCACAGATCACAAACAAATGTTTATATAATTACATGTATTCATCCTAACCAGAGCTTACCTTACTCTTGTGTTGCTATCACCAAAAGCAATTCGCACTCGGTGTCAGCAACATAAATGCATCTCAGTTATACGCGTCTTGGACGAGACAGTGAATTGTTCGGTGTGACTGATCCCCAAAACTGAAGCGCAAGAAATTTAATCGGCGACACTTGCTAATCAAGGCAATGATGACAAAGCCATGACCCTGGACAGAAATGTGAAACAATAAAGACATCGAAAGCATGTTTATCAAAAAACAAACTAACCAGACACCCGATATAAATTCATTGCCAATTTTTAAAAAACGTGGCAGGAGAAAGACAAGACGGAGATTAGGAATGCTAGACTGGTAATTGGAACAGACCCCATAGCAGGAACTTCGGCGTAGGTCAGAAATTTTGAATAACTTGAATAACTAATGCCTACTTGCAAGTGTAACATGTTCCGCAGCCACTTGTCGCTTTTGCAATGAACAGGTGAAGGGTATCCCGGTGTTTTCCGTTCGTTAATCCATGATATCTACATTTCCTGCCGAGCATTTAAGCCTTTGAGTGACGCTTTTTGTTCACGACGCGCCCCGACAGAATGCTGGACAAAGCAGGAAATATTAAAATATGACTCAGAAGGCGCTCGATTCGTCCGCCGTGGAAAATAAAGACAAAAGTCTGAAAATGTTTGCAAACATAAAATGCGGGCAAACATCTTTGGGAAAAGTAGGAAAGTCACCGATGATTTTAGAATAGGATGTATCACCCCTCCCCCCACAGTTATTTTCCCTAAAAAGGTGAATACCATCCCGCTGCAGCTAACATCGGACGTGAGTAACACCTATTATGACCTTGATAAAATATGCAGCTTTGTTCTTACATTTTTCTAGATGTACAAGGTGGTTGTAATCTGGTTATTATATTGTACTCAGCCCGGGGGTGCACACCTGAGAGCTTCTAAAACAACTTTAATAACATCTATCTGTGTGCCCTATACAATACTTGACCCCAATTCCCTTTTGCCCACAATATGTATTTGTAACAGTTAACAGTATGGGAAGAAAATCATCATAGCAAACGAAACAACAGAACCAGGGCAATATAAGTTATCTTTTGAAAGCTAACTATCGGAACAGTGGTTTAGTAACCTCTGCTCAACTAATTATTTGACAGATGGACAGGCGAGATTTGGCGACAAAAACAGGCCTTTGAACTTTGGATTAGATAAAAGAGGATTAAATTGAAAACAAAAACATTTTACAGATATCATGACAGCAAAAACCAATTTGCTTTTGCAAGGCAGACGAAAATAACTTGAAATAGAAATCACTGTTCGGCTCCTTTCCTCGACGTCCTTGACATTTGATGCAATGTTCTTGGCGCCTAACTGTCTTGTTGTATAGAAATAGAGAAATCAAGAGAAAGGGAAAGCCGTGAAAGTTTTGACGCAACATGAGACTTGGAGGAGTCGCGCGTGGATCACACGCATATTTAGCCATGCGAGAGCGCGTTCACACGCGGTCTACGCCCGGAACACGAAATAAATAAAGATAGTTCAAAGGATGCCCCTGGTCCAACATACATGTAATATAACAGGCGAATAATAATAGAGGTCCCCAACAGTCATTGCTTTGATCAAATTCTAAAATAAACTGTGCATTTCATAGAGACAGGCAACATTTAAAAGCAGCTGGCTCATAGACACGCGAAGCATTTTAACTTTGCCCTCGTTAATTAACGAACGTGTTAACAATATTATTAACATTTCTCTTAATAATATTTCCACCGCAAATGTATGACCCTAAGTAAGCATATTGTAATTTAGAGGACCGTTTAATTAAAACATAACTTTCTAGACTTAAAGGTCCCTCACATAATTGTCGATCGAGCTTTTGTAATAGAAACCAAAACATTTTTACTGTTATTGCTTGGGTAACTTCACCTTCCTTAGAATTGAATCTATGAGACGGAAACAACTCAACGGGATCAGTTCAAAGCGTCGTTGTCTCCGAATATTTCCCATTTCGTGAAGAGCATTTTTGAAATATTTTACTCCCTTTCAAGAAATTTCTCTTCATAAAGTTTAAAGATCTTAATAGTTTCTCTTTAGTTTCACTGAAATGAGTAATGAGAACTCATTTAGATCCAGGTGGTTCGGTTTCTATACCCCGTATACTCAGCCAACACAACCGTCAGATTGCCCACATAGCAAGAGACGATTTGACAATTTTTCGCGCTCAATGAGGCTATGGTGACCGTTTGGCCTCATCATTTTACAAGGATATAATAGTAAGGCGATCGAGGTAAGCGGGTCATTTTTGAGAACTGAACTGAAGAGTGATGCCTTGAAAGCTTTTAGCGAGCTTTCAATGTTAATCCCGTGCCGTGTATATTTTTTGACAAAGTCTGTCACAAAAAAGCGTAAAAGCGCATGTGACAACACCCGTTGGTATCATGGGTAGTGACGGTCTGGCGTTGTTCACCATGTTTCGCAAGAGGGAAGGGAAACCATGAATACACGTGTTTTGCTGTTTGCGTCTACCACGCTGCAACACCTTTAGCTTCAGTCAAGCAATCGCAAACCACCGTTATCCTCAAAAACCTTTCGACATTGTGGAGTAAGCTTCATACGCTTTTGTTGGACAACCTTTCTCAAAACAGCGCTATGTTACTGCTGAGAAGTTAGGTATACATCAAGGCAATATACCAGTCAATGCATAATATTGTTTCAGTTGCTTTCTCTTAATCTGACTCAGTGCTTGGCCATTTATTAGCATCGTTAATTAGAGCAAAGTTGTTCAGTCTTTCAAAAAAGTAGAATAAAGGGTGAAACATACGAAACGTCAAGTTAAAAGATACAATTTTCTATTCAACCATGCCTTTTTTCCCACGTTTATCACCACAGTTTGCGTGTTATTTCTTTTTAAGCGATGATGGTCAAAGAAAAAGAATATTTACGAATAGCATTTCTGATTGATTCTGTCAAGAAGAGCGGTAATTTAAGGCTAGTTTGGTATTCACATCCTTAAACGGATTTTGTCTGGCCAAAATTGTAGGACGATGACAGATATTATTGCAGAAATACTTCAAATTCGCCCAAAAAAAGAACGCCGGATCGTAGGTTAAATTTACATAAGTACAGGAATTCGGGAAAGCTGAACATTAAACATTTTATGGGAAATTGCAGGGTGCCACAGGTTCCTTTTTTGGGAATGTTTGTGGTGATTCTCAAGATTCTTCGGACGACCTTCATCAGCTCTCTGTATTGCAAAACACAAGGTTTTTGTTAAAGCTGTCACCCCTCGTCGGAACAGTCCCCCTCCCCGCTCCCCCGAAAAAAATTAAGTGTTCTGTTCGTCTTTAAATGTACACCTAGGCTTTACGGTTTAAGCAGCACAGCGCAACTATTCTCCCTCCGAGCTCTGTTATCTCCCGGCGCGGTCGGTCTTAATCGCTCTCTTTTTTTCTTTGTCCAGTCTTAACATCACCGCCTTGGAAGATAGTAAGACCAGTAGACTATGTTGAACAGTCCAAAAAGAAGCGGGAAGATCTTCCGCGCGTATTGATCAATATAATGGGGAGGAAATTGTCTCGTAGGGAGTCCATCCAGGTAGGCAGCGTTGACGAAAGGACTCTTTCTTCTCGACGCCGAGAGATTCTCGTGAAGGAAAGCCCCTTTCCTAAGAGACAGGCCTCCCGCCACGCCATTTGGCCGCAGGTCTTTGCTACAGTTATACGTTTGGTCCATCATCTCAGCAATGGAGTTTCCTGGTTGATTTGGTGTTTGAGGCTGAGAAGCAAGTGGAAGAAAGTTGAATATATTGAAGGATCCAGTAAAGAGGATATCTTTGCTATTGCAGGAAAACCGAAATCAAAGTTATTTCATCTAACCAGTCACAACATAGAGAAATAATGTCACGAACACTGAATCGAAACTCAGAAACAGATACATGCAATCAGTCCTTCGCGCAGGATTACGCATGTTAGCCAAATTCAAGATTGACTGGTTCCAGTCAGTTTAGACGATATGACTGAATAAAATCCTCGACAAAGGATAGAACCCTTAGTAGGACCCCTCTCTAAATTACACCTGGCGATGTTTACAAATTAACGTTCTCGTGACATAAGGCCGGGCATGGGTCGCGGTGGCCTAACGGTCAGCGCGGGATTTTTATAGGAACGGACTGAGTTCTAGCCCTTATTAGCTACCATGTAGAGACATTGCGTTGTGTTCTGGCACAAAACATCACTTTTGCAGTGTCCCTCAACCCGGGTAAATAAATGCGAACCGGGGAATTTAACGTCTAATCGGGGATAATCCTGCGATGCATCCCATCTAGGGGGAGGCAGAAATACTCTTAGTCGCGTAATGCTGCTAACTGGAACACCTGCCGACACTAGCTTGGCGCGATGCAGATTTTGCTCTACATTTTTAACACTGATGAAGATATGCTAAGAATGAAAAAGACTCACCGGCGCAAGACTTTGACTCCTTAGTAATGTAGACGCCTTATCCGGGAAATTCAATACGCACACGTACTCCACCATACAAGAAACGATAAACACGAATGACGTAATCAAGTAATAATCCACTGCCTTCAGATAGGAAATCCGCGGGAGACTGGAGTTGATTGATTCGAATAGAAACATGGTGCTCAGAATGCACGTGATCACGAGTGAAATTCGTGCGGGAACAGCATGACGATCAACCCAGAAGCTAAGCCACGAGAGGAAAACAAGAAACGCAGAAGGAATAAAATGTTGGAAGATAAAATACGTCGTTCGTCGCTTGAGGGTGAAGGTCGCCTTTAAACTATCAAAAGAACCTTGAGAGAAAAAAATCAACAAAACGTATTCAGAAAAATGGAGAAGAGATTCAATTTGTTTTCCAGAGTAATGCAGTCTGCAGTGCAAGTTAGACTTCATGACTGGACTAAGCTCACATTCAGCTCGGCCCCAAAGGCTATCTTTGTCAGGCTGGACGCATATTTCATGAGTTGAAGTATAGAAAACGGAAAGGAGAACTTTCAAGGTTTAGATAATTAATAGACTCTTTCAAATATCTCGAACAGACGCACCTAGTATTTCAAGGGGTTAGTCTATCCAAAGGTACAGACAATGAATTCAGTGCTGGGACGTTAAGGAGGTGCCATTTTCTATGGAAGGTATGTAATAATAATAATAATAATAATAATAATAATAATAACGATAACGATAACGATAACGATAACGATAACGATAACGATAACGATAA
>Ga0126338_10003709_pt1:0-5000 | contig 10750 bp, 7 predicted proteins | sample OrbCmetagenome_2_FD_92529 | JGI IMG/M metagenome (GOLD analysis project Ga0126338, IMG submission 92529) | Coral microbial communities from Petempiche,Puerto Morelos, Mexico - Orbicella C C metagenome | ecosystem: Host-associated > Invertebrates > Cnidaria > Coral | place...
GGGGGGCTCATTCGAGGGGGGCGCTAATTCGAGGATTTACAGTATAATTACAGAGTTGGAAACACTTTGGAACTTTGTCCATGTAGGTTTCTTAAAGTTAAGAATGTCAACAAGTGAAATCCACCTGAACTCACTATATGTAACAAAACTTAACTCAGAACCTACAGCTTTACAGTGGAATACAGAAATACAACTTCAACTTAAAATTAGCAGCTCCATATCAAGTTCATATACATTGAACATAACCGGTACATGTAGAGAAACATCAGTCCTTTCTATTAGGACTACAATTAAATGAAAATACTAGACTCCATCATAAAGGAACACAAAAATAGAATATTTTAATCTCTCTCTATTAATTAAATACAAATCTTGCAATGTTTATTTGAAGTATAAGCTAACCTAACTGTTCCAGCTTATACCTGTTGAATTTTCATTTAATTCTTAAAATGGTTGTCATCATATTCCACTTCTACTACATGTGTGTCCTGCTGCTGTAAAGATTATGTTATCTATAACTCAGCAAAAAAAAAAATGTATAATTTGATCTGCATGTATAGGAGACTGTTGGCTACAATTTTCCCTCTTAGCTTTTATGTGCTACATTATGGTAGTCAGTATTTCAATGGACTTAAAGAGAAAGAAAATGTTCCTAATAAAAGCAGTGTTCAACTTGATTTTTGTTGTTGTGCTCTACCTCTTGAAATCTATTTCAAATATGTAATAAATAATTATTTATTATAAAAGATTTTACCAGAAAACGAATTCAACCACCTGAAGGGCGTCAATAAACAACCTTATTTGGACATCAAAACCTATCCATCACATTTGACCAACTGATGTTTCTTTTCCTGTTTTCCAGTGCAGTACCAAGAGCAACTCTACAATGATCAATACCTCTTCTCTTTAGATTCAAGTAAGTTTTCTACATTCATCCAATAGGCCATTTCCGAGTTAGCTTTTGCCTTTGTGTCAAAACGAGTCTGAGTGCAAAACCATTCACTTCCGCCTGCAGATTCATTAACTCATTTTTATGTGAAAGGTTTCGCACGAGGACTCGTTTTGAAACAGGCAAATGGAAACATTCATCCATGAGCTGCTCACAGGAGCCTTTGATTCTTATCTGAAACTCTTGAAACGAACAACCCGGCAATTAAATACGATATCTAGTCGAATAGAGAGATTTCACAGTAGCTGTACGTCTCTGTAGAAACTGAATCGTTTACGTTTTTCGTTCGAAGACTACATTGCGACAATTTTGCGTAGAGACTTACCTTTTAAAATGCTGTGGTAGAAGAGGAGAAACATAACACAGTGATAGAGAAAACACCCAAGAAAGCTAGAATCTTGTCGTGGACGGCCATTTTTAGTGCGAAGTCATGCTCGGTCGCCGAGCCGCCTATTCAGTTACGTTGCCATGGCAAGAAGAAAACGTAATACTTGAAACAAAGTTTGATTGGCTAAAGTCTAAAACGAAGTTTTTCACCTGATAGATCAATTTTAATATGTTAAAGTTCCAGCATGCCGCCGAATTCTGAGTTCAAGCAACTAGTGTGGAAATTATTTACTAAAAATCTACTTAAAGCACGGTAACTTTTTGACTGGCTATTTGAAACATCTCGCTTGAATTCATTAATTTTAGTCACACGGGGTTAAATTCTCAAGCATTCTGGGAAAAGTCAACGCCAACTAAACTTTGTCAAATGCTTCAAGCGTGTGCCGTGTTTGTGTTTTGAACCGACGTGTAACGTCCGGAGCTTTAATGAAAATATGGATAACTTCAAATTCAATTTTTCTCGCTGGATCATCTTGAGAGCTCTCGATAAGTTCCTTTTAACTGTATTCATTGTTGACTAGCTGCTGGTGGAACTGAAGAGGTACCTGCTTGTATTCAAGCTGTAAACTGACGCGATCTCTTAGGCCCCGTCCATACTGCGCCGGAGGAGTCTGAAAACGCAGCTTTATTTCTACGGTTAGGCCTCTCGTCCAATCTGATCCGTCACGAAAACCGAGCTTTCTGAAAACCCTATTCAAACTGGAGAATTTGAAAAGGCGTTTTGAACCTCATAACAAATGAACTGACATATTTATAGATGAAAGTAACAAGTTAGTTGATGATAATCCTTAAAATCAGCAGTCAATATTCCTTCAACGAGTGCAAAAATGATTCGTTTGATGTCGAAAGTCACTCCTACGATATTGCTTCTTATTATATGGCTTGTTCTTGTAGCCGATATAACGCGCGCTCTGATTGACAAATTGTAGGGCATTCGTCTCCCGAAATACCAACGGGCCGATTACGTACATGTTAAAACAAAGGAAAAAGCCATATAATGAATAACTTACTAACCTCGACCGTTCGGTCCTTATGACAATATTCAAACCTCGACCTTGCCTTGCTGAAGGCAAGATCTTGGACTGAGATATCTCTCGTAAAGATCTCGCTGTCGGTTAATAAGTAGTAAATAATGACATCATGCTCGGTTTAAAACACAATCATGGCACACGCTTGATGCATTTGACGATCGAGGTTCAGTTGACATTAACTTTTCGAGAATGCTTGAGAATTTAACCGCGAGTTAACTAAGATTAATGAATTCAAGTGAGATGTTTCAAGTAGTTAGTCAAAACATAGTTAATAGAGGCGACTGGTTATGGGGCCCGGCAAACATCAAAGAAGCAAACAAAGGTTTCAAGAGGTCCATGACCGTGCACAATCTTTTGTTTTGCGCTCAAACACTATGCATGAATTACGTAACCAAAACGTTTCTATTGGTTAGTTTCTCAGTAAGGAATAAACAGCTACATTATTTTGTGCACGGTCAAAGCCAAAAAGTCGACAAAAAACATACAACAAAGAACTATGTCGGGTTTCATAATCATTCCGCTCTATTAACTATGGTCAAAAAGTTACAGTTCTGAGTAGATTTTTAGTAAATAATTTCTGCACTTAAAATTGATCTATTAGGTCATAAGCTTAGGGTGCGTTTCTTTAAGAAAATCCAAGATCAGATTCTTAAATCCTAAAGAATTCGAAAACGGATTCTTCGGCGGAATCCTTTGACGCACCATGATCCGAGAGATCTTGGATTGATCTGCTTGGTGAAGAAACGCAAATCTGTTTTCCGATTCTTTCGGATTTAAGAATCCAATCTTGGATTTTCTTAAGAAATGCACCTTTTGTTTTAGACTCTAGTTAAACTCTTTTGTTCCAAGGACCACGTTTTCTTCGTGCCATGGCAACGTAACTGAACTGGTGGCTCTGCGACCGAGCATGACTTCGCAATAAAAATGGTCCTCCACGACAAGATTTGAGCTTTCTTGGGTGTTTCCTCTATCACTGTGTTATGTCTTCGCCTCTTCAATTACAGCATTTTAAAAGGTAGGACTCTAAGGATAATTGTCGCTATGTAGTCTTCGAACGAGAAACGTAAACGATTCAGTTTCTACAGAAAAGTACAGCCACTGTGGAATCTCTCTATTCGACTAGATATCGCATTTAATTGCCGGGTTGTTCGTTTTAGATCAGAGAAATGACTGACTTAGCTTCTTGTGAAAACTTGTCGGCCAAAACGAAAGGAGTGGGTACAAATTCCAACCTAGAGAACCTTAAATATATATCTTTGTCATATGACCCGTACAGCCCCTCGCGCAATTTCCTTGGAAAACCATAAGAAAAAAGGTCCCGTATGAGGGCCATACGCGTCGATGTGATAGGGCCGGAAAAACACGTACCGCCCTACTAGAAATGCGTACGGCCCTACTAGAAAAGCATACAGCAAACTCGATGAGAGTTAATCACAAAAACAATTTTGTTGCTGCAAAATTTTGTTCTCTTCAAATTGAGTGATGAAAGTGGGCATTCTGAGAACGAATTTTACTATTCGGGCGAACTGTCCGATGCAGAACTACTTCAGTCGCCAACTAACTCCGAAAGCATAGAAAGAAAGTCAACACTCCTCACAAATGAAACAGTTCACAACTTTCTCTGAGGCCAACCACAAGCAAACAGGCGGTCAAGAAACAATGAAAAAAACAACTTTTCCGGATGAATTGTCCGATAATCAACCTTTGGATTAAGCAAACAGTCCTGAGGCGAAACTTCTTTCAGTGGAAAGCATCAAAGAATTCATCGTGGGTCAAAAGCAAGAAAACCGGCAACGCGAAGAAAACAAAGTACTGACGATATAAATGTTTTCTTCGAGTTTCCAGAAGTTGGTTAAACCAGAGAAATCAGAAACATACCTTGCGTACAGTTGGATAAATTGCTCTGCAGTTTCTACATCAGTGTTGTTTGAAGAGACAAAACTGAGTACGGCGGAACACAAGTTCATTACCGTACAGTTCATCCAGATAATAAAACTCGCTTGTAGTTTATAATAGTGTAATTTCCTCTACACAGCAACGCCAGCAAATTCAGCAAACTCAGGCACTGTTTGCGGGAGCCAACGTCGATGCCATTAATATTCAGTTCTGGTTCTCCCTTGTTCAAGAGAATCCAAGAGGTCGACAAATAGCTTGAAACGATGCCGACATTTTCTTGAGTCTTCAGATGAAGAAAATTTGTGAACAATTTCAGTGAAGCGTGAAGCGAACTTTTGCCACTCTCGTAAGTTTTTGATGGTTTTGACATATTTTGACAGGTTTGTGTCAACTTTCTGTTGGCTTTTTAGCAATAAAAATGAGAAAATGAGTCGTGTTTCTCGATGAATTGTGAGTTTCTTCTTCGACGCGAAAAAAATAAATGACAAGTTGTTATTGTAGACTCAAGTGAATTAAGGAATGGATCGAAAGCGAGATCGTGACCCCAGCGAGGCTTCTAGTTTTAAGTATTGAGTGATCGCTAGCTTTATTAACTTTAGAGCTCTCAAGTTTCAAGTTTCAGCGTGGGAGATAAACTAAGAATAATGCCAGGATCCGAGCCAGGATTCGAGCAAGGATTCAAGCCAGGATTCGAGCCAGGATTCGAGCCAGGATCCGGGCTAGGATTCAAACCAGGA
>Ga0126338_10003712_pt1 | contig 10745 bp, 15 predicted proteins | sample OrbCmetagenome_2_FD_92529 | JGI IMG/M metagenome (GOLD analysis project Ga0126338, IMG submission 92529) | Coral microbial communities from Petempiche,Puerto Morelos, Mexico - Orbicella C C metagenome | ecosystem: Host-associated > Invertebrates > Cnidaria > Coral | place: Petempiche,Puerto...
ACTTTGTATGTAGCCCTACTGTATAAATGTTCAAACGAAAGCTATGTAGAAGTCTTTTGCAGGTCTGGCGTTTCCAAAAAGGGACTGTTAAAAAGTCCAAAAGATGGTAGAGGGGGGAGACGATGTATATGGGAATATGTTGCATGAAAAACACGTGATGATCCCTTTCTTTTTGCCCAAAACTTACTTGCGCTACCCTGCCAATTTTAATGATAGTAAGAAGCTATGTGGTCCACCCCTTAGCTATAAAAATGGGAGCCTTAGTTGCACAATTCAATGAGCCCATAATGTGTTCTTGTATCGAAGACGCGTCAGGCTTGTCAGTCAGTTGTTTTGCTCCACACATTGTCTTAGTCAACCCAGATGTCGTGTGCAAAGAGACTTTGGACTTACATTTCATTTCTTGGGAATAATCAACTAATAAGCACGCGATTTGATCGATGGTATATTTGAGATCTATAAAAACAGTTTTGCTTTTCATTTATGCTATATTTCAAATATAAAATGCTATGACCAATCCTATAAGTTGTCGAAAATTATATGACTCATCTCTTTTCCCAGCTCCAAAAGTTGATGACCTAATCTTCTCTGCTCCTCATCTACCTCCCGTCCTCTCCTCCATACTAGGACGGCAACGGCAGTGGACGCGGGAAACTTTCGCGGTTCCCGTCGTGTCGCCAAAAACAAAAGTGCTTAAGATGTGCATTTTCGCAAAGGACGGCGACGTCAATAATTCGAACCACGTACAAGCTATTCACAGAAGCAATGACATCTATTAGACTATATAAAAGAGATGGTAGAAATCTTATCCTATTAGGCTTAAACGATCATAGTGAACAGCGATGTTGAATTTCGTTTTCTTTATAAGCGAAGCAAACATCTGTCAATATTTTAATACAGAAACCATAATTTCCGCATGAAAAAATTAAACGAGCAATCTGATCGGCCTGCTTCAGATGGCTTTTTACCACTAAAGCGTTTGGAAATTCTGTCGCCGAAGAATCCTGACTTTTGGTGAACGTTTCAATTTTCATCTGTAATTGTCACAAGCATTATAAAAATCAAACAAACGTTGCATCAAGTTCCGGGTAGTATAAAAAAACACCTAAACATCAGTTTGAAAATGTGTATTTTATTTCCTCGATAGATGCTCCATGGCATTCATTCTTACAACATTTTATCGACTGTACTTACACTGATGTATTCTCAATGCATACAGTTTGTATTGAGCTTGCACACTCGTGATAGCGTCTTAACAGTGACTTTAGAAACACAAACGAAGAGACAAGGAACATTTTTATTCACATTATCTCAGCGTGGTATTCTACACTACAATCACGAAAACTGTGAACCTTATAAACATTCCTATCAATATAACTGAGAATAAAGTCGATTGGAACAGTTATCGGCGCAAAACAAGTGCAAAATAATCACGTTTTCGATACGACGGCTGGTCGGGCGAAATGGCGTCCTCGACGACATGAGGACGGCAAAGAGATGAGTCGAGAGTTCTCGTGCGCACGCCCAGTTGAGTTAATTTACTTCCGGTAGCCATCCTGGTTCGTCCCGTCCTGGTATCTTAAGGTGCCTACTCTTTGACTATTCCCCTTATTATCTCAAATATTCCACTTTTTTTTCTTTTTTTTTTTTTAAATTTTGAACGAGAGCACTTTAGCAGGCGAGAGGTTCGATAAAAAGGCCGTACGGCCTGCCTAATGTCATAAAGAAATTTGTTTCTCCGGATTTTTAAAATTGTAACTTATTTCACCTCTTCGTGCTCACTGTAGAAGTGCCATCGCTTAATGGCCAGCTATACACAATAACGCTTATGAGTAAACAGACTTGTTAGAAGTCTAGCCAACAATGTAATTTTTTAAAGGAAAAATAAAGAACTTATCGACGATTGTAACATAGCTAGTGTAGGCAGGATATCAAACTCAGTATACGTAAGTTAAAGTACGTCACAATTACAGTTTGTATAGCCAGTGATGCGATCTGATGGCGTGAGCAAATCTAACTTCGACGACGAGATGAATTTATTTCGAGCTAAGATGCAGTTAAGGAAGTTTGGAGAGCACTGAAGAAGATAGAGTTACACCCTCGGCAAATCTTACGTTTCTTTCGTGTTGTCCAAACTTCTCGAGTACATCATATCCCGCTGACACACGCTTGAGCATGAATCAATTGTTAAAGAACAATACACTATTTTACAATTCCATGATATCTCGGTAACCGTCTCTCTATATGAGAGCCGGGTTTGGTCTCGACCTGTTATGGAACTAGTTGCATGATAACATAGATTTACATTTGGAAATTAAAGTAGCAAGGTTAGTATGTCACAAAACAAAACCAACTCTAGCCTCGCTTCTGTGGTAAAATGAGCAATTTCGTACACATCGCTTATACAATGGAACCCGCCCTACGGCCACGCCGTTTATTCGGCCACCTCGTTATTACGGTCACGTTATTCTGATCCGAGAAAAAGCTCAGTCAGTCATTTTCTTATTTATAGAACCCCTTTAATACAGCCACCCCGTTAACAAGGCCAGATTTTTGTGGCCCGTTAGTGACCGGATTAACGGGGTTCCACTGTAACTTCAAGCTCAAGCAGGTGATATGTTTCTGGCTCAAGACATCGTTGTTTTTTTTTTTTTTTGGTAACAGGTGTACTGCATGGCTTTTAAGAGTCATCGTAATTTTACTAATATGCTTGCAAAAAAGTTACATTTAATGTATTGAGAATCACAGCTTCACTAACTCTGTACGGCGGTTAATTTACCTTTATCAACTCCAAACTGATAAAGGCTAAGTGCTTTACTTGCCCAATAGTTAAGTCTCTGAGCTTTCCCGAGCTATATAGTGGTTGAACCTAGGCAGGAAAAGAGAGAGTCCAGGTTAACTTGCATGCCCACGATCAGAGCGAACTAATAGGAGTGTGGTATTGACCCCTCGCGCTGGGATTATTATGTCCAAATTGTTTTCCAATGAACATGCACTAAGACCAGAAACGCCAGAATGTTCGGAAATATTTTTAAAAATTTAACCCTAGCCACAACACTAACCAAAAGCATTACGCTACTTACAAAGACAGCACGTCAGGTAACAGGTACTTGTTATGGAAATCAGTTACGACCATGTATAGTTACGTGATAAATGATTTTAAAGAAATCCAACGTGTCGGAAGCTGCCAACGAAAATACTCACACTGTTCAAACACCTTTTGAAAAAAACAATGAGAACCAAACGTTCTCTCGCTTAAAGGCGGAAACATGCAAGTATTTTGCAATCTAGCATTGATTTCCTCTGAAATTATTGCACTCGCAACAACGCGGTTTGCCAGTGGAACCGTCCACAAGTTTCAGCAGGGCTGTTACTCATTCGCTTGAAATCTGTCTCCATCTGGAGCTAGTTTTCTGAATTTGAGTTTCTCCGGTTTTCTTGATCTTGGATTTCAAACGTTGCACTCGATGAATATCGACTTTGCACCTTCCCCGTTGCTGTCTTCTCCCGGAGACCATGAAAGCTCCCCAAATGGAAGTTATTTCGAGTGGGTGGTCTCTTCGCGCCAAATAAACAATCTGTTTGAAGCCGCGGCCAACGGACAAGTGGCCGATATCCAAGCGTATCTCTCGTCGACGAAAAACATGGCGGACATTTTGGATCAGAATGGGTTAAGCGCTCTACACCACGCAGCGAAAATGAACCGCGTTCAGGTAATCGACTTCATGTTAAAAGCTGGCGCTAGCGTCGAAGTTTACAGCAAAGAAGGATTGACACCACTTCATGTTGCTGCCAGGTAAATATGAGCAAAATAGTTACTATTTTTATCATGTAACGTTTAAAAACACTGGGGTTTTAGTTGAGTGGCAGTGTTGACCAGGAAAATGAAAAACACTTCAGCCTTACATACATCCACATTGTGTTCTCTAATTGGACTGAGTGCCATAAAGAAGATAACGTAAGAGATTTCTAATTTAGGTTTCGCTTTGATTTAATTCATCCCTTTACCGTTCTTAGCAATATTATTTGAGAGGGTATTGCAAAAGGCGTATACTGTTAATTGAATTCAATCAAAGGAGACCTATCGTAAAACTCGTGGATTAAGTAATCTAGAGATGAAACATGTTGGTGAGCTTGCAATTACTGGTGTATTTTTAAAGGCTGTTAAAACAAGCCGGGTTAGTACCATGCAAGGTCGCACTTATCTCACAAAGCGTAGGCTTTTTTCGTTGGCTTTTGTTGCACACATATTACAGAATAGCTAGGGTGGCAAAATTGCAGCTGAACAGAGAGTAGTAAAGGCTAAGGGTTCTTGGGTCACAGAGGACACTGTCTTGTGCCAAAGAAATCATAGAGTACTCTCCTTTCCAGCAAACAAATGCTCATCTCCTGGTCATTTTGAACGCCTGGACGAGTCAAATGCTCATGAAATTCAGCTCTCAAGTTGGCCATAGTACTAATTCGAACATTCGAAGTCAACTCCACTTCAATTTAGCGAAACGCCTAACATTAATGGTCGTGTAAAAGCTACAAAGTCATCAGTTCGGGCTGGCACGATGCATCCTTTGAGTAGTAACCGCGCAAAAACGATAGCGAGGCTCGCGCTGACTGCACGGTTACTATTCCAATATGACGTCGGGCTCGGTTACTATTCCAACATGGCGTCGGCCTCGGGCGCTCTCCTTCGGGCCGACTGATTACGAACAGTGTCTACACCTGAGTGAGTGAGTGAGTGAGTGACATATTTGCACATCGGAGTCCCCACAAGAAACACGTTTCTACGCTTCGCGTATCCAGGAGTTTAAAAAGAAACAATTTCCTCAAACGTTCAAGGTATACTTATAAAATTTGTTGATAATTAACTTGCACATTCAACAAAATGAACGTTTCCAAGTTGTCACAGTACTAACAAAACATTCATTCAAGTTATACTTCATATCTCGAAATACATTACACTTCACCACATTCCGTTTACACTGAGATAATAACTTGAATCTATATTATTTGACAATGCATTTTCTAAAACGTTTTCAGTTGTTGATGCTAAATTTTTAAATTCGAATTCATTTTCATTTTTCATTTCATTATCAAATGAATATTGCATTATTTTGATTTGCTTCTACATTTACTGAGTATTTGCGCCGGAAGAACCAATTGTGATGTGTAATTAATAGAAAGTTGAGAGTAGAAATTAAAACAAAATTGGCCAGCGAATCACAAGCACAAGTTTGTGACATTCAGTTTCTGATAAGTTTTGGCGATCATCAATTATAGACAAAATAACTGGTGACGCCAATGAATTTTAAAACAAAGAACATCCAATTTCTGTTTTTGGGAAACATTAGAAATCGTTAAAATCGACGTTTCAATAAGATCGTATGGGCTTGAGCACAAAGATGAAAGAGCTCACAATAAGTACTTTACTCTTCTTATTATTGTTTATTTCCGCTGGTCATACTTATTTTATCGTGTGAGAAAAAAGACCTCGAATACTGAGAAGGTCCCCTTTTAATTAAATATTTTCTTCTAGTACAATATTGTAGTTAAATGCGACTCGATAGCGGATCTATAGGTAAACGACCTTGCATATGAGGTAAGGCATTGAACAAAAAGGTTAGAATTCAAGGGATTAGTAGCTAATTAAATATGTAACTAAGTAATGCTAATTTCCGTCCTTCTCCCTCATGATGCCACTTAGGTCTAATGCTCTAGAAGCCATCGATATTTTGCTGAAGAAGGGAGCCAAACCAAACGTCACATCCTCGTCGAAGGGTTGTACCCCTCTTCATGTTGCGGTGCAATTTGGCCACATACAGACAGTCGAACGACTGCTCAAGGCGAAAAACCTGGAAATCGACGCAACGGACCAGCAAGGAATGACTGCTCTTCACATAGGCATCAGTCGAGGATACGAGGATATTTGTAGATATCTCATCGATAATGGAGCCAGTATTAACATTAGCACAAAACAGGGACATACTTGTCTTCATCTGGCGACAAACGCGGTCAACATCAACATTGTTTCTTTGATTTTTCAGACTGGTAAGAGATGGACGTCTGATTGATACAAATCTTAGCCGTATTGCACTTCCCAATAGTATTCTCTAAAGACTAATTACAATTAATTAACATTCTTTACTGAACGATTGACCGGCTTGCAAGCGGGCTGGCAGGCTGGATGGTTGGTAGGCTGGCAGGGGGGAAGGCTGCCATCCCGGCCAGCCTTCATTATTTAATGGTGCATCATTGCCATATTCGTGGCTCCTACATGTAAATAAACTAGTATCACAGAAGAGGAAGTTCACAAAAGTGTTGTAATTCTCATGTTGCTGTGTTTCTGCATCTTTTTTTATGTTGTTGTCGTTTTTGAATTTCACTTCAGCTTTGGGGAATACGTTAAGTTACCCAGTTAGCGCTATGCGGTCGACCAAGGATCATCTAGAATTCGGACAGTTCGTAAACAATCAAGACGCAAACCAGAACTCAGCACTTCACATAGCCGTTCAGAAAGGTCACGTGTCCATCTGTCAGGTCCTCCTGCAGCATGGTGCTGACGTGAACATTCAAAACAAACACCATCAGACTCCTTTGCATGTGGTGTCCAATGGAAGAAACAAAGAGGTTTTGGAATTACTCATCAAACGAGGAGCAGAAACAAACACGAAGGATTGTAACCAAAGAACTCCGCTACACAGGTAGGATCACAAGAGCTGGAGTTTTGCACAAAAGGACACTGTAAATAGAACAGGAAACTGAAGGAGTAGTTCTTCTTAAAGCAAGGTAAACTTGCTTGGTTTCATAACTTTCAATTCTTCAAAGCATTTGTCGCTAGCTCTGTTTGAAGAAACGGGTCGGAATCAGAAACTATGAATTAATGCTGTTCTTTTGTTCGAAATTTCTACGCCGAATTATGAGTATTTGATTAGAATTTAGTGGCTGAACAATAACCAACAGCCCGCAGAGGGCACATAAGCATCTTTTTTCTAGTTTCTTGCCACTAAATTTTGTCCAAGGTAACGGACGTTTACTTTGAGAATAAGACCTATATGAGGTGTTAACTCTCATCCTCTTTTGCCTGTGACCAATAAAATATTGCTTTATCTTTGCGTTTTTTCAGTGCCGCTTCGTTTGGAAACCCAGAATGCATCGAGCTTCTTCTCAAGAACAACGCGTTCATAGATTCCTCGGACGCCGACGGTATGACGCCATTTCTCTGTGCTGTAGCCGCTGGTCATGCAAACTGTGCCAAGATGCTTCTCGAGTCCGGTGCCGAGATAGCTGCTCGTGACAATTACCAGAGATGCTGTGTTCATCTGGCTGTAGAAAACGACAAGGAAGACGTCTTAAAGCTCTTGCTGGAGAGATGTGGTTCAGGAATTATAAATTTTCCTGACGTACATGAAAGAACACCCCTGCATTACGCCGCGTCAGCTACAAACATAAGGGTAAGATCAGCTTGATTTCGTTTTAATGCAAGTACATCACACTAACCTGAGGATAAATGACTTAAATACGTCATTGAGCGAGGCTTTTAACTGAATTTCTGTCTAATTTTTCAGCTTCTGAGCGTTTTGTTGAAAAAGAAAGCGAACCCTTTGCTGAGAGATGATGCTGGAAAGACGCCATTACACATAGCTGCTGAAAATGGAAAGGCCCGCCATGTTGAAGCTCTAACCAAAGCTTCCATCACCTGTGTTTGTCAAAAGGATCTAGAAAACAGAACACCGCTTCATTTCGCGGCGTTAAATGGAAAACAGTAAGGCAACAAGGCGGTCAATGCAAGCAGTCATATACTGAATTTCAGCAAGATTAGCTTTGCTAAGTTTGCACTCAGTAATTGCATTCTGTAGAGGTTTCTTCACTCAGTTTTCGAAGGGAAGTGCTAACGATTTACATAAATTGCAACCTTTTCTTTAGAGAAATTAGGGCCTTAATTGCACTCAGTGATTTGGAGAATTATAGCTTTTATTTCTCTGCAGGAAAATCTGTTTAATCCTTGTCCAAATGGGTGCACAAGTCGACAGTCTTGATGCCTACGGCTGGACGCCTCTGATATTTGCTGCTAAGATAGGTGCCAGTGGCTTAATTGAAATGTTTCTCGACTTGAAGGCCAATATCGATCAGCAAGATCAAACAGGGAACACAGCACTCCTAATTGCCTCAGCGTGTGGTCAAGTGGAAGCTGTAAAGATCCTCCTAAATCGACAAGCCAGCTTGAAGGCGAATGATTATGGACTTAACTGCCTGGACGTGGCCATTGAGAATCAACAGGGAGACGTTGTCATGGCAATTACTAATAATTATAGGTAAATAAGAAAGTTCATACACCTCTTGCATGTGCAATTTTTTCTTCAATGAAGACCTCACAAATTTGTTTTGTAACGTTTTGCTAATTACACTGGTGTATGTTCGTTATGTATGATTCGTGTTAACGGTAGAAGTATTTTAGACGTGCTTGCAGGCATGAATCCCGAAGGGGCTAGTACGCTATTTAGGATTTTGTAAGTTATGCAAGAGCCACTCAACGGCAGCTATTTCAACTTTGCTTTTTTAATTTTCTCTTTATTAACTGCTTTATTTTCTTTATGATATATCCTGTATTAATAAACGAGATGATCGCTCTTGATGCTATGTTAATTTGTGTTTATTAAGATCGTTTCAAGGTGATTAGAGTATAAATGGGTAGTAATGTTAGTTAAAACTCAGTCTTGCACGGTTTAGCTTTGATTTTTGTACTAAAAACTCGAGCATTGAACTGCAAGTGAAAGCAAAATTTTAGTTATTTCAAGCATACGATATAATTGTTAGATTGTTGGCCAACCATTGAAGACCACTTTGATGTTTGATTATTTCACATGCCAAAATAAACATATGGTGAGACCTTGCTTCGTTCTGTTCCTAGATGGAGAGAGATCTTGTCAGCGAAGTGCCCTGATGGTCAGAATCGAATGGGGAAGCTAATTCAACGGTTCCCAGATGCTGCCAAGTGCGTCATGGATCGCTGTATCCAAAGGTCTCTGACCAAACGCTCTATTGACTATGATTTTCGTCTGCTCGATCCAGGCCCTGATGATCAAAGTGGACCAAACGAGGAGCCTTTCTTCGGCCTCATGGTTATGGTGAGGTACAAACAAAAGGATCTCCTGGTGCATGATCTTTGCAGAAAACTTCTCAAGATCAAGTGGCGCAGTTATGGATGGTTCGTTTACTGGACAAACCTTGCCATATTTTCATTATACCTGTTTCTGATGACGTTCTTCATGTTGGATAAGCGGAAAAAGGTTGTCCTCAAGCGCAAACACGAAGAAGACGATGACGATGGCATGTTCGAGCAGAAAGAAGCACTCCATAAAATAGTCCCATATCTCATCCTGGTATTTGCATTATTACATCTAGCCAAAGAGCTTTACCAGATATGCCTCCAACGAGCAGCGTACTTCAAAGAGTGGACAAACATACTGGAATGGGTCCTTTACGTCTCAACCATAGTTTTCATACTTCCTTACGTGTCCAGAGGCCTGTCAAGTCTTCGAGGTGACACGAGGGTCACTTGGCAAATAGGAGCAGTTGCCGTTTTCTTGGGCTATTGTAACCTGATATTGTTCGCACAGACTTTGGATCATGTTGGCATCTACGTGACAATGTTTTTTCAAGTAGCAATGACGGTGCTCAAAACCATCAGTCTTTTCATGCTGTTTGCTGTTGCCTTCTCAGTGGTGTTCTACATACTCTTCAGAGAGCAGGTAAAATTCTGTTTTTGTGTGTAGAACGTCTAAGGTATAAGTCAGTTTGCTAGAACTCAGCAGCGAATTTTTGCCTTGCCTCGCTGTTGGACTGATATAAAAATAGCCCATTTCCGAGTTGCCCTAAGCCTCTCTATCAAAGTGAGGTCAGGTACACAACCATTCATTTGAAAATGAGTTTAATTTGCACGTGAATGAATGATCCACATGAAAGGATAGGGACCAAGACTCGCTTTGAGAAAGAGGCTAAAGTAATTCGGCAATGGTCTATTCATTTTCTATTTTTCAGGACGCGTTCGACACCTTTTTCTTGACGCTAGTGAAGGTGATTGTGATGACTGTTGGCGAGCTAGATTATACCACTATGTTGGTGGACAGCCTAGAACAAAAGGATCCAGTATCTCATGCGCATCTTGTACCTTACAGAGAATCATCGTTTATCTTCCTGTGCCTCTTCATATTTGCCATGCCTATTGTTCTTATGAACCTTTTGGTGAGAAAATAGATTGAGAGTGAAAATATTAGTGACTATATTGCAGTATCTAAGTATTTACCAATGGTTTGCGTAGTCGGGACACACACATAATGAACAAGCAAGTAAAATTCAACGGAAACTTGTTACAAATCCTAACTGTCGGGAGGCTGTGATTTACGCATAGCGTGGAGGAGTTTCATTCGGGATCGGAAAGAACAAATCTATTCAGTGGTAACTAGGAGCCCAACCATTCCACCACTAACCCTTAAGACTTTAAAGCTGCTAAATTAATAAGGCAACCGGAGCATGGGAACTCAAAGACAAATTGAACAATAGGTCTCCAAAATGTTAAAATAATTATTTTTTTTACCCACCTGATGGGAAATATGTACCCTCAAAAACGTTTCTCACTAGTTGTACTTTTTATGAACTTTCGCGTTCGACTGAAGTATGACTTCATTTACTTTCAAAGAGTTAGTCTACTTCTGAGATCACAATGACATCACAATGCCCTTTTAAAAGGCTAC
>Ga0126338_10003714_pt1 | contig 10742 bp, 6 predicted proteins | sample OrbCmetagenome_2_FD_92529 | JGI IMG/M metagenome (GOLD analysis project Ga0126338, IMG submission 92529) | Coral microbial communities from Petempiche,Puerto Morelos, Mexico - Orbicella C C metagenome | ecosystem: Host-associated > Invertebrates > Cnidaria > Coral | place: Petempiche,Puerto...
AACAAGACATTTACGTCTGCTCGCCGCGCTCAACATCCATTCGTAGGCACTTTGGTATCTTTAAGTTCAGTTCGTAGATCTGAACTTGGTTCAGGGGGAGAAGCAGAGGAAGGTTCATGTTGTAATTCGTTCATCATTGCGGAGTTGCTTGATTTATCGGCATTCCCCGGTTTTGTCCGCTCACGTATTTTTCCTGCCCAAGTCTTTTTTCACGTGTGTTTAGACGTGATCCGATATATAATGACCTTGTTTTGTTCCAGGTTATTGGCGTCGGTGGAGTCCGCCATCATTTGAAAACATCGGGAATGACTAGAACGCACTATTTACTTTTAAAGCCCTATTAATATCGTGACTTCATTTTAAAGCTTGTCTCATGTTCCATCGGCCCTTTCTGGTTTATTTTTTGTTTAAAATATCATCGACATGTCACTGAAACAGATTATGACGCCTTCCCTGGCCGCAAGACGAAGAACCCTAGTGAGAGTATGTAAGGAATGCTAATTATAGGAAAATTTCCTACCATTTCTCTGCGGTACTAACAGTAGAAGCCCCGTGGGTCCCGTCATGTTTCTAGGAAAATTAACTGACAAGAGTTTGTAAGGTAATGTTGATATCTGACTAGACCTCCTCGTTTTGATTGCACACTAGAATTGGTTAAATTTGTTAATCATGAATATTTAAAATTGTTTACACTAATTACAGTATAACTCCGCCCCGTGGGTACTGATAATGTTCGAAACAAGTGCACATGTATATACCTCTAGATAAATTTAGTGTGTTTGGTTAACCTGAACAGAATAAGCACTACAATTGTTACTGCAATTATGAGTTTATTGAATTGTTTAAACTTATTTTTGTTTGCAGCTGTTTCCTGTCGACTGTCGAAAATAGCCATTTGTTAAGTCGTGTTTCTAGTTTGCTGAACTCTTCACATTTTATTTCCGACCAATCAAAGCCATTGTTTTACAACTAATCATACTTGTCTTCCACGTTTTTCCCGCGCTTGGCATTTTGGGAAGTACACTGAGGCAAAATCTGATTGGTTCAGCTGGGATAGTTTCGAAATCCGTTCGTAAATTAGAACAAAGCACAATTTAAAGCATAAGCTTTCTCATGTAGATATTCAGAGAATACTTTTATGGTCGACAATCATTTTACTCCAAAAGAGACTCATGGTCTTGAATCTGAAGCTGGTGACGCCAAAATCTATTAAGAAAGCATTTACGACTTCAAAATATGAAGAGTTTGTTGGTGTCAGCGCGTCATGAACATCGTGGACTCTTATAGACACCGCTATGAGAGAGATGATAAAATTTGTAACATTAACCAGAAAAATCACCAAAAGCGCCAGTTTGGATAAAACAAAGACATATTTGGGATACTGGCGCTTCAACAAATTCAGCTGAGTACAGTTTAACACACACGCAAGTACAACGGTTAAAATGTAGCACAATGCAAAACCAATGATTATTGACAGTGGAAGAAACGATTTAGGCGCCATTACTAACACCATTCCGTATCGGGCAAGGGCGATGGCTAGGAGAAGAACCAGGGTCCAAAATGAGGGACGAAGTTTCAGCTGATGAAATATTGCCCTGTAGCCAAGGAATGCTGGAACCTTCTGTAGTGCCACAATTATGATAACAACCAGTATGGATTGAGAAACCAACCAAGTAAGTTCAAATTCTTCTGAGTATGGGAAAACTGCATTTCTTTCGCAGAGAAATGTAGAAGTTTTTCCCTCGAAACATTTAAGGCAACGAACGAAGTACAAGCAAGTTCCTGCCAATTGCCAACACAGCAACAAACTGAAGAACACTGCCATAATTTTGACCCAGGGAAGTTTTCTCTTGTGCCTCTTTGCAAACCCAAACCTCAGATAACGATTTGATGACTCATTAGAGGTTGGGTGAACAAGCTCCTCGCATGTCGTCATGGTGATAAGTGCGCTTCCTTCCTGAAAATAGTTTTGGAAACATTTACCGTAAGCGGATTTCTCATCGTGGATAAACTGCAAGCTGGAAGTTAACCCTTGGGCACTCAAGGGGGAATATGCTACATGCCAAATCCCCTCTCCCGAGATTTTTTAAGATGATTAATTTTGAAACTGGAATTTTAGCGGAGTTCCGGCGGCCCCAAGGGCCGCCAAGCGGAGCCCCATACATATAGGAAAGAAAAGGAAACCCAAGAGTTCATTTTCTGATGGTTATCATGGGTAGCGGTATTGCTCGTGGGCGCGTACGCACGACGGCGAAGGCGACGACGGAGTCGCGTAACATGGCGACCATACTCCAAATAATAGGTTGACAGAGACATGCAGTCTTTGTTTACCGTGTACTTCTTCGATATTGGACATCCATGTTATGATCAATTGACATCTGTCAAAACAAGGTATCCGCTGACCAGTATTACGTGACCATAACGCGGGCTCAAGTTTAAAGCTCCTCGAGGTCACGGTTTTTGAAGTTCATCGTGACAGGATTGTTCGGAAGCCGGTTAACGCTAACCCAGGATTAAAAGTTAATCGAATTATAACTTTTTCTTCTATACAAATGTTTTTTGCTGCTTTCTTTTGTGTATATGGTGATTATTACGACTCAAAACAGAAGGCCAAACAATATACAGAAAACCTCAGCGCAAAGTTACAAAACTCAAATCAAAATTCTATCTTTTCCTAGGTTAGCTAAATCGGGCTCTGATGAACCCGGCCCAGGAGCTACGCTTTTAGGCTGGCCTAAATCTATATATTATTTATGATCCTAAAACAGTCGCTGTTCATCGGTCCTGTTTGGATATTTTTTTATGCGATTTGATTTGATTAGTCAACTGTTTCTTTAAGTCATTTGTATTGCTCAAGTAGTTGCGATATCAGTTCTTAATTTTGGATCGCAATTTGCGTGCTATATATACAAACCAAGATATTTAGGATCGTAATAACTGCTTCCGATATTACAAGACAGTTTCCTTTCATGTCGCTTTCGAAACTCTTCTCGCGAAACTTTCGAAACTACATATATTGCTTTGTGGTTTTCGAAAAATAAAACTGATATTGTACAAAGTAATTTCACATCGTAATTCTAATCGTGCCTGATATAATGTTGCCTTTTTTTGCCTATATCAACTTCTTCGGGTACCTTTTATCGTTCTACTGTCAATTTGAATTAATTTTTCACCAATCTACGTTTTTTCGGACTCCATCTTAGAAGACGATGAAATCATAGATGGCGGATTGAATGACGTCACGACCCACACAAAAAAAACATTATCTTATCTTGTGTAGAGCTAGCTGAAGGCTACAATACTTATAATATTATTTCACCGTAAAGCAATTTACCAAAAAATCGATGAAGTTTGAAAAGACAATCTTGTTTCCCCTGCTGGTTAATCGATGTGTTTCGCGGGTCTTAAATCAGTGATAGCAGTAACACAAAATATACCGAGAAGATCCAAAAGCTACAACTTCCCGAAAATAGTTTCCGTCTGTCGAAAATTCGGGTCCCCTGGAAGTAATTAACGACCTAAGCCGAAGCGTAACCACCAAATTGCTGTTCAAAGACAAAACAGCGGTATAAAAGCGACGATAGCCAAAAGATAAGTCAGAAGAATCTTCAAAGGTTCGGTCGTCTGATAGCAAATGGGAGATCACGAGAGAAAATTATTGTTTATTGTACCGCAAATAGGATCACTGAAAATGCTAAAGAAATGTGAACTACATGAATAAAGTCGTCTGCTCAAATCCTACTTGCACAGTGACTTCGAGTTGTACATGAACAATTGAACTTATAGTTTTGAAGAGATTCACGACACCTTGCTCTCAAAATTAACAAAATAAGAGCCATTTTTAGTCAATCAGTCTCAAAGATTTAGTATTGAGCTCATCCTCAGCCCACACAAATTAAAGTTCTTATAAATTGCCGGAAAATACGGTAAATTGTTAATGCTATTTCACTGACCTTGAAATTGATGCTTACTGCAACGGTTTCTTCGTACAGCGAATGGATCTTGAAAAACTCGAAGGTCGCGCGGCTGATATCAGTTCATGTTGGCTTATCAACAGTGACTGACCGCGTCGGTGCGGTAGTCTGCTTCCAACTGATGAAGCCAATTGCTGTCGGTTGCTAATTGAGAGATTGATGTCACTGAGGTAATCGTTTATTAATTCGGAGTCGATTATCCCATCAATGATTCCTTACCACGTGACCGAGTCATCCATTTTACTTCATTGCTCAGATATGCTTGTTCGCATGAACTTAGCACTTTAGTGTAAATTTTAAAGTACGGTTAAGCTTCAAAGAAATATCTACATATCCAAGATATTAAAAAGTTGGACTGAATACCGAAAACAAATGGATGGTAAATATGCGTACGTTCGTCATATATGTGTACATCAGTTGATCAGTATCTGCACATCTATGTGCGGTACGTAACCAAGAAAACACAGGAAGAATAGATAATTTTGTCACCAATGTCATTGATCTTTACTACTTGTCATGAGCCCAAAATTGCGCCAATACCGGAATTCACTGTTGTCATGAAAATATTTTTTATTAATATTTTGAAAAAGAAACACCTTATTCGATAGTTTAACATAAAATTAGCGCGGATAATTGCGCAGTATTTTTCCGAGCCCGAGGCGAGGAAAAATACGAGCACTCAAGGGCGGATCCAGCTAGGCTCTAACGCCGGTGATCCTGCACTTTGGCTTGCCGAGACTTGCTTCTCGCAGCTGTGTACGTAAATGGTGTCTTTTTACCATTTTCCTCAGATTAGTCAGAAATAGAATTGATTAGGATTGTATGGATGGTTTGCAGTGTCACGCCATCAAAAATAAAAATCAGAACCATTCAATAAATTAAGTCAAGAAGCTGGGATATGAAAGATGATAGAGCTTTGCACGGAGGCGCCATGTTTGTGCCCCTCGGAGGGACACAAACATGGCGGCCGTAAAGTAACAGTAACATTTGTCATCGAGTTTTGCCATTGAAACGAAAAGGTATTACTCTAGAGTTCCGACATATTAAAATTAACACTTCTTATAGAGCAACAACTGTTTAGTTAGCAAAACCTTGAGCAATAATTCATCTTTTTGAATACTCGAGAGCGGCCATTTTAATCTCACACATCGCATAAACTTGGAATTCAAACCTTGCTCTATTACATAATGAGAACCCTGTCGAGCTTAAACGCTGCGAAACTTCAAGTTAATAGAGGGTCTTACATCTGATGAAACTAAAACTTCAGAAGGATTGGTAATTTCTTATTTTGGAAAATGATGACGTCACATGAAAAGCGGCAATAGCATTCAACGTTACTACGTCTAAGGAAATGCGGAGCACCCCAAGAGGTCAACAAATCTATTAGTAAAAAAATATATGAAATATGCGGATATCTGTTTTGTAGCCTCGTGGTATCAAACCTGCTGCTTCTGCGTTACTAAAATGGATAAACTCCCTGCCATGGTCGGGTAATTTTTTTTAGCACTTTTCAGGATAAAAAGAATAAAGATAAGAAGCCGTCTTGATACATGCGAAGCACATGACCCACATCTAATTGCCCTGTAGGAACAGGCTTGTTCAAGAAAAGGGTCAAACAGCTACAGCCTGTAAAGACTTCGGAGTTCATCTTCGGCAAATGAAGAACGAGCTGAAAAGAGGAAGATAGACATGTATTACCTGTGCATGTTTTGACGATCATTTCCTGGGTCATCAAGGAGTTTTGGTCGAGAACGATAGGGAAGTTTTTGGGAATTTCCTAGTGGTAGGCTTTCCGTGATTTTCTTCCGCCTTTCAAAGACTGGGTCGACATTCTTTCCGTTTTAAGGTGAATAACTTTACGTTCTTATCAAAGGAAATGTGCAAGTTCTTGTTCTTTGTTCAATCCCGTTTCGGTAACACCAATTCGAAAGTAATATTGGACTACTTCTCAAACAGTTTCCCTGCGCAGCAACGGATTTCTTGCTCAAACGGTAACGAGTTTCGAAAGTAAGGCATCGTTATCAATCTATCAAAAGATAGCCCCGAAATTGGAGTTGTTTCGGTAAGTATTTGCTGCCCAAATGGTGCCTGGGCACCGATATAAAATAGGGTTGGGTTCTGACAATGGTACCCCAGGTACCCAAGTACCATTTAGTACCCGAGAACAAAGTGAAGACCTTGTACCCGGGCACGGCCACTATGCCCGGATTCTGGTGAATGCGCTTGGAAAAATGCGGTGTGTTCACATTAGGGCTAGCGAAAATCGTATTCGAGCACCGTGCTCAGGCAACAAGTGTGAACATAGCCTACACAGTACTATGGAATCTAATTTAGCTATCTAAATCAGGGCCAACATAGTCTAATTTTTACTGGCTGAGATGGATCTACGTGTTGAAGTCAGCCCCAGTTAGGGCTGAAATAACTCTTTGATATGACTCTTTTGGTTAATAAATTTACTTCCCTGTTTGGACCTAAATTGTACTCAAATGGCTTCACAAGAGTCTGAATCAGATACTTGGATCTACAAGGCTAAATTGAGACTTTGGCTCTTAAACCGATCTTCTGAGCTTATGGTTTAGCATTTTTAGAACTGATAGTCAATTAGATTATGAATTCAATCCGGTAGTTCCGGTAGTTAATTCCGCTAGCGTACGTTTGTGAGTTTTTTTAGTATAATACTAGAAAATGGTTATGGTTCCTTTTGTTCGAGTCGAAACAATGACAAATACAGGATGAAAAGAGTTTTAATTGTAAATTTCTCATAAAATTTTAGTTACTTACAATCGTTGGTAGTTTATTTTAAGTATGAATCGTGAGTTTATTGTAAGCTAGTAATATATTGTAGTAGTTATTGTATATACAACATGTTGCAAGTTAGGCATGGAATTGTTGTTATATATTATTGGTGAAATGTTGTAAAAAAAACCTACCAAAAAATAAAATGAACTTGTATTTACAAAGTAAATCCATTTTCTAAGGAAAATAAAGCAGTACTATTATAGGAAAATTAATTGGCAATGGGGCCTGTAAGATACAAATTAAGGTTGATATAGATTAGTCCTCCTCGATTTGTGCGTACACTGATTCGTTAAATTTATCAACTCAAGAAGATTTATTTAAACATATTTCCACTAATTACTGTAAGTGCACAGTTATATCTGTTGATAAAGTTGGTGTATTGCGCTAAACCAGAGCTAGAACAGAATAAACACTCTTTTTAGCCAGAATGTCCAATTTTCCGTGTAAGGCTGAACATTCCTAGTTTTTTTGTTTGCAACAGTTGGACAAGTAATCTTACTTTAGGTGCAATTCCTCTTCAGTGTTTTCATAACCACGAAGATAACTTAGCAACAAACCAACTCACTATAATCAATACATCGTATCAGATGCACTCATTATTTCACAATAACTTTTTTTTACAAAGAAAGCCGTCGTCTTGTACCACAATCTCAAAGTTATAAACTACAATTATGAGGGTTTTTTTTTTTTTTACAAAATCTAGAAACATTCGTTTCCGACTAATCAGAGCCACAGTTTTACAACCAATCAGAGTTGGCTTCCACGTTTTTTCCGCGCTTGCCATTTTGGGAAGTACACTGTGGCGAAATCTGATTGGTTCATCTGGGCTAATTTCAAAGTGTTCAAAAATTAGAACAAAGCACAATTTAAGGGCCTTACAGTATAGAATATGCTTTCTGATGTAGACACTCAGAGAATACTCTTATGGTCGACAATCATTTTACACCAAAAGAAACTCATGATCTTGAACCTGAAGCTGCTGACGCCAAAATCGCTTAAGAGAGTATGCACAACTTTAAATTCCGACGAGTTTGCTGGTATCAGCGCGTCATGAACATCGTGGACACTCAAAGAAAATGCTATGAGAGAGATGACAAAATTTGCAACATGAACTAAAAATAATACCAAAAGGGTCAGCTTAGATAAAACAAAAACATATTTGGGATACTGGCGTTTCAACAAATTTAGTTGAGTACAGTTTAACACACATGCAAGTACAACTGTTAAAATGTAACACAATGCAAAACCAATGATTATCGACAGTGGAAGTAACGATTTGGGCGCCATTACTAACACCATTCCGTATCGGGCAAGGGCGATGGCTAGAAGAAGTACCAGGGTCCAAAATGAGGGACGAAGTTTCAGCTGATGAAATATTGCCCTGTAGCCAAGGAATGCTGGAACCTTCTGCAGTGCCACAATTATGATAACAACCAGTATGGATTGAGAAACCAACCAAGTAAGTTCAAATTCTTCTGAATGTGGGAAAGCTGCATTTCTTTCGCAGAGAAATGTAGAAGTTTTTTCCCCGAAACATTCAAGGCAACGAACGAAGTACAGACAGGTTCCTGCCAATTGCCAACACAGCAACAAACTGAAGAACACTGCCATAATTCTTACCCAAGGAACTTTTCTCTTGTGCCTCTTTGCAACTCCAAACCTCAGATAACCATTTGATGACTCATTAAGGGTTGGGTCAACAAGTTCCTTACCTGTCGTCATGGTAATAAGTCCTGACTATCTTCCTGAAAATAGTTGAAGTTTAACCATAAGCAGATTTCCCAACAGGGAAAATTTTAACCCGGAACTTAACCCTCGGGCCGGGCCCACAACGGCGAAGGGTAGCAGATGCCAACTCCCTCCCCGAGCTTTTCCAGAATTGTTAAATTGAAATTTTACTGGTGATCCTAAATCAGTCGTTGTTCATTGGTACTTTTTGGATATTTATGCGATTTGATTTGATTAGTCAAATGTTTCTCCAAGTCATTTTACATTGCTCAAGTACGTAGTCGCGGTATTCTTGATTTTGATCCGTAATTTTCGTGCTCAATGAACAAACCAAGATATTTCAGAACATAATAATTGCTTCATATGCTTACTTTAATGCCGCTTTCGACCTCTGTTCCGGCAAAACGTTCGAAACTACCATGTGCATGGACGTCAAGGTATCAAACTGATATTGTACAAAGTAATTTCACATCATAATTCTAATTGTGCCCAATAATAGATTGCCTTTCTTTAATTTTGCCTTTCGTTATTGCTTACAATATTTCTTCACCGTGAAGCAAACTTGAAAAAGTTTATGCAATTTTAAAAGAAAATCTTGTTTCCATTGCGGGCTGTGTTTCCCAGGTTTTTAGATCAGAGATATCATTAACACAAAATCAAGATAAAAGAGCTACGACCTTCCGCACGGTTTCCGCCTGTCGAAAAACTCTGGGGGCCCTGGAAGTAGGGAATATCTTTCTGTAATATTTCCGCATATTGGTAAAGACAAAAAGCGGAATAAAATACGACGATAGCCAAAACATATGTCAGAAATGACCCAGACATCCAATAGCAAATGAGAGATCACGAGAGAAAATAACTGTTAATTGTACCGTAAATAGGATGACTGAGAAATGTCTTGCTCAAATTCTTCTTACTTACACAGCGACTTTGAGTCGTACGTGAACTGTTAACCTTAGTTTTGGAGAGATTTAAGACAATATTGATACTATACCGCCTCGTTTTCAAAATTGACGAAATAATTTGACAGTCTTGATATATCAATATTCTAACATGGCTCCGAGGCTTTCAGGACAAACTTCTATATTTGGGAATTGAGAAACAAAAGAAACTAAAAAAATCTACAATATACATATATCGAACGTGGCCTATTCAAGACAATTCTTACAAATTTAGATCGCTCATCCTCAGCCCACAAAAATTAAAGTTCTTAAAAATTGAAAAAACGGTAGATAATAAATGCTCTTTCACCGACCTTTTTTAGCTTTTGAAATTGATGCCCACCGCAAAGGTTTCTTCGTACAGCGAATCTTGAAAAATCGAAAGTCCGGCAACTGATATCAGTTCATTTTATTCCGCAGCCTCAGTGTTAACGGCTTACAACAGTGACTGACCGCGTCAGCCCGGTTTTTATTCATCTATATATTCTGCTCCACACTCGTCCTCAGAGGCCGCGCTCCTTTTGGTCAGCACCAAGAATCGCGACCTCTGGCCCGACCCGATTTTCTGAGTATGCGCAGATTTTTTGTTTCGTATTCTAAGCCAATCAGATTTGTCAGATTTGACGGAAATGAAGTGAATCGCGGAGTTCCGCTGTTGAACCAGCCCAGAGGTCGCGATTCTTGGTGCTGACCAAAAGGAGCGCGGCCTCTTGGGACGAGAATGTTCTGCTTCCAGTTGATGAAGCCTGTTACTGCCAGTTAAGCCAGCTAAGCGACTGATGCAGTCGATTGCTAATAAACCAATTTCGATATATTAAAATTCAGCCTAACACAATAGAACTCAGCACGGGGCTCTGGGGAATAAACCCCACAAACTCTGTAGTTATTCCCCAGAGCCTCGTGCTGAGGTCTATTGTTTAAAACTGAATTTTAATATATCGAAACTGGTCTATTGTGGAGTCAATTATCCCTATAAATCATTCCTTACCACATGATCGACATGGCTTAATAAGATGAATATCATCTTCCTTACTCGAGAAAATAATAATAAATATGGTTTCTCGCATGAACTTAGAACAACTTTTGGGGGAATTGCAAAGTATGGTTAAGGTTCCTCCATAGACCCTTTTCATAAATGGCTGCCAATTTAAAATTCTTTTATATGCATTTAAATTAACCTCACTAAACTCGTTTGGGAGTAAAAATTCTTTTGAATTAGCAACTCAAAAACGAGGTTAGTCAGGCTAATTTTAATACTTACAAAAGAATTTATAATTGGCAGCCATTTATGAAAAGGGTC
>Ga0126338_10003718_pt1 | contig 10736 bp, 4 predicted proteins | sample OrbCmetagenome_2_FD_92529 | JGI IMG/M metagenome (GOLD analysis project Ga0126338, IMG submission 92529) | Coral microbial communities from Petempiche,Puerto Morelos, Mexico - Orbicella C C metagenome | ecosystem: Host-associated > Invertebrates > Cnidaria > Coral | place: Petempiche,Puerto...
TCACGCCGTTTCACGCATCGTTGCGCCACGTGCAGACATGTCAATTTCCAAAAACAAACAGATCCCGTAAAACCGGTTTGATGAGGTATTTGGTTTCAAAATCGCATGAGAGTGAGGCTTGTAACTGCCGGTTCTCTCTCTCTCTCTCTCTCTCTCTCTCTCTCTCTTTCTCCGCTTACCGGTGCGCTTCCTCCGAATTATTTGTAGGCCTGTTGTGCGCATGCTCCCCCAATAAACATCGTCCAGTGCCTTATTCATCTGGGAAAGTATGGGTAGCTAACTTTGACCTTTGTTATTAATTTGTTCACCATTAAACGAAACCAGTGATGACGACCTTCTCACTAAAGTCTTGTTGTGGATATTTGTGATATAGAAGAGCAAAATGATAACAGCACTGAATTCACAGCAGCAGCAGCAGCAGCAGCAGCATCGACAACGAAAGGTAAGCAGTATACTAGCTACATGAATGAAAACAGCAGTTGTATTTGCCAACCAAATTAAAGAGCGAGCACATTTAGACTTCTTTATGATACATATGATTTTTCAAAGTGATTTTTATGTTACATGCTTGTGTTTGATATATCTATTAAAGTGGTATAACAACATGCACATGAACCCGTGCAACGATTCCCGCAACTTTTTATTTGATATATTGAACTAGATTGGTTATATATGATGTATTGAGATATATACTATACATATTTGTGCTGGACATAAATCCTTTTAACGATTAAGTACGTTTACATTTGATGTATTGGAATTGCTGTTACATATGGCTGTTATAGTGTTTAAAGCTTGAGATATATATATATTATGCATGCTTTAGCTTGACATAAATCCTTATAGCGATCGTTTAAGTACGATTATATATATTAAAATTGAATGGTTGTAGAATACTTATATAGCATTTCAATCATGATTATTATTTCATTATTTCATTGCTCTGATCTTTATCTTCATTTCAACCCTATACAGGTACACCCTAAGCTTTTTTTCTCAGTTGTTAGCCTGGAGTGGGGGCTCTTTGAACTCCACCTGCACTATCGCTTAAGGTAAGGGTTCAATAACAATAAAGCCCGCCTATACATGGCATGTAAGCCATCCAAACGTGTATACCTATAGAGAGTCACGTGCCATATCACTCCTAAAATGTCACACTTTAAGATACCCGCCATCTTGGATTCTTAATCTTATATGTCGAACATTATTTGGAAAAATGAGGAATAAAGGATAAATCCACAACAACTTTAAGCTTTGGTTGAGAAACAAAGCTCTATAAAATCCAAAATTTCACACAAACATATATATTTTAAGCTTAAAAGCATTTAAAAACTTCAAATCGCAGTGAAACAATCTTTGAAAGCACGGTTGCCATAGCAACCTCAAGTCACGTAACAAGAGAATATTACCTTTATTCCTTTCATTCTTACATATAGTTACTAATCATTATAACTCAATAGTAGCAATAGATATATATCTGCTAAGTTTCTGAGTATTATAAAAGCAGGCGATCTTAGCAAGCTCTATTGAGCTTTTCTAAGAATATCCCCATAGTTCAATGATTTAATTTACAAAGAGCAAATGGATTTAATAATTAGCAAAATTAATTATTTTAACCAAATAATTGGTTCACCAAAGTGTTTCTTAATAAAAATTAGAATTAATAGTAGTAACATTAATCACCAGTGTTTGAATTAGATTACAAAACTTGAAATCAGCGCCCGCACTTTGTGTCCCATTTAAACTCTTGCGCCAAGTTATCCAAAAGTAAGGGTAAAAACAGATATTAACTATGAAATAACGTAATAAACTGTTACACAGATCCATTCTAGTTCATTCACGATTAGGTATAGTTAAGTCATAATATATTGTTGAAAGTTGCTCCTTTACTTTGGCAGGGACAAAATAACAGCAAAGTACGAAACTATCACTCCAATAATCTAAAGAGAACAAAAAAAAAAAAAGATAAAAAAAAGGATAAACTTAATATCTGATGTAATACCGACCATCTTCAGCCTATTTCCTCTAGTTTAGTTATGGGATGATGCGATAACGTAAAGATTACATAATAAACGATGATAATTGGTTTCATAGATACTGCAGCATGTACATATATTTAGTTGTGTGAAATAACTTGGACTCTCTTTTCATTACACGCAAAAGCGAACAGATTCAGCAGCGGCTTGCTGCAGGCCGTAGTGCTTACAATTATATTCTCTAATATCTCTTCTAACCAATATATGTTACCAGAGGGAATAAGTTTCTAAAGAAAATGTGGTGCTGCGTCGGTGGGGAGTGTAACAAGATAATTTGGTTTAATCAACTGGGTTGATAATGTTAATTGGCCACCGTAAAGAGATTCGAAAGCTGAGATTCGAAAGCCGAGATTGGAAAGCTGAGATTCGTTACGAGCGTTAGCCCTTCGTCGGGGCGAATCCAACGAAGGATTCGCTCTGACGGAGGCCTAACGTTCGAAACGTTAGCTTTCGAATCTCTTTACAGTGGCCAATACACATTATCAACCCACTTGATAAAACCAAATTATCTTAATATAAGTTACCGTTAAGGACGTGTCCTTGTTAATCACTACCAATCTTCCAATGGAGAGGCCCTTTGGGTCGCCCTGAAGATGCTGCATAAATGACACTATCTGAAACAAAATTATGTTTTCGGACTTTTTTTACTCATGGGAATAACCAATATTTTGTTAGCTTGCATGCTTGGTTGTTCCTTCGTTTGTTTGTCTGTTTGGTTGTCTATTTGCGTTGGTTGGTTGTTGTTGTTTTTTTCTATGTATTGTGTTTGTTACATGGTTTATTTTGTTTATTTATTTATTCTTTTTTCTGTTTATGTTTGTCTATTTTTGTTTGTTTGTTTGTTTGTTTGTTTTCTTGCTTGTTTTCGTATTCTTGTTTGTTTCCCTACTTTTTTTTGTTTCTATGTTTGGCTGAGTAGCCATTGGCTGATCGGTGAGTCGATTGATTGTTTTTCCTGGGTAATTTGGGGCGAGTAGGCGTTAATTTTGACATATATTAATAATTCGTATTTGTAACGCGTTATAATTCCTTTTTTCTTGAAGTCTTCGTTCTTTATATCTCTTGATTGGAATATTCGTTAACAATCAGGATAAGAAAAAAACAATACCTGAATAACAGTGAATACCTTCCCTTCGTCTTCCTTTGAAACAGGCAAAGTTTGCAAGATCTTTTGAAAGCTGTGGATCTGAAAAATAAATAAAATGTTACAGATTGGGTGTCTTTCCAGTATATAGCTGCAAGAGACATAGTTAAGGAGGAGAGGAACAAAAAAAATGGTTTAAACTTATGTTTAGGAAAATAAATTGTGCAAACAAATGACAAATCCTCATAAATGGAGTGCTTTTCAACTGAGTATCTTGAAAACAAAACCAAAGTAATCACTCTAGCCAATCACAAAGGACACAGAAAATACAGCGAACCAACCAAAACTCGAATTAATTACATATAACTGACGGAAACTACGAGAACGAGTCACAATTGGTTTTGGTTTTTCGTCTGATATTGGATGAAAAAGCGTCATCACTCTTTTTTAAAGCGAGTCGTGTAGTTTAGTGATGTAAAACCAATAACTTTTCGGCACTCACATAAAAACTGATCTAGCCTGAGCCAGAAACTTAGCTTAAAACCCGATCTAAAAGTTACGTGTACAAAACAGGATTGTCTCCATGCTGTATACCTTTTCACTGACTTTGGATCCAAATGCAATGATAACTGCTAGGATACCTGCAGCACTCACAAGCCAGAATACATTGCTAATCAGGAACACAAATTCGTGTTTTTTTGGTGGATTGACTAATATGTAAAATTCGAAGCAAATGAAAGGAATGTACAGAGAAACCAGTCCAAATAAAAGAGGGGCGAGCACCTTGTCAGCAAACTCAACTACCTCACATAATCTGTAATGCTCCTTCTTGAATGTTCCTATATCCACAAGGAACATGTGAAATGATGACATTCGCTTATGCAAATCGTCAAACAATGCCTCAAGTATCAAGCATGTAATGCTGAAAAACAGAACAGGAAGAAACCACACACCCATACCATAAGTAAAAAAGATGAGGGAAAATATGGTAAAGCCAAACCATTGTTTCCAGGGTGTAACATCGGTAATGGTTATGTCCATTACTTCATAGGTAATTATGACACCTATTGCACCCAATATAAAGAGGAAACAAAATGTGATTATGCCTTTCTTTGCCTTGCTTTTCACTTTTTCTAGATCAACATTGCTTTTGATAAGGAGTAAATTGCGAAGGAAATTCTCAAACAGCGATTTCTTTGAATCTCCTAGAGGCACACACAGCACAATCAAGCAGATTGTAGCGCTCAGAGCGATCAAAAGACTCCACAAGCTAAACAGTATGTAGAGATAGAGGTTTTCTCCAAGGAAAACATCGACAACGGACATAATGAAATTCAACCAGAAACCAGAAGCGACCACAACACAATAAATGCCGGAAAGATAGCCCCTTTTCTGTGTCCGACCAGAAACATCCTGCAAGTGCTTTAAACCTCTATTTCCGAAGTATGTTCCAAACAACGCCATCAGGTTTAGCACTGGACTGTATATTTCGTCAATTGTTTTAAGCAACTTTCCGTTGATATTTTCTTGATCCGAAGTCAAGTCGTCCGCTATCGGTACGTCGTTCTTAGTAGGCTGAACTGAAATCGAGAAAGGCTTCCCTCGCACGGAAACTTCATCAGGCGTCACTCTTAAAGGCATGATTCAGCGATCATAAAACATAACCTGAAAACAGAGTTAATCTCACTTCGTTATCCGTCTTAAATATTAATTACTTTTTAATGTGTTTGTGTTTCTTTTACGCTAATAAAACCAAGAGAAGTCCTACCCGTGTTTTAATTATTATACTCATTTTCAACAGTAGTTTATTCAAGCCAGTTTATTATTAAAATTACGATTCTGTTCTCTTTACTTTTATACTGTATGAAATTTGATTAACAAGGACTCGAACATGATTTTTTAATTGCATTGCATTTGAGCTTCCAGGAAAACATGAAACTGCAATGTTATGTGTTGATCAGCATCTAATGTTTGAAAGTCCTTGAGAAAGAAAGGTTAATGTCTACTATGGATGTAACTTTTGATGTGAGAAATTGACAGCTGTTTTCAATCTGAATGTCGCACATAAACAGTTTCCAGCAGTTTCCTTTCAAACTAGAAGTGAGACAACAACAAAAAAAATTATAACTAAACACAGGAAGATATCGAGGAAAATGGAACTGCAAAAAGCACTTTTGCCATCTTGCCATACCGACTATTTCTGAGATGGTTCCAACGTACACTTTTATAGGCCACGCGAGTTGAGGGTTTCTAATACACTGTACCTCCCACTGATTTTCTCCATTTCCTAGGAAACCTAACAGGGGCACTGGCAACTCAAAATAATAATTAAAAAATAATAATAACATAAAGTAATAGTAAAGGTACAATATTAGTATTTGAACCCCTCTGGCTTCTATTCAGGGTTATATTGATAAACGATCTCACAAGAATAACTGTGTATAATTTTTTTCAAAGATGCAAATGTAGATCCAAACACAAAATTTAACGGCTTTACGAATTATTTTTACAGCGATGAGCGTTGCACCTTCGTGAGTATTTAATAAAGGTATATCAAAAAATGGTATGTAGTTGAACATTGAAACGAAATTATTTTAAATTTAGGCAGCAAAATGGGAGAGCTACCCCGTTCTTAAAACAGGTGCTGTCGATTTAACAAAGACGCAAAAGTTGACTAAAGCCCTTGCCCTAAGCCTGGCTGATAAAATACACACCAGTATATTAGCCACTCGTGCAAATTAACTTCCTAAACTTCGCAAGGACTGTTTTTATTTTCATCGCAAAAAAGACGAGATTGTTAAGTATGAGACAAGAAATCCAACAACCTGCTAAAAATAATATACTAAAATTTGGAATACTGAATACAGTGTTAAACATAAAAAAATACCCAGTTTTGGAAAACTTCTAATGAATTAGAATTATTGGGGCGTAACTTTCTGCTGAGGACTTAGATGCCCTCGCCAATGTCTCCAAAACGCAAATTCGTTGTGTGACTTTGCAAAATTTATCAAGTCAATCTATTCCTTGGCAACCTGAGGTATACAATAACCTCACCTTGGTTTGTGGAATACACCGTCCTGAGGAAAGTTTTGTTTTTTTAATTTACAGATATGGTGGCAGATTCGTTGGTTTCCCAGAAAACTAACATTTACCAAGATTAAGACATGGAGATATGTATTACAGAATGTGTTACCGACTTTTATTAGACTCGTGAGCTGTACCTACATGTACGAAGCACATACTATGATCAATACAATGAACAGAAACGCGCCCAAACAAAATTCTTTTTCGCATTTATGGAAAATTGTTTGCATCTTTCTTACATCGCGTGACTGTCTATAAGCTCAAAAATACTAAATATATCATTTGAAAGGTAAGCAAGATCCCTTACAAGATCCACCATTATCAATAAATTATTTTTTGTTGTTGTAGTTGTTGTTGTTGTCGTTGTTTGTTTTTGTTCTTTTTTTGCTGTTTGAATTTACCATACTAAACTTTGTTGTCAAGCAAATATAGTCTTTGCGTCTTTCTGTGTTGGAGTCAGTTATTACAGCACGGTTCCAATAGAATTAGTTTTAGCGAGTTCTGTTCTGCAGGGTGCAAATCATATGGATAATAGTAAGCAGCAACTCCAACGAAAGTTCACATAGTTCTGAATTAAAACCTCCATGGTCAATCACTGGCGATCCAGAGTGCTCATTTAAAGCCTTTCTGAGTATGAATCGACGAAAACGATACTGGAAAAGAACTAATATGTGCTAAGAAACCTTATCCTGATTGACACAATCGTCAATACACATACAGTTCTAGTTCTTGTCAATATATGGTCCTTGAAATTTACGTCTTTATTGTGCGATATACAACATCTTGCTATTCTTATTTTAAATAATCTGTTACCAATGAACTTTAAACGCCCCCGTCAATGAATCAGAATGAGCAAGCTTGCAGTATGACAAAGTCCTGTCGCTATAAAGGATTACTCGGGTGTGTTCTTGTTCGGAATATTTTTATTACTACGGTACATACATACATGAATAACTGATTATATTGCGTAAATATCATTATCTTTTTATTCATGTACATCCCAGTGTGCATGTAAATCAGCTTGGCAGGCTCAACATAACAGCAAAGTAAGAAATAATCACTCCAACAACCTGAAAAAAGAAAGCATAAAAGATTTTATAATATAATAAGCGTTGCGATATATTTTAACACCTTCAAGTGTGTAAGGTATACATGGTACGGTAGTTATGTCAAATGGAAATTTCCAGTGGCACACCCAAGGATAGTCTCCTTGTCCGGTGTTTCCCGATCGAATTGTATTTTGGAGGATGGAGGAAAAACAGAGAGCCCGTATAAATCCCTCGGAGAAATGATAAGATCTAATGGCGACTATAGCCGGGCAATTTGTGAACTATAGCTGAACAAAAGCGACAACGATCGTTAGATATTATCCGTAGATAAGGCTGAAAGCAACTTCACTCCGATGGCACGTGCTAGACGCAACACTCTAAAGTGTGTATTACCCTTCCATAACCATTATTGATTACTTTTGGTTCTTGTCATGGTTAATTGATGACATGAAAAACTGGCACCTTACCGTTATTGACATGGATTTAGTGACGATCACCAGTCCTCCGATGGAAAGACCCTTTGGATCTCCTTGAATATCCAGTATAAACATCAGTAACTGAAAGGAAATTACCAAGAAGTCTTTTTTAAACAATACATTCGATCTCGCGATTTTACTTACAGTTAATTAAGGAGGGCGTAGTGCGGACAGGGCCTCAACTTTTGTTCTTTTTTTTTAATATATTCTGGAAGCTTCAATAGCCCTTTTCACGGTAAGTTTTTCTCATTTACATTACAATGTAATCTAACGTGGATGGGAGGCAATTTCGGGCTATTTTATAGTTTTAACCCGAAATTGCCTACTATCCACGTTAGATTACATTGCAATGCAAATGAGAAAAAATAACCGTGAAAAGGGCTATTGCAACCTTATCTAATTACTATTCTCGTTTCTCGCTCAATAAAATTAAAATTCTTATTTTGTTTATTTCGCGGAACGAGTTTGTAGTAAATTGAAATTGGTTCAATTCTGTTCACAGACATTTGTTACCAGACATACAGTCTCACATTAATTACAACAAACTGAATAAGACACAAGGGAAGTCAAAGTACAGTTTCGTTTTCTCCATGTGTTTTGCTTTCTTAAAATGCTTTCTTTTAACAGTTAGCCTGTAATTATACAATGCAAGTTGGTTAGTCTAATGATTGATGCCAAAACCGAATTCTTATTTTTTGGCATGATAAAGACAAGTTGGAACCTTTGACTTTGCTGGGTGGAAAAGATCTATAAACACTGGGCGTCGCCAATGTGTTTAGAATAATCACCTTCGACTCGGCAGCTGTTGAAACAGGAAACATTTGCAAAGCCTTTTGAAAGTTGTGAATCTGAAAACAAAAAAAAATCAGGAGAAATACATTACTTAACAATATAATGTAAGTGAGTAGAATTATTGCAAAGCATTCCATATCTAAAGTGAGGTAATATCAAAGTTACAAACAATTGCTTTGCAAGTCATACCTTTTCGTTGACTTTGCCTCCAAAGAACAAGATAAGTCCTAAGACAACAGCGACAATCATGACCCAGCCTAGACTCCCCAATAAAAACAGTAGAGAGTTATCTTCGCGTAAGTTGACAACATTGTAAAAACTGAAGCAGAGAAGCGGAATGTAGACAGAAATAAATACCAAAAGAAGAGGGGCAAGCACTTTGTCAGCAAGTTCAACTACTTCACATAGTTTGTGATACTCTCTCTTCAAGGAATCCAGGTCATTTAAGCTTGAGTTTAATAGAGACATTCTTTTGAGTAGATCGTCAAAAAGTTCTTCCAATATTAGAGATGTGATGCAGAAAAATAGAATTGGTAGTAACCACGCACCGACTCCAATAATTTGAAAAACTGGTGACAGTAGACTGAAGCCAAACCAAATATTCCAAGGTTCGAACGCACCAATGTTTAACTTGAGTAATATCAGAGCCAGCAAGATTATTGCTGGCGTCATTATCAAGAGCAAACAAGACATAATTAACCCTTTTCTGGACTTCTCTTTGACCTTTTCTAAATTAACGTTTTTGACAAGAGCGGGAACACGATCAAGGAATTTCTCAAACCTAGTCTTCCTGCCAGTTAAAGGCAAAACAACCAAGCAAACTGTGCCATTGAGGGCCATGAATAGGCACCAGAAGCTGAACATCAAAAAGAGATAGATATCTTCTTGAACGAAAATACCCGTAAAAGCCATGACAAAGTTGAACCAATAACAACAGACTAAGAAAACACAGTAACTGCGATGAAGGAAGATGTGTTTTCCGGAATGACCGGAGGTATATGCCAAACGCTTTAGTGTTGCATCTCCAAAATAAATCCCGGACAATTTCATCAGCTTTAGCAGCGGACTGTATACTTCATCAATTGCTTTAAGAAACAGTTCGTTAGCATTTTCTCGCTCTGGAATTTCAATAATGAAGGGAACATCACTGGTCGTAGTTCGCGCTGAAATGGCGGTCGGCGTTTCTTGGTTTCCATGTACGGTAGCCTCTGTGGGTGACACGCGTGAAGACATGATTAAGTTCAGTCCAAATGAGACCAATAAAAACCTGAATACATCCCTTCAACTGAACGTCAACTTCTCCTTTCTCCCTCATTTAATTTGTATTCCTTGACGAGTAGAATACTGAGTGTGTTCGTAAACAGTCTAACCAGAATTAATTCCTTACCACCTACGCAGACCGTAATAAACTTCACCTGGCAGAATATATTCAGTATTGTGTTTTACATTCGAGTAATTTGTTTTGAATATACGGGTGCCTTTTAATTTGCTATCACCACTGCAGCTTTACCACTGTTTTGTTTTGAACCCTTGCAATAAAATTATAACTTACATTTACAAGAATTAGAGATTCAAACACGTCGAACAGACCTCAACAGACTTCATTCCTTTTTTTTTTCTTTTAAGGCTGGTTGACTATGTTATCTTATTGTTGGTTTTCTGCTTTTTAATTTAATTCATGAAATTAACTTCAAAATTATTTATAAAATAATATTGATAGCGAGCGTAAAATATTTGTTCCAAGTGTGCTCATTATTTTTCTTTTTTGTTGAGATATTCCTGTATTCTTGTTCTTTATGGATCGGCCTGATGGAGTTAAAAGGCAATATATTTATCTATGTTTATTTATTTTATTAATTTGTTTTTTCTTTACAGTAAGCATAGGCCACATGTGTATATTTTGTTTTAATTTACATGCAAATGTATTTCAACAAGCAGTTTATTATTTGTACAATGAAATGCAAGTTTGAATGGATGATCGATCTCCAGGTCGATATGTCTAAGAGATGTTTGGAGAAAACGTCGGCGACTTACACAAAATATTCGTGACCTGAAGTAGATTATATTACAGTTACTGTGTTACTTGACAACAGCTATGCTGTGCTCAAAATGCTTTTCTTTTAAATTGTTGTTTCTTTTGGGGGGGGGGGGGGGGGAGGGGTGTGGGATTTTAAATGTTTGGGCGCAAAAAGGGGGGAAAAAGAGGTTTAAAAAA
>Ga0126338_10003721_pt1 | contig 10733 bp, 4 predicted proteins | sample OrbCmetagenome_2_FD_92529 | JGI IMG/M metagenome (GOLD analysis project Ga0126338, IMG submission 92529) | Coral microbial communities from Petempiche,Puerto Morelos, Mexico - Orbicella C C metagenome | ecosystem: Host-associated > Invertebrates > Cnidaria > Coral | place: Petempiche,Puerto...
TCTACAGCAGGCAGAAAGTCAGTTAGTCAATCCCAGGTCTTCTCGGCTAAGAGACATCCGCAAAATGAAGAGAGAGATACCAGAATTATCAAATCCACAGGACCTGGTACAAATGCTGGAGAAAATTCAGCGAAGATTGCTGGGTTGAGATGTTTAAGTCAAGAAAGCTGCGTTAAGCAATGTCTTAAGCTTCCTAACTACCTTCCCTTAAGGGAGGGGGTCATTTTACAGGCTTCGCTATGCCACATTTTTGTGAACGTATCGTCTCTACTTTTTCCTGCATAATATTTTTACGCTACTAGTATATTAATAACCAATTTTACATACAGTTTTACCTTGTTAATCTGTTTTCGTGGCTCACTTGTAAACTAGCTGGTGCGTCCTGTGAACTTTGCTTATCACGTCTATGAAACGCACCGTTCTCATAGCAAGTGTGCTGTCCAACTAGAATATACTGTCTAGAATATACTGTGCCTCTCTGATGTCTATTTCTGGCATATTTTAAGCAACAGAATTAAACATATAGAAATCTAGGGTTGATCAGGAGTGAATCATGTTTTTCATCCACTGGCACCAGTTTTAAAGATACATGTAGCAATCGATGCTGGACTCCGTCCAAAATATCCTTTGAGGATTTCGCTTCTTAGAAAATGTTTCATAAAGCTCATATCTGATACAGCATGAGTAATAAGAAATGTGAACTCCAGTCTTCTTGTGTGTGTGAAATATTCAAAGATAAAATGCTACTAGTTGTAATAAAAGTCATCTATATAACCATTTAAAACCTTTTTTCGTTTGTTCGCGCCATTTGCGGGCGTTAAGGTGACTCCAGCTGAAGCTGATCGAAAGGAAATGTTACAATATAGCAATAAGTTGGCGCAGTCGGTTAATAGTTGGGAAACCTCGGCAAAGGTGAAAAATGACTGTAATATACCATCCAGAATAGGTAGAAAGCAATAATCCTAAGCCCACCTATTGAAAAGCAGATTAGCCATAATCCGGGATTAAAAGTCATGAGGGTTTTCAAATACACAGACTTAAAAGTCATAGGTGATGCAACACTTGCTAAGGGTTTCAAATACACTGAATAATAAGCAAGTCTGACTAATAGCTAAATTGAAATGCTCGCCTTCGGCTCGTGTTCGATCGACGACCCTGCAGTGTCTCCTTGCACTCCTTAACTTTCGCAAACTTTGTGACTGTACAATCCACTTTTAGAATGTAGGTCAAAGTAGCACTGCATAACTACTAATAGGAACTAGCTCCATTTTCGGATAAAAAAAGATTTCGTAAAATATTTTAGAATAAACAGTAGCGATATAAAAACATGACGTTTCGGCGACGACATGCCACCATCATGTAACATTAAATATTGAAATAAAAGTGTAAAACTACAAGTCAATATACACTTTTTTTTTTAATAAGAATATTGATTTATGCATTTCTCTCTCCACTATTAAGGAAAAATCATAACTACAGTATGGGCTGCATTACCCAAGCTCGTTTACTGGGTACTAATAAAAACAAACACCGTGAGATGGAATAAAACGGCTGAGGGCAAACGCCCAAAGCCGATTTAATGAAGAAATAATTTCTTTTTATTTATTTATGTATTAAAATTATGAATCTAAAGAAAATCATATCGAGCCCAGTAAAGGTGAGGGCACAAACCGAGCCCAGTAAAGGTAAGGGCACAACACTAACCACGGAAAAAAAAAAACAGCGGCTGGAAAAAGAGGAGGAGGAGGGGTGCGAGAAATCAGCGTATCATCCACCGGAGAGGGCAAGAATGAATAGCGGCCTTGTCGCAGGTCACGTCTTAACTACAACAATACAAGGGGGTACTGAATATATTGAAATCCCTCTACCCTTTATCCAGGCTTGCCGCGTGCACAAATTATTACGTAACAATCATTGTTGCATAATTGCCTTCTACAGTTGACCACGTAAGGCTGTAATAATATATTACAATTGGCCGGGGAGAAAAACATAAACTGCTACTTGCGGAGCGAATAATCTCTTTTAGCCGAGGCTAAATATTCTTATTTTTCGGCTGTCGCTTAAGGCTGAAAATATTCTTGCGAATATTAATTCTTATATTACAGCGTATGACATTTCTCTTTTTGAATGTATTTGGTGTACGGATGGTGTTGAAGTAATTTTGGAACCAGCCTGTAGACATTAAAGTCTGGTATGACCCACATAACCTCTTGCAAAAATGTTATTAGAATCGAACATACGGCTAGTGATGTTTTCGTTGCTTTTTTGCTGGTTTTGCCGTTTAGAGAAAGGAAGAATCTTATACGGTTTAGTTAAAAAGATATACAATGAATTATATTCTTTTCAAAATCTAACACACTCAGGTTTATTCTTAAAATATTCTTAGTACTAAAATTTCGCAAATTTCAGCCTCGATATTCTTTTAAAATATATTCTTATAAGAAAAAGAGTGCATAACAATACCAATCTTGTAATAATTTGCAGTTGAAAATCGTGACATCATGTTTTTACATCGGTACTGTTTATTCTAAAATATTTCCGTTTTCCTTGCCGAAACGTCAAGTACAATCTTGACGTTTCAGTAGTTTACACTAATGAATTTTCTTCTTAACAAGTTCTCAAAGCCTATATATCATCCCAGTTACAGCTTCCTGACTTCAAAAAGTTCTTAAGGCAGTAATTACTGAACTGAATCTCATGTGCGCACGTAAATTTGCAGAATAGGAAGGTTTACAAGTCTGCAAAAACTGGTCAAAAGGAATCTTCTCTTTTCATTTTCGATCTCTCCTCTACCAACGTCTGACCAAAGACAATTATATTGATAATAATATATGAACAAAATCAAATGAAGGTTCTTTCTGCAATCTCGTTGTTTGAATTTTAGAAGTCTAGAATAAACTTCAATACCATGCCGGCTGTATTTTGTGCCAATATAACAGGTACGTTTCTTCTCTAATTTCGGGCCTCTTTTCTTTTGAATGTTAAAATTCCGACGTTCAATAGTTCTTAATTAAGAGATATATCTATTTTCGTGAACAAAAATGTTAAAGTCCGCGCATTCGGACCAGAACAACTCGTCCAAGATACTCTTTGGTGCGAATGAATTTAAATTGTCTTCGGACAATTTTCCTAAAGCAGAGCTCGAGCGGAGTGTCTTAATTTTGAGGAGTAGATATTACCCTAAGAAATATGTATCGATCCGCGTATATGTTATGCTTGTTACCCTTGTAATATTCGCACGAAACTGCACCTTTTGGAGACCTCGTAACGCCAATATACTATGAGTTACAGCATGAATATAGACATTCAGTACATTGTATTTATTCGATGGTTTAACACATAATATGCGTGGATATTTTGCAAAGTGTCCGCGCGTAGTGTATGTTAAACCATCGAATAAGGGATGCATTATTCCACTATTACGCCATTTTCTAGTATTTCTGCTTCTAGTTTTTGAAATACATCTTACATCACCTGAAAATAGTACCGATCGCGTAAGGTAAATGAGGCGGAATGACTAAAACCAAAAAATACTTTCCTCTTGGCGTAATAGTGGAATAAACTATAAGAACCTTTAATTCACGATTAATTTAAGGAGCACATTGTTCCTTGGGAATTTCGCATGCCGTCGACCTTTTTCAGTATTTCAAATACTATTGAGGTCATATTTGAAAAAATATTATATGTTTTTGTATGAAATACCACACTGAAAGTCCTCGTACGTGCACCTACGGTGTTTCAGACCTTTTTGTTCTGCATATTAAAAACCAGAATCATCAGACGCTTCAGGTGAATGAACTTAAACAATTATTATTTCCTAGTAGGTATTGAAGACATGAATCATCATTGTATGTTTTAGTGGTTCACTACTGCAGAAATCAGTGTCTTTAAGTGACAAGTTCTTCTCTATATTTCGCTTAAAGTTCAGTGGTGATCATAACTCGACTACGTGGACCCGGTTTAGGCAATCCTATTTCGTTCAGCACGAGTGATTTACTGTTTTAGTCTCGATTTCATTGTTCCAATGTTAACTGTCATGTCTCCAGACGTCATGATAGCAAATCCAATGCACAACAACTAATATACTATAGCTAAATAATCTCACTTTACCGTAAACCGACTCTCAGAACTTTGCAGTGTCATCACGTCCAAGATATAGAGTATTTTCACATGACGTCAAGGCAGCCATATTGGTTTCCCAAAACAATGAAACGGCGGCCATGTTGGTGTACAAAACCAATCCTATGGGAGTTGAACTCTTTCCTTATATAAACACTTTCTTTTATTTCAATAAAGTTTCGTGGCTGCTGGCCACTTGAGTTAAAACACACTATTACCATAAATTCGTCCTCTCAGATTCTTTGGGAAAATTTCCACTCACAAACCGTCTCGTGGCAAAAATGATTGTCGCGTTATTATGTGTTATATTTCCCTTTTATTTCATGCGAATGCAGATAATTTCCTAAATCAGAGTTCAACCAGTGTCTGTTTCACTGTTGCAAGAGTTCTTTATTAATTTGTTTGGGGCTACTGCACAAAAAAGCTCTCCATATCTATTGAACCGCCCCATCTATTATATTACTTTCTAGTTTATTATGACGTAAATACAAAAACTGTGTTCTGTTAGCATATTCCTGATATTGTCGTACCTTTTCCCAAGCTGTTTCAGCTATTTTCGCTTAATTGTGCGCTTAAAACAAATACTATGTAAACTCTCTGAACAGGACGACACGGAATGACATACAGAGTAAAATTAGTCTTAAAATGGACACCAAACGTCTGTGAACGCATTGTTACAGCATAACGTACTGTATAACAGGGGGTATACCCGGGGTTGTACATAGTAACAAATATATTACAAGGTAAAATTCCCTGGGGTATATCGTTATATTTGCCCAAAATTCTCTCTGATTGGCTCATTTTTGAAGGGAGGGAGAGCTTATTACTGGGCGGGAGGGTATTATCGGAAGAGGTCTTGCGTTTCAAAATTATTTTCCGTTAAATGATTTGGAAGGGATATTGAGATTAAAAGATTTTATATCCGTACACTGTACCGCAGGGACTTATAGTCTAATTCGTGGGCAGGGGGCCTTGTCATACCCTGTATCCTGTTGTAACCTGCTACAATTCAATAAATTTGTAGAGTACTTGACAACAACAATTAAGGAAAGCTGAATTCTTATATGGTCAGAGATTATGATCTTTGTTTTTAGTTTCGATACCGTTTTCTGTGGCGCGTTCAGGCTTCAGTATACGTCAGTAGCAAATTAGACGAACAATAAGGTGGCGTTGTGTACTTCCTATTAATACCTCTTGGAAAAATACTCTAAATGTGTACTGTCATCGAGTTTCATGTTGTAATGCAAGGTATCCATGACAAGCTTTGGGCAAAATTACTGATTGACGAATTTTCCGTTTTATAATCAATTGGCACTTGTACTAATTATCTGTAAAAATACCTCATATTGGCCACCTAAACTCTCTGAATTGACGATAGCAATCGCAAAACAAGTCCTAATCTTTTCCAATGTATACTTAAAATCTGTTTACATACTATAACGAAATCATACTGCAGTAGAAAACTCTTTTTTAGGTATAAAAATGGTATACGTGATTACATGAGAAGAGAATTATGTCATAAAGTATTTAATCCAAACGTATGCCTCCAGGGGGAACACATGTCAGAGACGTCAACGCTAATGAAATGAAATGAAGCGTTTATTTTCCGCAATGTCCGTTAAAAAGCGCAGCATTACGTTTTTGACCATTTACGACTATCGTTTGTACATAGTGCAACTGGTCTTTGATCCCATCAACTTGATAAGTTCCGCTGATAATGAGGAAGGTAAGGTTTTTACCTGTTGTGTTTTTGCTGTTAGTCTTTGTCCTAGAGGTGGACTCTCGGGGAGGTCGCAGAGGTCGTCAGAGAAGAATACGCGTCACTCGGCCCTGCAGTGTGCGACGTGCATGTCAAGTCAGCTCCTGGTCAGAATGGAGTCCTTGCACCCACCAATGTGGGACAAGTGGAATACAGAAAAGAACGAGAAAAAGAACAGTGTTAGAGTCTTGTGGAGGATCATGTCCGTTCGTTTTTAAAGAGATCCGCTCGTGTAACAGAGTCAACTGTCAGAATTCGGAAACACCCACAGGTAAAGGTTGTTCTTGTCTACCGAGATATAACGGAATGTGTTGTAAAATTGATAAGTTGAAAGCAAATTACTCGCACGAGCAAAATTAAACACGAATTAGAAGCATTATGCCTGCAAAATCGATGACGGATTAGACTGGGGTACATCTTTTTGGTGACAAATCTTCCAAAAAAAAAGCCTCAATCACGGTATTTTGGGTTATTTTGGCCACGTACAATTTTTAATCGGAGGAAACTTGAAAATAATAGTTCTCTCGGATAGAAAAACACCAAATAGATAATAATAAACCATAAAGAAACAAGGATGGTTACTGAGAAGATTAACAAGGATTGCAAAAAATTTGGACCATACTTTTACATGTACAAGATGAGCAAACCGTGACGTTGCCCCTTTAAAACGATTTTTAACGTTCGCTCGGAATAATTGTTTTATCCAAAGTGTACTCGCATTTTTGTGAGTATAGTGTTTAAAGCAACTTTCATTTTCTTATGCCGGTTTTGTGCGCTTTCTCGTGATTTCTTTTTAAGAAGAACTGACAATGGTTTCCTTAAAGAGAAAAATATTTCCGGACGTGGGCAGCCAAGTCAAGAGAGTCATGAGGCAATATTGAAGATTAGCTTGTAGATCGAAACTTGCTAAAGTTAGCGCATGCTGTTTTGGCATAGCTTTTACGAACAAATCGGAATATATGGCTTTTGAAATATATTTTCCCAGGACGCGTTATCATTTAGTCTGAGTCAGATTTTTTCGCTAACTCTTCCATTTATGTCAGTGGCGCGCAATTTATTTCATTTTCCGCGTCATTCCAAGATGGTCTTACAGCAATCTAAAGTGAAATTAAAAATTTCAGACAAGCAAGCGAACCTCGCTGAGAAGCTCTAAGACAAGCTAAAATACGCATTATTTAGTTGAAAGACTACTTCCCTTTGTCAAACAACAGTTGGTAAAGGTGCAAAGCGTGTGTGGCATATAGATCAATAGAAATGAAAGCCATGTGCCCGTTTTTGGCTAGAATGGTCCTTTAACTAGCAGGAGACTTACAGGGCGTCTGGAATTGCTGAGAAACCAATATGGTAAGGTATAGTCACGCGTCCAAAGAGAAAACGCGGAAAAAAAATTGACAAATCAGCAAAAGCAGGAACATGACTTCTATCATGATCTCGTTATCAGGTATGCGTGTTCACAGAAATATTTTCTCAACCCCATTTTCCCTGACTGACAAAGATAGAATCTTAATTGGATGTTCTTTGTTTGGTTCGCCTGTTATGATGTCATCGCCCGTGAAACGAAATTGCTGCATCACCGTTTTCTTAAGCAATTTTCGAAAACGATCACTTAACCTTCGTTTAGTCTGAAAAGTCTTCGTCTTTGGAAATCCGACGGGGACTTCTTGATTATACAGTTAAAACCCGCATGTACATTTTTTGAAGTCTCGCAAAATAGGTTCTTATATTTTGGGGGTACTTATTGGCAAATTAGGTTAAGTAGGTTCTTATTTTCTATGAAGGAAATATAGTTGATGATTACCAGAAAAATAAATAAACTTGGGTTTTGTCCTTAAATATACAGTACTTATTCACAACTGTATCATGTATTATGATCAGCCTCTAACACAACTGATTACAGAATGTATAACTTGCGGCGTTGCCTCTATAACAAAAGGTCATAATTTATCTGTAACCCAGGAATAAGAACCTGATTGATCTTGGCGAGACAGGTTCTTCTATTTTTGGGGTCTAAAATGGCAAATTTCTGCCAGCAGGTTCTTAATTTTAAAAACCATTAGGTTCTTACACGCGGGTTTTATTGTAATATTCATCTTTCACTCCAGGTTAATATTAGGACACGTCCGAAAAAATTGGTTAACGTTTTTTTGATAAGCATTCTTTGAAAAAAAAATCAGTGATATTATTATTCTCTAATTGTTTATTTTTACCATTTCAGTTCTGGCGACGTCAACTTTTCAACCCAGAAGTTCTTCCCCCGCCTTAAATCCAACCCTAACACCCTCAACACTAGTGAGTACTCGGCCACCCTTTATCGGTAAGTTCAAGTAGGTACCATTACTCATTCGTATAGTCTATCCTGATAAACTATGAAAGATTTTCATTGGAACAATTTCCTTGTATTAGTATGCAATTCTGTATTGTTTCAAAGGCTATCGTGTTCACAATCTGACAATGTGTCATTATAAAGACAAGGATGGTGAACCAGGATATTAGGCTAATGATATAACGTAAAATATTTAGCTCTTATTAACCGAGCAGGAGGTCTGTATGGGAGAATCTTGACCGAGGTCGGGAGTACAGACCGCACGCAGTGAGGTTTGTGCACACGACCGAGGTCAAGATTCTCACACACAGATCGACTAAGCTCGGTTAACAAGATGTTTATTATATGGCAAACAACAAAAAATTAATTCGTTTAATGTAACTGGTTTGTACGAGCTGACATTTTGCTTGCGAACGGCGATGAGCTGAACTTTATTCTGCTAAACTCGTCCTCTTTACTTTTTTTTCCTCATCAGGCTTCGCACTTCCATAATATGCATATGAATATTTTCTGGAACTAACATTTTGGAAGAAAATAGTCAACATTTTTGTATTTAGTTTGCACCTTTTTCACGGCAAAATGTAATCGGTCGAGATGCCGGTCTAGATGGGAAAATCTAGACCGCGGTCAATACCGATCTCAGCCAATCAAATTCGTGAATTCGGTAGTTCCCAGTCCTTGTGAGACAGAGCCATGTAATAAAACGTAATATAACGTAAAATGTAGCTGGTCCCTTTGAAAATTTTCTTTAGCTAGCCCACGAATAATCTTCGGGAATTTTCGGAAAACGCTCCGAAACTTCTGAAATGGTCGGAAACTTACTGATTCTTTGTTTAACTTTAAATTTAGTTACCACGACGTCAGCGCTCCAGCCCAGACCTTCCTCTACCACTGTTAATGTAGGAACAACGTCCCTACCTGTCACTTCACAAGCTAACTAGTTGCGTTGACTGTTAAAATACCTTCATTATTTATCAGTTAAGAGTAACACTATGGTGAAAAAGAGAGCAAAGCTCCAGCGATATCGTAATGTTAGTTGTATATATATATGCTAAGTTCAGTTATAAAGTAAGGCGGTAGCGTGGCCGAGTGGTTAGGACGCCGCGCTTGAAATCCAGAGGTCGCGGGTTCAAGTTCTCCTCTGACCACCAACTTGGAGTTGTTGAACTCCTAGGACATGCTTGTAATTAAGTAGCCAGCTGGGTCTGCCTCTCATCAGTTAGGAGTTTTAAGCTTATTGTGTTTATTTGAAATATTTCTTTCTTTCATTAAGTGTCATGCCTGAGAACTGGCCAGTTGGAGCTAAGTGCATTGCTGACAACTATAAACATTCAACAACAACAACTCAGTTGTCAGAGAAACATAAGCTCGCGCGCTTCACTATTACACCTAAGTAGCGCCATACACCCCCTCCGCCCCCACTCCACAACCACGCCCCACTTTAAGTCCAGAGGTTGAAACCAATAAATAATCCTACAATCTAACCTTCTTTCAAATTATCTAGCAACCTCAAGACTGCCGACCAAGGCTCCACCAGTACATTTCGCCAACTTTCTTTCTTTAAGCAATGGTAACTACAATGTTTCGTGGATGTACGATAGCTCTACAGACAGGCTAAACTTCATGACGGAGGTCATGACGACAGGATGGATTGGATTTGGTGTTGCTACTCGAGCACCAACTGGAATGAGGGGATACGACGTGGCCGTTGGTGGAGTTGCAGATGGAATAGGCTACCTTAGGGTAATGTTGTTCTGCTCTGTTTGTATTTAGCGTGTTCCAGGCTCTCGGTCAGTGGGGAAGATCGAAAAAGCGGGCGGGCCTGGGAGAGAATCAAAGGCTCCCTGAGCCAGCTCATGGATGAATAGTTGACTTTTGCCTCTGTGGCAAAATGAGTCCTTGTGCAAAACTATTCGTATGAAAATGCATGTCACCTGTATGTTCATTCTTTTGAAAATCAAGTCATTTTCATGTGAAATGTTTTGCACGAGCATTCGTTCTAAAAAAGAGGCAAACAACAACTCCGTAGTGGAAGTAAAGTCTGCATATGAGCCAAGTGGCCCATCAGGTCGGCACTTATCCCGGTTTCTGTAGCATGAAGCGACTAGGAGTATTTCTAATGCCCCCGGATGGGATGCTAGTCGATCGCCGGGTTACTTCCATAATATTAAATTTGCCAGTACTTTTTTATACACCTGAATGGAATGAGGCACTGTGAGAGTTAAGTGTCTTGCTCAAGAACATGACACAATGTTCCCAGCCAGGGCTCGAGGTCGGACTGCTCGAAATAGAAAAGGAATACAAGAATCAAATAACAAGTTGTTTACACAGACAACTTATAAATTTTAAAATGGATAATGATATTAATTTTGATTGAAATTGGAATATTGTTATCACATCAACTTATACATGATGTAGTGTCAAAGAATAACAACAGTCTGTTTCAAAATGAAATCATTAAATGAGAGTTCACCATATTTACCAGTCAGTCCAAAATTGACAATATAATTATGTATATGAGTCAGCAGTGCA
>Ga0126338_10003722_pt1 | contig 10733 bp, 9 predicted proteins | sample OrbCmetagenome_2_FD_92529 | JGI IMG/M metagenome (GOLD analysis project Ga0126338, IMG submission 92529) | Coral microbial communities from Petempiche,Puerto Morelos, Mexico - Orbicella C C metagenome | ecosystem: Host-associated > Invertebrates > Cnidaria > Coral | place: Petempiche,Puerto...
AATTGCACTCAGTGTAATTTTTATTGACTAGACAAATTAATAAAATCGTGAACAAATTTCATTTGAATGGTCATATTGGAGATTTTCATGCACCAACCAAAAAGTTGTAAACAATTTGAATGGGAACGCGTTTTCAGGTCATTTGCATTCCAAAGTATTGTTCTGGGTGCAACTGTTTCTTTTTATGAATGAAATTGATAAGTCGGTCAATCATTTTGATTCTCTTTCGGGTTAACCCTCTAAGACTCACAAGGAAATATAGTTATCCAGAGGTAGTTTAAAGTCCGCACTCTAAACTGATTTATTACAGCATCATACAACATTATAGCATGAACAAAAACGCTAACAAAATGTCTTGAACATGGCAACATCGTGGTCACATTGCACACTTTGTGGATTGCTGTACAAAGCATAAGGTTATTAGCCAATCTAATTTTCCTTCATGTATTAAATATATAATAATGTTCCTCCCGGTAAAAACAAAACGACAGAGTAGTACATGCTCCAAGTTAACATTGCTGGTTTTTTTTTTTTTGGCTAGGCGCTTATTCGATGGTTCCCAATACATGTGATCATCTTCACGCGACCTATTGGACTTCACCTTACTTGGCGGCACACACACAACCATTCCTGTGTGGATCATTACTTCATTCCAACTGTGAAGCCTGTTACAGCCACGCTCCTTACTCATACAGCTCATTAACAGGTAAACTATGCCATTTACTGGACACCAACATACCCTTCTCTGTGTAAACGAGTGCTGCATTCCAACTATAAAGAATGCTACATCTTTATATTGAAAAAGACATGAGCTTCACTTCTGCAATGGATTGTAATCGATATAGATATTTCAACTCACTTTAATTTGTTTTTAGGAATGTACGGAGACTACAGCGCCTCAGTACTCAATAAAACAATACCAGGACAAGTCCTACCCGGCCAACCAAAACCGAGAAAACCAAGGAGGCCTTGGACCAGGGCAGTGTTTTCTAATCTTCAAAGAAAGGGACTGGAAAAGCGTTTCCAGCTCCAGAAATATTTAACAAAAGCAGATCGACATCAGCTGGCCTCCATGTTGGGTTTGTCTGACAACCAGGTTAAAGTATGGTTTCAAAACAGGCGAATGAAATGGAGGCAAGAAGCAAGAGAGACAATAGCCACTGGTAGTCCCGGGGAAGCTTCCGACAAACAAGAACAGTAGAACTATTACAAGTTGTATATATTATTACCGGTGGAAAGAAAGTTACCCCTCTTTTCCGATTCATAAAATAAATAAGATAATTAAGAAATGTATATCCAATGTAGCTAAATTATACATACCATCTTATGCATGGAATTGTACGTCACGGTTACAAATGTACTTAAAGTACTCAACGTATTATCGCTAGGTAACCAACGTTCAGCAAACAATAAGGCGCTAAGATAGAAAGACTGAGTAATAGTAACTAGGAAGAATCAGGAATAGGTTAAGAGTGAGGTGAACTGATCACCACAACCAATTTGAATACCTTTTTTCAAGGGGTGCCATCCTTTACGTATTTTCTTAAAGGTTCATTGCCTCTAAGGCATTACAGGGGCACTATTATGAACATGACTTCGAAAATCAAAACCCGACAGACAGCTATGGAAACCTAACCAATGCAAATACAGTGCACTGAATATGGCTTCTATAATGGTTGCGCATGCACTAGGTTGTGATATTAAATTGAAAAAGTCTGGCACACTTTTTCAAATGTTGTCGTCATGTCTTGAAAAACTCGCTAAGAACAAATTGCAATTTGTTCCCCCTTCAATAATTCACAAGATATCTACGTCATGATGCTGTAAAAGCATCTCGGGTACCAGCAAAGGCACTTCATGCAAGACTTCTTTGGTTAGGGCAGGCGCAGTGTTCTGGTTATTGCACATGAACTGGAGTAAGAGGATCATGAAAGATTCATTTTCACTAGAACTGTAAGTGTTCCCCACTAACGCAGGAAGTGGCACATACTGTCGAACAGTTTAGAATGGAGATGCCAGTGCTGTTGTGAAGCAAGGAACGAAATCAAGTCCAGTGTCGGACCCCAGTGTTTAGTATAAAAATTCGTACATGTCTAAATGAAAAAGTAATACGAAATGAATAAGTCAGCGACAAACAGCTGGCTTACTTGATCGGTTCCTTTACTAGTCGCGAATTTTTTCAAAAAAGTATGAAATGGTATTTGAAGGAAAAATATTGTGATTTTATAAAATTGTCTATCTATCTATGGAGGAACAGGTGAACAAACTAGTTTGTTTAAGTAATAAAACTGTAAGGAGCGTTGAATGTTAGAATGGTAATAATGAAAAAACAAAAACAATTAAAAACATGGCTCTTAAGATTAGTCTCCATTACATAAATCCTTATTGTTTCTTAAATGGTATAAGAACTAAATGTCGTAGTAAGATTAAAGGACACCTTTATTTTAAGTTGTCAAATCTGATTCTTTGGTAGTTATGAACTTCTTATTTTCGATTTATAAAGCGGATACTCATTTGATCACTTCAAGTTACAACTCATATTTGATGATCTAGTGCCTTCATTTCTTTGAACTAGATGGAAAGAGATTCTCAAAAGTTATTTTTATTGATAACCTTGTCTCAAAGAAACTTACAGAAAAACAGCTGGTCGATATCGCATTACATTAATGCAGTAGTCCTCTTGCATGTTGTAGCTGTTAAGGTTGACAGAATTAATCGATTGTTTGCCTGACAGAACTGAAACTCGTGTACTCTTGCCAGAAAATAAAAATAGAATAAAGGCCAAACTACGATTCAAATGTTTTTCTATATAATTATTATTACTACTAATACTACTGTTACTATTGATACTTTTATTATTATTACTATTAGAATTTTTACAGTTGTAATTTTTTATAAGCCACTAATAAACATTATTATTATTATTAAAAAATAAAAAATTATTATTATTATTATTATTATGTATGTATGTATGTATTGGCATTATCGGACAATCTAGTCCATAATTTTAGCGTGTGTTAGTAATTGTACATTTCCTTAAACATTTTCTGAGATGGCTTTGGAGTCCGATTCGTGATCGTCAGATGCGGTGACAAGAACCACGGACATAGGTGGAATCAGTGTTCGTGTCCGTTTCGAGTTTTGGTAAGCGTTCGAGGTATTCTTGTCTGCGGCTGCAATTGAAGTGTTAACACCACTGAGATCCCTGTGAAAATTTGGGCGTAAATTATCACTGTTTCATTGTTTCCCCACGATCTCTTCAAGGTTGTTCTAGAGGGTGTCGTTGGGAAAGGATTTCATGGTGATATAGCTATCGATGATCTTTTTTTACAAGACGGAGAGGAATGCTACACCATACAGGGAAATGGTTAGTTTCTTTTATTTCTTTTGGTTTGTATATTTGTTTGGAGAGCGAATTTGAGCGAACAATTAAATTTCCTGGAAACATTTTGAGGAAGCGCGAAAATTACAGCAGACGAGAACTGTAGACGCTCCGATTAGTTAAATTGAATGTTTTCACTTGCCATATACAGATTATTACACGTTAAGACCCTGATATTGTTTTTATCCACGAGTTTTTAATACCATATCGCGAACGAGCTAGTCTTCAAGCGAGTGAGCCCATTACATATTAGTGGGCTTATTACATATTACATGCTTAAAAAATATCAAGCTGTTTTTGTTCTCTTCGAGGAACTGAGAAAGAGACATTCACAAATCTTGAAGCGCCATTTCGATGATAAAACTGCAAAGCAATACTTCCCGCCAAATTTTCAGCAGGCGTCAACAAAAATATAACGTGCAACCCGATTGGCCCAACCAATTTATTATAGTCTATTTGATTGGACAATTCAACAGTGAAGTGATATGATATCATTTCGCTGCCGTGAAATAATATCATATCACTTCGCGGTTATCGTTTCTAGTCACGACTTTATCACGGTGACGTCCACAAATTCCTTTATCGACAACGTTCCTCTTGAAATTTAAACCTGCTAGGAAACAGCCTTCGTAATTTTGACTGTTTACGTTACGTGTCTTTGCCTGTTATAGAATATCCCGGATGCCTGTTTGAACTAGATCATTGTACTTGGGTGGCCAGCGGTGCTTGGCGGATGAGCAAGTTTTCTCCATTGCTGTTCTTAAGAAATGATTGGCAAAATAATGTCGGTAAGAGCTGCCGTTCAAGCCTAATTCCTTTTTTTTATATATACGGGTTTAAGGCTTAGTTACAACTTATTAATTTATGTATTTATCATGGATTACGTAACCTCCTTTTGGGTGTTATGTGACACTTTGTCACAATGCTTCATTAGCGGGGTGTCGGTATATATATTGCGTTGTCATCAGTTGTATTCATTCGAGTCATACGACCGCCTCTGCGCTCGTGTTGACACGTACTCCCCACAAGTGGTTGCTTATTACATGATGAATGTTTTATATTCGGTTGAGCGGGACAGCGAATTAGAATATAAGTGTATTGCACTGCGATTGTCTTTCCTCTAATTAAATTGTCATTCCGCATTTCAAATATGTGAATTCATATGTTATCATTCATTAGTAGGCAACTACAGAGAAAATGGGAATTTTCTGCATAAAGACCGTATTACGTCAGGTTCAGTTCCCTTGGGCCGGCTTAAGGTATGCGCTTGGTTCAAGTAAACGCCAGGTCCACTGAGTAGAACTGGTTCATTCAAGGTAGCGGCATCGACTTGAGTTCTGTCGCTATTGAAACACGACCTTATGGAACTGTATCTGACAGGGACGTTAGTCCAAATGCGGACTTTACATAAAGTAGAAGAGATGATCGCAATACCTAAAACATGGAAGCAAAAGTTGAGTGTTCATTCTCGCTTACTACAAAAGGGATCACTTGTTTTTTGCGCTCATATATAAATTTTATCTCTTTAGACTTATTTCTTAGTATTTTACTATTTTCATCACTTTACCATATAAAATGTGTGTAAATGCCCTTTATAGTGGGCATATATATAAGAATCGCATAGCTAAAGGTAAACTCGCAGTCTGATTGGCTATCAAAGAGAGGGTATTTAGCGATCGGTTTTTCAAGTGAAATTTAACGAGTTATTCACTCGTCAGGCAGTGAATTTTTCTCCATAACTGAATTGAATTGAATCGCGAGCTAAGAGTGCAGTTGCACACAAATGTAGAACAACGCTGTAAGGTTGTGAAATGTAATGGAATCACCAGATTAATACAGTTTACATCAACTTTCCCTTAAGTCATTAGTTTAATTTGATGTTATCATTTATTAGGAGGATTTACTTATTTCAAGAGTTGCTACAAACAAGCAGCATGTTACGGGTATTTGAAAAGTCGTCCCATTTTTGCCGGAGCGGGATGGAAGTGTTTACAGTTTTGGTATTACCTCGGTACTTTCGGATTCACTTTTCTCGAAGTGGCTTTGATTTCTAATCAGACAAGATGGACGGCATGGAGTTCGACTACATATCAAAAGAATGTGGGCGTCTGGTCTTACGCTCGGTTACCCATTGATGTCGGAGCTACGTCCTATCAGGTAAATAGAATGCAACGAAGAAGGTGGTTTTTTATAACTCCTAATTAAATAGAGCTTTGTGATAGAGCTTTGCGTGATGGTTGATTCCGACCATGCCCTCGACGAATACAAAGTACTACGCATAGAAATCAAGACCGAGTAATCTAAAATCTACTTCTCGTTCAAAACTTTATCTCAGTGCCCTTCACAGACAATTTGAAAACGCAAAGCAGCCACTATTTTGTTAACAACCGCGCACTCTGCTGGGTTACACACTACCTACTTAACGAGTAGAATTCATGTTTCTTGCGTCTGTTCAGTAACAACAGCATAGATAGCAAATAGGGTAGCCAATAAGAGAACGGCATACGTGATAGAACGTAATAGTTAAAAATTTAAAATTATCAAAACTTGAATGTCAGAGACATATTGTTTCCATGATAGGTACGCTAGAATGTTTCATCGAAGTCTTAAAATCTGAATGAAATTTCCAGTTGAAAGATATTCAGTCCTGGCAGCGATACAACGTAAATTCCCTGAGTCCTATAAAGAGATTGGTCATTGCTGAACTTGTTTATGTCATCAGGTTGTATTCGAAGGATGGAAATCTTCCCGACGCGCAATCATTGCCATTGATGACATAGTTTTTCAAACTGAAAGTTGTCAAACGATTCCCTGGCAAGGTAGGCAGAAAACAGAAAACTGGTTGAGATTAAATCATAGAGCCATTAACTATCGAGCTATCAGCTATTAGTATCACCCAACAACTGGACACATGCAAATCCTGAATTTTAATTGGCTACGCTACTAGAGGACTATTAGTAATAGTCCTCGAGTAGTGAAATTGGCGCAATCGAGCGTGACGCTTTCTTTCGTTTTATTCCCAAAGAAATATCTATTCAACTTGCATTTGCTAACTTTATTATTGCCTTTTCTGTCCGACTAATTGGGTGATACTAAAACAATTAGACCCTTCGCCCTCACGGGTCAATAGCCCATTCGGCTTCGCCTCATGGGTTATTGAACAGTAGCCCGCAAGGGCTACGGGTCTAATTGTTAATTACACGAAATAATATTAAAACCGTTTATATTACAATAATAGGCCTTTTGCAAGAGCTGGTCACGTGACGTGCTTTTCAAGACTTAGCCACTTGTAATAACAAATGTCATCAGAAATGGAGAGAACATTTACAAATAAGCTTACACGCAACTTTTCAGGTTTATATATATATCGATCTTTTAAGAGGGAATTTTTATGGATGTTAGAAATTATTAGGATTTGTAAGGTAAGAGGACGCCTTGCCTCTAGTCACGCTCAAGTCGTTCCATACATATCCTTGTAATTTTGCAAGTTTTCAAACTGCCATTAAATGTTTGCCATTTGGTTAAAGAGCCTAAAATTTTCATCTCTTTCCAGTGTTTTACCCCTGTTTCTATCTCCAACAATTATATGCCAGCAGCTTTAATAAACGAATAGGTTACTGAAGGGCAAAGCTCCCTCGCTTCCATACAAAACCTTTCAGTTTTTGCAATATTTGAATCGTCACTAAATCTCAACCTTAAATGGCATCAGTCTGAAAATGGATATTCTGGCTGTTTAAAACAAGCCCTTTCTGTCCTTAAATTCATATAGCTGCAACTAAAAACTTAGAAAATATCAGTCCCGTGACGAACTGTTGCAAAAGGCCTATTTATTCTTTAACGTAGCTCCCTCAAAAGAGACCCAGTAGCGGATTATTATGGCAAGCGTAACTTAAACTCATCGAAACAGGATTGGCCAAGCAACAACAGTGATATGATAAACTAGGTGTAACAATAAACTAGGTGTAACTGTATCAAAGTATGCTTGCTTAACATTTTGTAGAGAAAAGTGAAGACTATGGAAAAAATCCTTTGAACACTAACTATTTCTGGAAACTTGATGGAACAGACAAGGATGTCAGGTATCGGTATAAGTGCCCAAAGTTATATTTCTTGATTTAGATCTATCGTTGCGTTGCTTTGTTTAATATATTGCCATTGTGTTTTGATTGTTTTTGGCCATTTTCTTAGTCAGTCTTTTCCTTTATTATAATTGGAGCTGTTTAAAGAGCTATTTAACCATTTTCAGCAATTTAAGGTTCCAATTGAGACACACTTTATTAACCAAAGTGTTGACGTGACTCCGAATCTAGCTGGATGATAAAATGAGGTCATGCTTTATTTTTTAAGGTTGCAAGGATCAGCTCTTTATAAAACTGAAGATGGACTCACCTCTCTTTACCTTGATGGCCAAGCAGGTTATGCCGAGATTCCAGCAATCAATATGCGCAAGAGTAACTTTTCCATATCTATTCGCTTAAAAATTCAGGACCAATATGTGCTAGGACACATTCTATCAGATTGGTCATCGCCCTTTCAGTTTAGACTGTTTATTTATAATCGCCTGATGCATGTTGTTTTGAGACGAAGTGGAGAGGTCCAATTTTTACTCCGGATGAACAGCAATAGGTAAGCAGATTGATGCTTAAATAAACAAAACTCTAACAAATTGTCGTTTTCAGATTATTCCATCAGCTGTTTACAGGATCACTTGTATGCATCAGTCAATAGCCCCTTCCCCCTTCCCCACGAATCAAACGACAGGTATCAGGTAGCCACTGGGCTTGAAAAAACGCAAATGCCCCACCTCGGCCTCATGCAGGAAGCAACGCTGCTCAAAATTGAAAACAATCATAATTGAAAAGAGTGATATATAATTATTCGCCATAATGTTTTAAGTCGTTTTTCTCACGTGTGTGTTTATCCTTCCATTGGTCAGTCACCTATTTTGACATGCAGAGTTCATTTACGTACAATGATTGAACAAAAGGTGGTGAAATAAATACCGAACATCATGTTTGTGTCATCCGCCACATGCGAGACAAAAACCACAAGACAGTCAAATGCCCTGCGCTTGCCCTGGGGTAGACAAATGCCGTGGCCCTGAGCAGTAGTTTCGTCATCCGATGACGATTTTCACCCTGGGTATAATATGGTTGTTTCTACTTTCACTGTAAACGCACTTTTTTTTGTTTGTTTTCACAGTGAAATTAGCGCAAACGTATGGACACATGTGGTATTTACCTGGAATCGCAAAACCCGGAAAGGAAAACTATATTTTAATGGAAAACAAGTTGGAGATACGACTTCCAGTTATCAAGGACAAGATATCGACCTTAAGTTGACTAATCACACAGTGTATGAGATTGGCTTTAAGAAAGACACGGGTGAATTGCTTCAAGGCTCCTTAAGGGATCTCGCGGTATTTTTGCGAACGCTTTCATCAGCTGATGTTTCTAAATTATACAGTAAGTTCTATTTATTTCTCTTCATTCTCTTGAAAATAATTGGCGTATAACTAACAATTAATATATAGATTAAGGCCAGCCTAAAAGCGTAGCTCCTGGGCCGAGTTGTTCAGAGCTAAATTAAGCTAACCCAGGAAAAGGTAGAATTTTGATTGGAGCTTTGTAACTTTGCGGTGAGGTTTTCTGTATATTGTTTGGCCTTCTGTTTTTAGCTCTTATTAGAGCAGGAGGTCTGTATGGGAGAATCTTGACCGAGGTTAAGATTCTCCCATACAGACCGACTTAGCTCGGTTAACGAGATGTTTATTGTATGGCAAAGAAGAAAACTTTAATTCGTTTAATGTAACTTGTTTACTGACATTTTCCTTGGAAACGGAGATGAGCTTAACTTAAACCTGCCGAAATTTGCTCGACCTCTTTACTTTTGTTTTTTGTCATCACGCTTTTTGGCACTTCCATAAATGATTGACAAGAAAATAAAAGAAAACGGTGAACATTTTTGTATTTTAGTTTGCTACTTTTTCAACGCAAAATGAAACTGGTCTAGATGCCGGTCTAGATGGGAAAATCTACACCGCGGTCAATATCGATTTCAGCCGATCAAATTCGTGAATTCGGTAGTTCCCAGTCCTTGTGAGACACAGCCATATAATAATGAGTTTTAATAATCACCATATACACAAAAAAGCAGCAAAAAACATGTGTATAGAAGAAAAAGTAATAATTCGGTTAACTTTTAATCCTGGGTTAGCGTTAACCGGCTTCCGAGCAATCCTGTCCTGCTTTCAACAAGTTAACCTGACATGAGCCTGCGATCCAATCGAAAACCAGCACTTGCTCAGCGGTCAACTTCACAAAAACACGTGACCTAAATGAGCTATAAACTTGAGCCCGCGATATTGTCACAGATACTAGTCGGCGGATACCTTGTTTTGACAGGTGTCAATTGATCATAACATGGATGTCCAATATCAAAGAAGTACACCGTAAACCAAGGCTGCATGTCTCTGTCAGCTTATTATTTGGAGTATGGCCGCCATGTTGCGCGACTCCGTTGCCGTCGCCGTCGCTGTCGCCGTCGTGCGTACGCGCCCACGAGAAATACCGCTAGCTATGATAACCATGAGAAAATCGACTCATGGGTTTCCTTTCCTTACCTATATGAGTATGGGGCTGCGAAGCTCCGCTATTACATGAGTGCGCGTTGGATATGAGATGGTAGATAGGCAACGAGGCGCCTAGCGCCGAGGTGACTGTAACCATCTCATATCCAACAAACGCGAGTGGAATAATTCTTTGATTAAAAACGCCCCCAAAATATAGAAAACTAAAATAAAATAAAAATGAAAACGCTTCAAAAAATTACGCGTACGCTTAACATATTTGTAAAGCATTATATCATGGCTCATATACCGTGATGACTAAGCCAATGACTCTTCAACTGCAATATCCAATGATCAATTTTTTTAACAATACTTATGATAACAATGCTTCTTCGCCTTAATACTATTTAGGGCAGCTAGGGCTGATTAGGAGGAGTGCGTGCCACAGGGAAAAAAACAAACGAAGTAATTTTGAAAAAAAAAGTTGAAATCAACTATCCAGTCCCTAGACATGTTCAATTGGCTGATATGTTCATCGCCAACGCAATATTGTGCTACGCAGTACTGATATACCTGTATTACAAGCTGGAAAGTAGAGAATAACCTCTTAACTAGTGTGGAGTACTGGGAATCAACCCAGGTATAACTTCCTTCTTCGGGAGTTCTAGCCCTGAAATGGAAGTGACCTCTGGATTAGATCACCGCTGCTGTAACGTCTGGACTACAAGGATTCGACCCCACGACTTCTGGATTAAGCCATCGTTTGAGCTACGAGGAGGGGGC